>UMHA01024225.1_pt1 | contig 12567 bp, 10 predicted proteins | sample 1965401 | NCBI WGS metagenome assembly UMHA01 (sample SAMEA4836085, study PRJEB28245) | human gut metagenome | biome: gut microbiome; material: fecal sample | place: Denmark | collected 2008 | reverse complement strand
TGTGGAATTCAAAGACTTTTTTCCATGTTTTCCAACATTTTCAATTTTTCTCTCACAAGGGATCTCTTTCTGATTTTTATTTATCGATTGCTTCTGCTGATTCTCTCATGAATGCTACATCTTCAGGATCTAATTCTAATTCTGCAGATTTTACATTTTCTCTGATTTCGTCTACTGTTGTAGATCCACTTAATAAGTTTAAGAAATCTCCCTGTGCAAGAATCCATCCAAGTGCTAAGTTAGCAATTGTGCAGTCATATTTTTCACATAATGGTTTCCAAGATTCCATCATATCCATTGCGTTCTGCATGTTTTCTGGCTGGAACCATTTCTTAGGAATCTGAGCTCCTACTGGTTTGTAGTCTCTTGGGAATGTTCCAGATAATAATCCCATTTCAAGTGGAGAATAGCACTGGATCGTGATGCCATTTTCACGAGCACATGGAATAATTTCATCTTCGATTCCACGGTCTAAGATAGAATATTTGCACTGGATGATATCAAGATCACCATATTTGATGTATTCCTGGATATGGTTGATGTCTACGTTAGCAGCACCGATTGCTTTGATTTTTCCCTGTGCTTTTAAGTCATTTAAAACGTCCATTGTTTTCTGGATAGGAACGAAATATTCTGTTCCTGGTGTAGCTTGCCAATGTGTCATATATACATCAACATAATCTGTTCCAAGACGTTCTAAGGAAGCTTCGATCTCTTTTTTCACAGATTCACTGTTTAAGTTCTTGTATAACTGAATTCCGTTAACTTTGTTGAACAGGTCACCTTTCATTTCCTGATCCCATGTTACACCACATTTTGTGATGATCTTAACATCTTCACGGTTCATTCCTTCTAAGGCTTTACCAAGGATCTTTTCACTGTTACCAAAGTTGTATCCTGGAGCTGTATCGATTAAGTTAACACCAGCTTTTGGAGCTTCTCTGATCGTATCTACCACTGTCTGAAGATCGTGGTCTCCACCCCAGGCAGATCCACCACCGATTGACCATGTTCCAAGACCGATTCTTGAAACGTCCATTCCTGTTTTTCCTAATTTCATTGTTTTCATTTTAAATTTTCCTTTCAGATCTAACAACCAATTAACCAAATTCTATTTATAATCTTCTTTATACTTCTTGAGCATATCTTCTACCATCTGACGATTCTGTACTCCTGATGTTGCTCCTGGATGCTGTACTGCGATCGCCGCTGTACAGTTTGCATATTCAGCACATTCTTTGATGTCTTTTCCCTGAAGCAGGGCTGCGATGAATCCAGATGCGAAGTTATCTCCTGCACCGATCGTATCAACTGCTGTAATTCCTTTACATGCTGGCACGATCATAACACCATCTTTGTTGCGGATGTAGCATCCACGAGTACCGATCTTCATAACTACGTTTTTGATTCCGTAAGAGAACAGTTTATCTGCCACTTTTGCTTCATCTTTTTCACCTGTCATCAGACAAGCTTCATCGTAGTTAGGGAAGAAGTAATCTACATACTGTAATGCACCAGCGATATCATCTAATGTCTCTCCTAATCGAGGCATGATCATATCAGCTGTAATTGTCATTCCGTGTTCTTTTGCGAATGAGAAGATCTTTTCTAATGTTTTTCCATCCAGTAAAGGACAGTTAAAAATACTTGCTAAAGATAAGATTTTTGCTTCTTTGATCTTGTCAAAATTTACATGTTCGATATTCTCTTTCCAAAGACTTCCGTTACGGTTTGTGATAAATGTTCTTTCTCCATCCTCTGTTACAAGTCCGATATTAATGGATGTATTTAAGTTTGGATCAATTGTCACACCTTCTGTATCGATATTGTCTTCATCGCAAGAACGTAAAATGAATGCTCCTGCTGCATCATCACCGATCGCTGCCATCAGACCTGTCTTGCATCCAAGACGGCTGATGATCGTTGACTCATTCATAGCGTCTCCACCGACAGCCATCGCGATGTTATCAACCGGATATGATTCTATATCAAAAACTTCTCTTGATACTGGGCGCAGCGGAATATCTACTACCGCTGCTCCCAGACACAATACGTCTAACTTTTTCTCCACTTTATTCATCAGCCCTTCCGTCATCACCAAATAATTTGATCTTGTACATAGCACGTTCTTTTACTGCCTGGCGAACTGCACGTTCTACAGCTAAGAAAGGTTCGTCTTTATGTTCGTTAATAGCTTCCATAGCAGCCTGGCAAAGTTCTGTATGGATGTTGATCTTAGCAATACCACACTGGATCGCTTTTTTGATGTCTTCATCACCGATACCAGAAGCTCCATGAAGTACAAGTGGTACACTAACTTCTTTGTTAACTTCTTCGATGATATCGAATCTGATCTTTGGTTCAGCAGAGTAAACACCATGTACATTTCCTACTGCTACTGCTAAAGAATCACATCCTGTTCTTTCTACGAAATCTTTTGCCTGAGAAGGATCTGTGTAAGCATACTCAGCTAAAGCTTCTTCGTATACTGTTTCATTTCCTACATGTCCTAATTCAGCTTCTACTGGAATGTTGTATGCATGGAAGTAATCTACACATCTCTTGATCTCTGCAACATTTTCTTCATATGGTAATGCAGACGCATCACGCATTACAGAGTTCATGCAGTGATCTACAGCGTTCTTTAAGATTGTCCAGTTACGTCCATGATCCCAATGTAAGATCACTGGTACTGTAGCTTTTTTAGCCATGGATTCCATCATATAACAGAAATCTTCAAAAGAAGTATTTCCTGTAAATCCTGTTCCGAAAGAGATGATGATTGGTGCACGAAGTTCTTCTGCTGCATCAATAACTCCCATTAACATTTCTGCGTTCCATACGTTAAAGTGAGGGATTGCATAATGTCCTTCACTAGCTTTCTGTTCCCAAAATCTGATATCTGCGATCATTTTAATTTCTCCTTTTCTTGTTCTAAATGTTGTTGTTTATTCAGCGACTTTGATAACACCTTTTACCATGTCAGTTTTCTTTTCTGGATCGATTGCATCCATGAATGCCTGCTGTACATCTTTGTAATCATATACATGTGTTACCATATCTTTTACATTAAACTTACCGCTTCTGATTGCTTCAATTGTCTGAGGATAATTGTTACAGTAACGGAATGATGTCTGGATCGTTACTTCACGGTTGATCTTTAAGAAGTCGATCGGAACTGGTTTAGACTGTGTTCCTACCATCATGATCTTTCCACCACGAGCTACGATCTGTACTGCCTGATTTGCTGTAAATGTAGATCCTGCACATTCAAATACAAGTTCCACACCATGATCTCCGAATAATTCTTCTGAACGAAGAAGGGCAACTGTGTCTTCTTTTGCACCATTGATCGTTCTGGATGCTCCAAGTTCTTTTGCAAGGTCAAGTCGTTTGTCCATAACATCTACAACTGTGATGTCTGTTGCTCCAAGACTCTTACAAGCCTGAAGTACCATAAGTCCGATCGTTCCTGCTCCAAGGATTACAATGCTTTTTCCTAATCTTGCTTCTCCAAGGATCGCTGCATGCATACCAACTGCTGCTGGCTCTACTAATGCTGCTTCCATTGTTGTCATTCCTTCTGGTACATGGTATGTCCATTCTTCTGGATGTGTCATGTACTCACAAAGAGCACCTTTGTAATTAGGCTGTGTTGCCATGAAATCTACGTCTGGACAAATGTTGTAACGTCCTGTACGACAATATTCACAAGAATCATCTGGTACACCAGGTTCGATCAGTACTTTATCTCCTGGTTTGAATTTTGTTACTTTTGCTCCGACTTTTACAACTTCACCAGCTACTTCATGTCCAAGACCGATTTTCTGGTTAGGATCTTTAGGTGGGATGAATGGTCCAAACTCGAATCCGTGAATATCAGATCCACACATTCCAACATATTCAACTTTCATTAAGATTTCATGATCTTTTGGTTCTGGAACTGCACATTCCTGAATCTCAAATTGTTTTGGTGTTACTAAGATTGCTTCTGAATTTTTCATAGCAAATGCTCCTTTTTTGTTTTGGTGCCCAACCAACAAAGGACGGGCACCAATTACTGATTGTTATATTTTATGTTAAGTTATTTTTAGGATTCCCTAATTTGATTACTCTACGTTACCGATATCTTCGACAGATTCTCCTCTTGTCTCAACACCGAATACGACGATTGATACAGCGATGATCACTGCTACTGCAGAGATCAGTGCGAATACACCGTTAGATCCCATAGATCCTGCTGCTACAGATGTAACTAAGAATGGGAAGAAGATGTTACTTACACGACCCATTGCATTACAGAATCCAGATCCTGATAATTTTGCAGATGTTGGCCACATTTCTGGTACATATACTGCTGATGCGTAACATACATACATATAGATGAATGTATTTAATACGAATGTTGAAGCGATCAGTGCTGTCATTGTTGTCTGTTTAGAAGTAATGATACCCATAACAGCCATGGCGATCAGTAAGATAACACCTGTTGCTTTTCTTGGTACTTTATCCATGTATAAAGATGCAAGGAAGATTCCGAATGGTGCACCGAACAGACCGAACATTGTCATGAACTGAGACTGTGATGTATCATATCCTAATGAACTTAATAATGAAGGCATCCAGTTCATCAGTGTGTACTGAATTGTGTTCATACCGATCAGTACTAAAGAACCACAAATTGTTCTCTTTAATAATTTACCTTTAAATAATGCAGAGTATGGTAAGTTTTTAACTGCTTTTGCTTCAACTGCTTCAACTGGTGGTAATGGTTTACCTGTAGATGCTTCAATTTCTTTTTCGATTGATGTCATAATAGCATCTGCTTCTTCAACTCTACCCTGAGATTCTAACCAACGTGGAGATTCTGGGTATTTGTTGTAAATAATGATACTTGCAATGATAGATAATACAGAAGGGATGATGTACTGGATTCTCCAGTTCATGTTCATGCTGACTCCTGTAGAAACAATCACTAATGCAATACCATTACAGATTGGATGAGCAAAGTTACCGATGAATGAGTTTCTGGAAGACCATACACCACGGTTCTTACCAGGTACATACTCAGTAAATGCTGCGAATAATACGACTAATAATGCTCCTAATCCAAATCCCTGGATCAAACGGAATACATATAATACTGTTACGTTAGGTGCTGCTGCTCCACCGATCATAGCGATGATGTGGATCACTTCATATAATAAGATAGATTTTTTACGACCAATCTTATCACCGATCGGACCACCAACTAATGCTCCGAATAACTGACCTGCTGTGTAAGTTGTTCCCCACATAGCCAGTAATGTTGATCCTGGCTCTAACCAGTGTAACTCATTTAAAAGTACGTTCTGTACTGCTCCACCGATACCATTTGACCAGCATACTAATAATGCGAATGCGGATACTAACCACATTTTGATGTGCCAGCCAGAGTTTGGCAGACGGTCGAGTCTTGCTCCGATATTGGCGTTTTTGTTTGACATTTGTTTTTTCCTCTCTTTGTTTAGTTAAGCTCGCTTTCAAGCTCATTTTCCATGATAGCCCATGCTTCTTCGAAGTCATCAGTCTTATTCCACAGTGCTGGTGGTCCTAGGACTACCATATCTGCTCCTGCTTCGTATAATGGACGATAGACATCTCTGTTCATGGATCCATCGGCTTCAATTAAGAAATCAAGTTCCTTTTCTTCACGTATCTTAACCAGTTTACGTATCTTGTCATATGTTTGTTCAATGACTTTCTGTCCAGAAATACCTGCGTCTACGATCATGATCGTTACCTTGTCAAGTAATGGTAAATAATACTCAATCGTCTCTAAAGGTACGGATGGATTTAATGCGATTCCTGCTTTACATCCAAGTTCTTTGATCTTGTTGATCGTTACGAAAGCATCTCCTTCGATGCAGTCTGTATGGGGCGTAATATAGGCTGCCCCTGCCTTTGCAAACGTTTCAAGGTACTGTTGTGGATGCTTGATCATTAAATGTGCATCCATTGGTGTACTAACTTTGTCCTTTAATGCTGCTAGAAATTCTGGTCCGATTCCAAAGCTTGGTACATATACACCATCTTTGATATCCATATGTAAGAAGTCTGATTTTTCATCGATGATACGGACCTGACGTTCCATATCAAAGAGATCACAGCAACCCATAGATGGTGCGATCATTAATTTTCGTTCCATACTCTGCTCCTTTATAGACTGCTTAATTGTCTTTAAATCTGATAATGATTAATCTTCAAAATCATAGTGGAAGATTACTTTGATAGCTTCTTTTGCTGCCATAGCATCGAAACCTTTTTCATATTCAGATAATCCTAATCTATGTGTGATCAGTGGCTGAACTTTGATCTGTCCAGATTCAAGTAATCTGATCGCATTTCTCCAAGATGTAGAATCATAAGCCATATGACCGATCAGACTCTTATTCCAAGATGTGATATCGTTGATAGAGAATTCTAATGGTTTGAATCCCATACCTACACGAACGATCTCAGCGTTTGGTCTTGTCATTTCGATTGCCTGTTTTAATGCGATGTTAGCTCCAGAACACTCGATCACTAATCCTAAGTTGTCTCTTCCGCAGATTTCTGTACAACGTTTTACAACATCTTCTTTAGATCCATTAACTACGTGTGTAGCTCCAACTTCTAAAGCAACTGGAAAACGAGTATCAACGTCTTCATCAAGGCCTACCATAACGATGTTTACAGCTCCCATTAATCTTGCGATCTGTACTGAGAATAATCCAAGTGGTCCAGTACCGAATACTACAACGTCCTGTCCTGGGATCAGGTGAGACTGCTGAGCTACTGCTTTGTATGCGTTACAGATAGGATCAAGTACTGCTGCTTCTTCATATTTAACACCTTCTGGAATCTCCCAGATCGCATGTTTGTGGATTCTTAAGATTTCTCCAGGAATCTTGCAGTATTTTGAGAATCCTCCACCCCATGTGTTATTATCTAATCCAAGGTTAACTTTTTCTTCACAGCAAAGGAAATCTCCCATTTCGCAAGCTGGGCAAACACCACATACGTGAGCACTGTTATCAGAAACAACTCTCTGTCCTACTTTCCAATCTGTTACTTTTTCTCCAACCTGAACGATCTCTCCTGCAAACTCATGTCCACGGATTGAGTTGAATTCATCAGATCCATTATCAACTCTCCAGTGTTTCATATCAGCTCCACAAATTGCTGCTGCTTTGATCTCTAAGATGATGTCTTCTGGTCCACATGTTGGTTCTGGAACGTCTCTCATTGTATAACCACCAAATGCCTGTCCATATCTTACAATCGCCTTCATATTTTTACCTCCAAAATGTTGATTACATAATTCCTTAAATAACCTTTTATCTTTTAATTACTCTATCAAAAAGCGCTTTCTTTATTTGATGTCTTTATTTTAATACACTGTTATGTTTTAGTCAATCATTTTTTGTTGATTTCAAACATTTTAGTTCTATTTCACAGATTTTGAGCTTTGTTTCCAAAGAAGGCATCTGTTTTTTGTGCATTTTTACTAATGTTTGAATATTGTATACAGAATTTTGAGTTTTATATCGTAAGATTCCATCTATGAATTTTGTATTATCGATAGTTTTTATTTATTCTTTGTGAATTTTCTGTCAGAAATCGCTCGTTTTCTATTTGTTTTTCTGCTGTTTTCTTTTTATTCCTTTCTTTTTTCTGTAAGATACAGATTTTTTTATGTTGTTCCAAATTTAGTTCATTCTGGATTGGAATCTTTTCGTTAATTAATAAATTAACATAATTGTCAGATAATTAGCGAAATTGTTCCTTGATTTCACATAATTTGTCTGTTATGATTGTCTCATCACTTAATAATGGAAGGTAAAACTTATGGGATTTTTAAAAGGTAAAACAGCCATCATCACTGGTGGCGGAAGATCTGTATTAAAAGATGGAAGCTGTGGGTCTATTGGTTATGGAATTGCAACTGCATACGCAAAGGAAGGTGCAAACCTCGTTATTACAGGAAGAAATAAACAGAAACTTGCCGATGCCAAAGAGGAACTCGAGAGATTATACAATATCAAAGTTCTACCAGTCCAAGCCGATGTAAGTGCCGGTGCTGACAACGAGACAGTCGTGCAGCATGTCATTGATGAAACAATCGCCAAATTCGGACGGATCGATGTTCTGATCAATAATGCACAGGCATCTGCTTCTGGAGTTGCCGCAAATGAATGGGGTCCTGACGGCATCAATGCTAATATCATTTGTCCACTCGCATGGACAGCACAGCTTGAAAATTTCCAGCAGGCTTATCCTGAAGCCTTTGAAGCTAATGTTAAAATGCCTCCTGCAGGACATTATGGAGATGTTGAGAAAGAAATCGGAAGAGTATGCGTTCAGTTAGCTTCGCCTGATTTCAAATATATGAACGGAGAAACACTTACCTTAGAAGGTGGAATGGGATTAAGGCCGTAACAAGACCTGCTGAGGATAGAATGTATTTTTTACCTTTGGCATCCTTTTATATCAGCTATATGGAAAAATGCGGAGACATTCGTTTAATCGATCGTCTCCGCATTTTTATGCTTTTCGCTATTTTATTTTGTTCACTGACTCTGACAGATTATTCTTCATCGTCATCATCTTCCACCCACTGGGCATATCCAGTATTATATGTCGATGTATTTTCTTCTTCTGTCTTGATCTCAGAATCTGTTTTCACCTCTGCTTCTGAAATTTCTGCATCATTTTCAGCTGTCTCTGATACATTTTTATCAGACTCTTCTACTGGATTCTTGTATTTGTTGAAGATTTCCATGAATTCTTTTCCTGTGATCGTCTCACGCTGGATCAAAAACTCTGCTGCTTCGTCAAGAATGTCCATATTTTCACGAATGTATGTGACTGCTTTGGCGTAAGCTTCTTTTAACATCTTCATGACAACTTCATCGACTTTCGCTGCTGTTGTCTCTGCACAGTTCATAACTGCACGTCCATCTAAGTATCGGTTTGTAATGGACTCTAAACCGATCAATCCAAATTCATCGGACATACCATACTGTGTTACCATCGCTCTTGCGATCGCTGTGGCACGCTCAATATCATTGGATGCTCCTGTTGTGACAGAGTTAAACTTCACTTCTTCTGCCGCACGTCCACCGAAGAATGATACAAGGTCTGCTAACATCTCATCCTTCTTATTTAAGTATTTTTCTTCTTCTGGACGCTGCATTGTATATCCAAGTGCTCCCATGGTACGAGGTACGATGGTGATCTTCTGTACTGGTTCTGATTCTTTTTGCAATGCCATAACTAACGCATGTCCGACTTCATGGTATGCAACGATGTGTTTCTCTTCATCGCCAAGAATTCTGTCCTTCTTCTCTTTACCAGCAATGACAACTTCCACTGCTTCAAATAAGTCTTTCTGTGAAACAGCCTTTCTTCCTGCCTTGACAGCTCCAAGTGCTGCTTCGTTGATCATATTTGCAAGATCAGATCCAACAGCTCCACTGGTTGCCAGTGCGATTTCTTCAAAATCAACGGTCTCATCCATCTTCACATCTTTGGCATGTACTTTTAATGTCTCAATTCTTCCCTTTAAGTCTGGGCGTTCTACAATAACACGGCGGTCAAAACGTCCTGGACGAAGAAGGGCTTTGTCTAAGACTTCTGGACGGTTTGTTGCTGCAAGAATAATGATACCTTTGGATGTATCAAATCCATCCATCTCTGCAAGTAAAGCATTCAATGTCTGTTCACGTTCATCATTTCCTCCACCATGCATTCCATTATCACGACTCTTACCAATAGCGTCGATCTCATCAATAAAAATAATACATGGTGCCATCTGCTGTGCCTGTTTAAATAAGTCACGAACTCTGGATGCTCCGACTCCGACAAACATCTCTACAAAGTCAGATCCAGAAAGTGAAAAGAATGGAACTCCTGCTTCTCCTGCTACCGCTTTGGCAAGCAATGTCTTACCAGTACCCGGAGGTCCTACAAGCAATGCACCTTTTGGCAGCTTCGCACCAATCTCTGTGTATCGTTCTGGGTGATGAAGAAAATCTACCATCTCTGTCAGTGTTTCCTTCGCTTCTCCCTGTCCCGCAACATCTGCAAATGTCACTCCTGTTTTCTTCTCAACATATACCTTCGCATTGGACTTTCCAACCCCCATCATTCCGCTGCTTCTTCGCATCATCATGACAAGGAATCCAAAGATCACGATCGTAGGGATCAAACTGATCAATATCGATAAGAAAGTATCCATCGGATCTTCTGGTTCCTGTTCAAATGCGATCTTACTCTTGATCAGACGATTCACCAGTTCATAATCTCCGCTGATCCTCTGTACCGTATATGTTGTCTTGTAAAAAGGATTTCCCTCGTTCTTTGGTGTCACTTTCAACTGGCTGTCTGTGACCTTTACACTTTTTACCTGATCTTTATCAAGCATTGTGACAAATTTATTGTACGAAATCGTTTTCTCCGTTCCGTTTCTCCATTTTGTTAAAATCGAATTAAAAAAGAAAGTACCAAGAATTGAAACGATCAGGAAGATTGCAAGAATCTTCGCGTTTTTCTTCTTGTTATCTTTATCATTTTTATCATTCTTATTATTCTGTTGATTATTCAAATGTCAGCTCCTCCTTTGATTCATAAGCACCATTATATGTTTTCTGATTTTATAAATCAATAAAACTATTCTAAACTTTTTATAATTTTAGTGAAAAATCACATCTTTTTCGTAAAACTGGCTTTTTAGTACAATATATGGATAAGATTTTCCATGCTTCTGGTGCTCTTTTGTAACCCCTGTCAGTATCGTATCAATATAAATATGTGTCCGGTCTGCACTAAATTCTCTAACCTTAATCTTATAGCCGCTCCCCGGCTGTCTTCCATATCCGATCACATAATAAGTAAAACCACCTGTCGTATATGTAAAATGAAATGCTTCCCTCTTTTGTTCATCGATCAGTTTGCCTAATTGTACCGGGATCACACTTCTTCTACAGACAACATATACAACCTTCTGTTTTTGCCCTCGTTCATCCTTTTTGATACATCCTGTCAAAATCACACATAAAATGATACCAAAAATAAATATCCAGATTCTTTGTTTCATGGATCTCTATCCTTTTTATCATTTTATGCAAATAGATTTAAGATAATACTTCCCGGATCATTATCGGTTTCGTTGGTTTTTCTTCTATTATATGGTAGTTTTCTTTAAAATGAAGAACTGCCTGTTTTACTTTTTCTTCATCATTTCCATAAATCGTTGCAAGCACATCGCCTTTCTTCACAGGATCCGCAATCTTCTTTGAGAAAACAAGTCCAACCGTTGGATCGATCACACTTTCCTTCGTTTCTCTTCCTCCACCAAGGATCAAAGAGCAGATTCCCATTTCCTGTGCATCAATACTTCCGACAAATCCATCTTGTTCTGATCGTATTTCTTCTATAATATCTGCCTGTTCAAATAACTCTGGATGATCAATGTATTTCGTATCACCACCTTGTGCAGCAACAAATTGTTTGAATTTATCCAATGCTTTCCCACTTTGAATAGATTCCCGGACTCTCATAAGTCCTTCATCAAAATCCTTTGCTGCACCGCCAAGGATCAGCATATGCGAAGCCAGTGTCTCAATAAGCTCCACAAAATCATCTGGTCCATTGCCTTTTAATGTGTCGATCGCTTCTTTGACTTCTAGAATATTTCCAACTGCCATTCCAAGAGGTTCATCCATATTCGTGATCACAGCCGTCATCTTCCTTCCGGCACTCTTTCCAATCTCTACCATCTCTTTGGCAAGTTGTATCGCATCCGACTCTTCTTTCATAAATGCACCGCTTCCGGTCTTTACATCCAACAAGATCGCATCTGCTCCTGCTGCCAGCTTCTTACTCATAATACTGCTTGCGATCAAAGAAATCTGATCCACCGTTGCGGTCACATCCCGCAATGCATACAACAATTTATCTGCTGGTGCAAGATCCTTCGTCTGCCCCATAATCGAAATACCAATTGAATTCACTTGTTCTTCAAACGCATCATCTTCAAGCTGTGTTGAAAAACCTGGAATACTCTCCAGTTTATCGATCGTACCCCCAGTATGACCAAGTCCACGCCCAGACATCTTAGCAACCGGGATTCCAAGCGAAGCAACAATCGGTGTCAACGCCAAAGAAGTCTTATCTCCAACCCCTCCCGTACTATGCTTATCAATCTTGATCCCCTGAATCTGAGACAGATCAAGCATCTCACCACTTCGCGCCATTGCCATCGTAAGCTCATAAGTTTCTTCTTTATCAAGCCCTTGAAAACAGATCGCCATCAACAAAGCTGACATCTGATAATCCGGTATCCTGCCATCTGTGTATTCACGGATCATCCATTGGATTTCATCTTTCGTCAAAGGTTTCCCTTGTCTCTTTTTTAGTATCAGATCATACATTCTCATAGATTCGGCCTCCTTTGCTTTTTGTTGTATATAGTATAACACAAAATTTGTAGGTAGGCTTACGTGTATGTGACAGAAATAAAAGAAAAACAAATATTTGAAAGAA
>UMHA01041422.1_pt1 | contig 12584 bp, 15 predicted proteins | sample 1965401 | NCBI WGS metagenome assembly UMHA01 (sample SAMEA4836085, study PRJEB28245) | human gut metagenome | biome: gut microbiome; material: fecal sample | place: Denmark | collected 2008 | reverse complement strand
TTTCTATCTGTATGTGCCTTTTATAAGCTTATTTTTTACGCTTTTTAACATAGTAGAATACGCCGCCTCCAACAGCCAGAACGGACACGCCCATCAAGCCCAGCCAAAGGCCAAGATTGCTGCTGTCCCCGGTTTTGGGAGTGCTGCTGTTATAAGCCTTGACGGTGAACTTCATATCCACCGCCGCTCCGGCCAGAACCGGAGCCCCGGCTCTGGAGCTGTTGGCGGAGAGGCTCAAAGCCACCATTGGCTCTGTCCAATAGGGATCTTCCCCGGAGAATACCAATGTGGCGTCATAGCTGCCCACGCCCAGGCCCGACTTAGGCTGCACGGATACGGCAACTGACTGGCCCACACCCAGCCGGGTGCTGCTCTCCCCGGAGAGGCTCTCCTGGGCAAACTTGATGTCGTAGGCGGCGTTGACGGGCAGCACCAGATTCAGGGGCATTTCCCCGGTATTTTTAATGATCAGTGTCTGGGCGGCAGGGCGGGTGTAGCCGGTATACACGGTGCCGAAGTTCAGCTGGGTCTTGCTGGCGCTGAGCTGTATGTTCATCTTCCTAGTCACCATGGTGAGGCTGGTGTCGCCGCTGGGGGTAAAGGTGAAGATGTAATCGGTGGACAAAGTCTTGCCGTTTTCTGCCCAGCCCTCAAATACATAGTAGCCCCAGGGCACGCATTCCAGCTGAATGGACTCTCCCTTGGGCACATACACGGTGGACAGATAGCCATTATACTTTTCCACCCAGGCACCGCTTTCCCCCTCCGGCTCAGCCTTTATATCCACAAGCCAGCAGTCGGGGACGGTGATGGTGGAGCTGAGGTTTACAGGAGTGCCTTTATCATCCTCAAAAAGGAAAATGAGGGTAGTGCTGCCCACAGGCAGGGAGCCAAGGAAGCTGTTGGAGAGTATCAGCTGATTTCTGTTGCCATAGGCAAAGCCATAATCTGTGCCCTCCGTCAGTGTTTCTCCGCCGGCGGTGACGGAGCTTATGCTAAAGCCCTCCGGCAGCGTGAAATTCAGGGTCTCGGTTCCCCCCAGGGAGACCCGGTTCCTGTCCAGAGTTATCTGGGGTCTGTCAACGGCGGCAGTATACAGGGTGCAGGTCACGGTCTCCGTGTCGCTTTTATCGCCCAGGCTGCGCGTTACCCTGCACTGATACTGATAGCCGTTCATGCCGCCGGTGACATTGTTCACCGTGTATTCGGCGGAAGTTGCTCCTTCTATATCCGTGAAGCTCTTTCCGCCGTCAGTGCTGATGGCCCACTGGTAGCTGAGAGTGTCAAAGCTGTATCCCTCGTCTTTAGCTTCGACCCTAAAAGTGGCGGAATTTCCAGGAGCGCTTACAACGCTCCTGGTATACCCGCTTATCTCCACAGGCACCAGGAACATGGCCGCCAGATCGAAATCTGTTTTTGGCTCAAAAGTATATTGAGCGGTAAATGAAGGCCAGATGCCGGTGACCCTGTTATACCAGCCGGCAAATACATTCGGCTCTGCAGTTTCCGCCGTGAGCGACACCGACTCTCCCGCAGTGTATTCACCGCCGCCGTCGACCACGCCCTTGCCGGCAGGCTCGGCGCTTACAGTTACCGTCACCTTGTCTGCAGACCAGGGAATGCTTTCGGCACTGGGGGCGCTGACGTCGCTTTCAGTATAGGCGGGATCGCCGGAGGGGATTGCCTGCACCGTGAAAGTGTATTTCTCCCCTTCAGACAACTTTTCTGATATGCGGCCGAGTTCAAAGACGGTTCCCTTGACCGTTGTCTCATAGGAGCCCAACGTTTGGCCAGAAATCACCAGTTTGTATGTTCCGCCATTGGCAACTGCATCCCACACGGCAGTAAAGCCGACCCAGCGGAGATTTGTGGGCGTGTCCAGCTTGGTGCTGATAGGCGCCGGGGATTCTCCCAGGCATACGGCTGCCAAATCAGCGTCTTGGGCAGAGCACACCGGGCAGGCGGCATTTACATTGTCCTGGCTGCACTTTTCGGTGCAGGTGCATTTGTCCTCCCCAGTGGGGGGATTCTCTCCCGACGGGGCCGGGTTGCAGACCTCGCACACATAGGTGCAGGGACTGCCTGCAGTGTAGCCGCAGCTTTCGTCATGTTCATGGAGGCATTTTGTCTCCTGAACGATGCAGCCGCTGTCCACGCTGCACACATGAGTGCAAGCGGCCGCCGTTTTTTCCTCGCCCTCCGCCGGGAGCTGCCCGTCGGAATAGCAGTCCGCCGTATGTACATGGGTGCATTTTGTCACCTGAGTGATGCAGCCGCTGTCCAAACTGCACACATGAGTGCAGGGCGTGCCGGCGCTGTAACCGCAGCTTTCGTAGTGGGCCGGGTGGTGCTCACACAGGCCCACTGTGCCGGCGGTGGCCGTCCCGCCAACATCCTCTCCGTCTGCAAAGGCCGCGCAGGGCAGAAGAGCCAAAGCCAGGCACAGGCAGACGAAAATCGCAAACAAACGTTTTACCATAATACATCCTCCTTTGTTAATCTATAATGATCACTGGGCGAAGTTACTATCATACAAGTATATATTACATTAAAACGATTGATTATTAAATAGTTTTTTGAAATTTAAGAATTCTTTGGAATATCAAAAAATATCAAATATAAAACTGAGCCGCGAAGATTGAATTCTCTGCGACTCTTTCCTGCTATTGCTCTACAGTTTCTCCCTTCAGACGGGGAAGCAGGAATTTGCTGAAAACAAGGCCCAGCGTCACAGTCAGCATGGGCAAAGCATAAGCCACATTGCAGTATGCCGCCGGGGTTATCTTTGTTATGGCATAAAGGATGTCTGCCTCACAGACGGCAGACAGGAAAGTATTTATATAGGCCGAAAGCATGCAACTGCCCATGCCCGCAATGATAAAAAGGAAAACATACATATGCTCTTTTCCCATGCAGATAGCTGCAATCAGAAACGGGACAGAAAGGCATACAAAAAACATTTTAAGAAAATTCATTGGCTCACCGCCTTTTCAACTGCCGACTGCGGCTTGCCAGCCAGCAGGAAGTCAGACCAGACTGGAAATTGCCGGCGTGAGATCCTCTGGAAAGACCGGATATCCACAGGCTGTATTCCGCGGCCATAAACAAAAATATCCGATATGTAGGTGGTATTGCCCATGGGCTCTTTAGCCCGGCAGTCCTTCCAAAACCAGGAGAGGGAGTCTGTAGAAGCTGGACAGCAAAAAATTGCCTTGGCTTTTTCAAGGTCGGGATCTGCGCATAATATGCCAAAATCCATACATATTATGCCATAATAATGAGGAATACTGCTCAGATCACGTTCGTCATTAAATAAAAAACAGACGACGGTCCCTCAAAAGAGGAGACTGCCGTCCCGCCGTTTTTCAAAGACAAACGACTCTAAACCTCCATAAATACAATGGTTTTTGCCGGGTTATTTTTACACCCATGAGGCAGCTTGATCTACCGCCTAGCGCCCTATCCTGTTTCCCATTTCCTTCTCTCCGGTGAGGGATTTTGAAAATTTATAATGGAAATTATGCATACCTTCCCTAAGGTAAAACCTATGGGTGTCTGAACGGAGCTGGTTGCAGGCCACCTCGATTTGCAGGCAGCCCCGCTCTCCGGCCAGAATAAGGGCCAGGCCAAGCATCTCCTTGCCCAAGCCACGTCCCCTGTATTGTTCATCTACCGCAAATTCCATTATCTCTCCTATCTTTCCGGCATGATGCAGCTGCTCTTCAAAGCGCAGGTTCAGCACGGCAATGAGTTCTCCTTCCCGGCGGCAGACAAGGCAGTAATAGTTTTCATCCTTCAGCTGGGCATTGAATATGCGCTCAAAGTCTTTATAGGAAAGTTTCCTCTCCTCCATGTCACAGATGAGATCATACACCCGCTTTACATCTTTCGTGTCCGCCTTACAAAACATCCGTATCTCCCCTTCCCGCTCGCTTTTACCGGCTCGCCCGTTTTCACCGCCGGCACTGGCTCTCTCTTTGCCTACAGTATAACAAGCCCGGCGGCACTGCGCAAGCTTCCCGCCCGCTGGGGCAACAGGGACTTCTGCCGCCGCAAAGCTCTAAGCCCGGGCAAGGCTGCCCGTGAGACGGGCCGCAGCGTACTGCTGACGGCTTTTGCCGTTTGACCGATTATGCGTCAAATTTGACCGATTGTTCCGAATATGTTGACAGAAATCCCTGCTGATATTTACAATGTTAACAATTTGTTAACTCCATTGCTTCGAACTACGACTTTTTGTGAAAGGAGCTGCGGCAATGAAAAGCTGGAAAAAAATCCTGACTCTGCTCATGGCTCTGAGTCTGACCGCTACGGGTCTGGCCTTTGGCAGCCCGGAGGCGGCGGCGGAAGAGGCTGTGCCCTATGCTGAGGAGATGGGTCTGGAATTCACGGAGGACACGGTGCTTCACGCACCCTTCTTCTCCTATCTTGAGAGAAACGGGGAATACGTCCCCTCGGTGGAGGGTCTGACTTTTACATCCATGGGGGACATGGAATACAGTATCGACAGCGTGAGCCTCAGCGAGCCGGATGAGGAGGGCCTGGTCACCCTGGATATTCTGGTGACTGTGACCTGCTCTTCCCTGTGGGAGGCAGAAGCTAGTGAATCATTTGAGTTAAACTGTCGGCAATCTGCAACTGGCCTTAGTTTTTTTGACTATTATTCCGGATGCGTACCCCCCTTTAGAGACCTGATGGACAGCGATTCGACAGAGAGCTCCGTTGAATTTCTTATAGATGGAGAGAGCGTGCCGTTGTCCGGGACAATATCCAGTGAAGCTTCTTCCCGCTGGCGCTTTGGCTCCTGGTCCAAGTACGACACCTGGCAGAACGAGCTGCTGTGGGAGTATAGCTTCAAATACAGCGCCACCTATCCCGCAGACTACGACGGGCTCTGCCTGGCTCTGTATAAGCCGGGAAAGACCGAATACAAAGAGCTTGACACGGAGGAGCTCCCGGAATCAAAACCTCTCCTTGGTGAAGATGGAGCAGGTGCAGAAAACTACTACTGCCTGCGGGTGACAGAGCTGCTGGCAGCCTTCGGCTCCTGAGCCGGGGCCGAAGATAAGGAAGGTGATAACATGAAAAAAGCTTTTGCGCTGTTTCTTATACTGTCCCTGATCTTTCTCAGCGGCTGCGGCCATGAGCACAGCTGGCAGGAGGCTACCTGCACCCAGCCCAGGACCTGCTCCGAGTGCGGAGAGACAGAGGGGGAGCCTCTGGGGCACAGTCCCACGGAGGCCACAGTCTGGGAGCCCTCGGTGTGCTCCCTGTGCGGAGAGGTGCTGGGGGAGAAGCTGGCTCCTGCATTTGAGCAGCATAACATAGAGGTCATGGATATCGTCGATATGCCCACGGAGTTTTTTGACGGAGCGCCTACCCAGAACCCGGAAACAGGATACCTTTACATAGAGCCCTTGCTGATGTTTTATACCGGCAATAATAGCAGAAATGCTGGAGTACCCGGCTATCTGCGTCTTGTAGACTACAGTATCATAGAATCTGACGAGAATCACGAGGCTCTGGAGGGCTACGAGTGGCGCATAGCCAACTTTGAAGTTATCTTCCCTGATATGTACTCCGGCTATCAGCTTGCCATAAGTGATGAGGATTTTTACGACATTGAGGGTCATGACGACAGCGCCCAGGGCTCCCACTACACCGTGACCTGGCAGGGGGAGAGCTATGACGGCTGCGTGAGAATCATCAGCTTCTCTGAACTGCCCGACTACACTCTGCCGGTCACCGGCGGCTTTGCCTCTAACCTCATCTTTCTCTCAAAGGGCGTCACCGTGTCTTTCCGGGTACCAGTGGGCTATGACGGCAGCGTGGTATGCTTTAGGAATTCCATGTATAGTTTTGAACCCGGCCAGTATATTTACGACGTAATGACCCCTGACGACATTTTCATCCGTCTGACCTGATAAACCTTTCCCGCTTTTAAATCCTGCACCGGGGCCATGCAATGGCATGGCCCCGGTTTTTTATTTTATGTCCCGCTCTGTTGCCGCTGCAACAAAATTCCGGCGGTTCTCAGATATCATTGACATATAAGGAATCCGCACAGGGGGCAAGGCTGTCCGGGAGCCGGGCCGCACAGTGAAAAAGGCAAAAACCCTTTGCAAATGCCGTGAAATGAAAAAAACAGGGAAAAATAACAAGGACGGAGCAAAAGCTCCGCCCTTGTTATTAGAATATGAGCAAATACAGTCGGGGCAACGCAGCCCGGCAGGGCTGAGCCTCAAAAACCTGGCGGCCAGCAGCACTGCCCCGGTCAGGGCAAAGGCAGCATAAAGCAGCCCTGCGACCACATTGCAAACAGCTCCGGGCAGACCAAGGGCCGGCAGAGGCAGGCTGATAAATAGAGCAAGGCTCTGGGCCAGTATCAGCAGAGCCACAGCCAGAAAACATCCCGCTATGGCCTTGCCCCGGCTCAGCTCATTGGAAGGTTTTTTTAAATCGTTCATTAAGGTACCCCCAGATCTCCTGTGATTCTTATTGTTTTTTGTGGAAAAATTCTTATTGAAAAAAGCCGGTCAAAATCGTGATTAAAAACATTCTGTCAAAAAACTTGTGGTTGCCGTTATTAAAGAACCGGACAGTCCAGATATTTTCCGCAGTGAGGGCAGCAGTAAAAGGCAACACGCAGGGCTATATCCCTAGCATCAGAAACACTCCCGCCGCCGACAGGGATTTACCATAACCTTTGCCTTGAAACGCTGGCTTTACGGCAATGTTTTTCAGTTCCAAAACGTCATCCCTTCATGGGTCACCACACATTCACCTTTGATTCCGCCTTCCTCCGGCACGTACATGGCCCTGCACTCCAAATATCGGTTGATGATGGCCTTCTGTTCGTCTGCCGGCAAAAGCAAATCCAGGCATCGCTCTTTGCCGATTTCGACTCTCTGATTTTAATGGTCACTTCTTACTTTTTAACAAGCCGCTTCAGCGCGGCGGCGTCCAAGAGATTCACCGTCACAAATTTCCCCTGATAAAATACCGCCCAGTTATTGAACACCCCGGGCAGACCCTTGGCTTTTTCCAGAGTGTCTACCGGAATGAGGGTATAAGGAACATCCAGTTCGCCGCAGGTCTTGCGCAGCAGCTCCACACTTTGATAAGTATAGGGGCATTGGGGACTGTAGTAGACAGTCAATTCACGACTTGTAATTTCCTGCCTTTTGGCACTCTCCGCAAACCGCGGCTTAGTCCCGTCAAAGGAGAGAGCCAGAAGCCTGTAGCCGTCCAAGGTAGTGTCCACTGTTTCAAATCCATACTTTGCTCCGAAGGCCTGGTCAGAGAGCCAGGCCTTTTGCTTTTCCGCTCCCAGCATACAGACTCCCGATTTTCCCTTGGCTTTGGCATCGGCCAGACAGGACTCCATCAGCTGCTTGCCGTAGCCTTTGCCTTTGAATTCGCCGGAGACCCAAAGGCAGTAGATGTAGAAATAGTTCTCTCCCTCAACCGGCACCCAAGCGGTTTCCAGCGGGGCATACTCTATAAATACCACTCCCTTGGCGTCCAACTTGCGAAACACATGGCCTTCACTAAGCCGCTGGGCCAACCAGGCCCGCTTGGCCTCCACGCCGGGATGAGGCTTCTTGCTGCGGATGATACAGCAAAGGTGCTCCCTAGCCAGGTTTTCTTCCGTTAAATCAAGAAAAGTATTTTCCATACCCGTACCTCCCGGCAGACTTACCTTTATGATACCATGCCCAATACAGCCGGGCAATTATATTATTCAGAAAGCAAAATCTTTATTTTGCAAATAAACATGACAGACAGCTGTCGCGTCCATATGGTATAATGCAAAAAAAGAGGGAAGGACGGTGCATCCAATGAAAATGGAGCGACTCATAGGCATCCTGTCCATCCTGCTGCAGCGGGAGAAGGTCACCGCTCCGGAGCTGGCGGAGAGGTTTGAGGTGTCCCGCCGAACCATCCAGAGGGACATCGAATCCCTGTGCCGGGCGGGCATTCCTATTTCCACCGCCCAGGGTACGGGGGGCGGCATTTCCATCATGGAGGGCTACCGGGTGGACCGAACTCTGCTAACTGCCCCGGAGATGCAGGCCATTCTGGCGGGGCTGCGGAGCCTGGACAGCGTCAGCGGCACCCGTCGCTATTCTCAGCTGATGGAGAAGCTGTCAGCCGGGGCGGGCGCTCTGGTGCCCGGCGGCGCCCATATGCTTATCGATCTCTCCTCCTGGTACAAGACCAGCCTGCCGCCAAAGATTGAACTTATTCAGTGGGCCATAGAGCAGCGCCACAGCATCCGCTTTGCCTATTTCTCCCCTAAAGGGGAATCCGCGCGTACGGTGGAACCCTATTATCTGGTCTTTCACTGGTCTACCTGGTATGTGTGGGGCTGGTGCCGTAGTCGGGAGGATTTTCGCCTTTTCAAGCTGAACCGCATGACGGAGCTCAGCTCCGGGGAAGCTTTTGAGCCACGCCCTGCGCCTTTGCCGGACCTGGAGCCGGAGCGCATCTTTCCGGCCAAGTATCAGGTGACTGTCCTCTTTGATCCAGCCTGCCGTTGGCGGCTGGTGGAGGAATACGGTATGGACAGATTCACCGTGGAGCCGGACGGGCGACTGCGCTTTGCCGGGGGCTTTCCCGATGCCGACAGTGTGCTCAGCTGGGTTTTGACTTTTGGGGAAAAGGCGGAGCTGCTGGAGCCAAAGGAACTGCGCCAAGAGCTGGGAGCTTTGACTGCAACACTGGCGGACCGTTATAAAAGGAGGGATTGACATGGCGTCTCATCCGGATTTTGTCAACTATGTGGCGGAGCAGCTGGAGGAGGCCGGGAGCATCCGCAGCCGGAAAATGTTCGGAGAATATGGCCTTTATTGCAACGGGCGGTTCTTTGCCGTCATCTGTGACGATCAGCTTTTTATAAAGCCTACGCCGGAAGGGGAAGCAGCCTTTCCGGAGCTGCCCAAAGCCCCGCCCTACGAGGGGGCAAATAATTATATTTGGGTGGAGGACGTGGACGACCGGGACACCATGAACTCCCTCACCCGTTTAACCTGTCTGGCTCTGGAGAGCCGACAAAAAAAGAAAGAGAGGAAATGACCGTGGCCTTTGACTATAAGAAAGAGTATAAGGAATTCTATCTGCCCCCCAAAAAGCCGGGCATCGTCACGGTGCCTGCCATGAATTTTCTGGCGGTGCGGGGCCGCGGCGACCCCAATGAGGAAGGCGGGGCTTACAAGCAGGCTCTGGGAATGCTCTATGCCGTGGCCTTTACCATAAAAATGAGCAAGCTGGGCAAGCACAAACTGGAGGGATACTTCGACTATGTTGTGCCGCCTCTGGAGGGCCTGTGGTGGCAGGAGGGTATCCGGGGCGTGGATTACAGACGCAAGGAGGATTTTCACTGGATATCCCTCATCCGCCTGCCGGAGTTCGTGACAAAAGAGGTCTTAGACTGGGCCATAGCTGAGGCCACGGAGAAGAAGCAGCAGGACTTTTCCCCGGTGGAGTTTTTCCACTGGGAGGAGGGGCTGTGCGTCCAGTGTATGCACATAGGCCATTATGATGAGGAGCCTGCTACCGTGGCCGCCATGGAGGAGTACGCCAGGGCAATGGGCTATGAGGAGGACTTCGGGGAAAGTCGCTTCCACCACGAAATTTATTTAAGCGATGTGCGGCGCTGCAAACCTGAACGGCTGAAAACCGTCATCCGCCAGCCAATCAAAAGGACAGAGTAATGAAGGACGCTTATACTGCTGAAATACGTGAAATGCACCCGGATGAATATAGCCTTTTGCGGGAATTTCTCTATCAGGCCGTCTATATCCCCTATGGAGTGGAACCACCGCCCAGAACGGTAGTAGATCTGCCGGAGTTGCAGGTGTATATTGCCGGATTCGGCACACAGCCCGGCGACCATTGCCTTGTTGCCGAGAAAGAGGGAAGGACCGTAGGTGCGGTGTGGAGCCGCATCGTTGAGGACTACGGCCACGTTGATGACAGCACACCTTCGCTGGCAATCTCCATGCTGCCGGAATATCGAGGGATGGGCATTGGAACACAGCTGCTGAACGGCCTGCTAAGCTTGCTGCAGGAGAAGGGATATCTCCGCGCGTCGCTCTCAGTTCAAAAAGATAACCCGGCGCTGCACCTGTACGAAAGAGCGGGATTTCAAATTCTGGCGGAGAAAGGCACGGAGTATCTGATGCTGCGGGACATCACCAAAACGGCTCAAGAGGAGAATGCGGATATGGAAAAATCAATTGAGCGGCAGAGGGAAAGCATGATTGAGCAATGGTTTTCCATGTGGCTGGATAGACAGGACAGGGGCATAGGGGAGCTTTTTGCCCCCGATGCCGTATACATCGAGAGCTGGGGACCGGAGTATCACGGTGTCGATAAGATAAAACTGTGGTTCGATGAGTGGAACACCCGGGGAAGAGTGGAACGCTGGGACATCCGGCAGTTTTTCCACAAAGAGGACCAGACCGTGGCAGAGTGGTCATTCCGGTGTGCCATGACGGATGGCACAATCCAGAGCTTTGACGGCCTCTCCCTGGTGCGCTGGAATGAGGCGGGGCAGATATGCTTTTTGCAGGAATTCGGCTGCAACGAAAACCGCTATGACCCCTATGCCCAGGGTGAGAGCCCGGTGTTCCGGGAAGAACGGGCGTTGTGGTTTTAAGGGGGCAGAGGGCATGAAAGGCTTTACGCGGGAGGAACTGCGCTTCTCATTGTGCGGGCTGAACTGCGCCCTGTGTTCTATGCATCTGGGGGGATACTGCCCCGGCTGCGGCGGGGGCGAGGGCAACCAGAGCTGCTCTATGGCTAGGTGTTCCCTGGAGCACGGGGGCGTCCAGTTCTGCTGGAACTGCCCGGATTACCCCTGCCAGCTCTATGAGGGCTTTGACGATGGGGACTCCTTTGTTCCCCACGGTCAGCGGCGGCAGGATATTGCCCAGACCCAGGAGCTGGGGATGGAGGCCTACCTTGCCGGGATAGAGGAAAAGCGCAGTATCCTGGCTGCGCTCTTGACGGGATATAACGACGGCCGGCGCAAGAGCTTTTTCACCACGGCAGTGTATCTCCTGCCTTTGGAGGAGTTGCGCTCTGTGACGGCTGTGCTGGTCAGCCGCCCGGAGTTGGCGGAACAGGCCGTCAAGGAGCGGGCTCAGGCCGCCACGAGGCTGCTTCAGGAGGCGGCAGACCGCCTGGGGATAAGCCTGAAGCTGAATAAAAAGTCGAAAGGGGGCTGAGTATATGGCCGTGTCAAAAGCGACAGCTTTTTATCCCTGCTCCGTGGAGAGGGTGTGGCATACAATGACCGACCTAACCAATACTGCTTGGCGAAGTGATTTGACTGGGGTGGAAATCCTGGATGATGCTCATTTTGTGGAGCACGATAAAAACGGCTATTCCACAAATTTCACCGTTACGGCCTGTGAGCCGCTCCGCTTGTGGGCCTTCCGCATGGAAAACGGCAACATGTCAGGTACCTGGGAAGGCGTCTTTGAACCGTGGGAGGGCGGAACCCGACTGAGCTGCACCGAGACGGTTACTGCCAAGCACTGGTGGATGCGCCCTTTTGTCCCGAAATATCTGAAGCGGCAGCAGAAGCTGTATATGGATGATTTGAGAAGGGAGATACTGAAATAGGAAATGTCAATACCCGTTGCTTGCAGCAACGGGCTATTCTCCTTACAATAGGGATACACCTGAGCGAAAGGAGCTATCCCTGATGTTAAATGAAAACATTAAAGCAATCAGAAAATCAAAGGGGCTTTCCCAGCAAGAGCTTGCCGTTAAGATTAATGTTGTGCGGCAGACAATCTCTAAATGGGAGCAAGGATTGTCGGTACCGGATTCGGAAATGCTGCTCACTTTGTCGGAAGCTCTTGAGACACCAGTGAGCACTCTGCTGGGAGAGACTGTTGTTGAGCCGCAGGCCGATACCATAAAGGCAATTTCCGAAAAGCTTGAAATTATCAATTTACAGCTTGCAAGGAAAAAGACGCTGAGAAGGAACATTATTCATTGGCTGCTGATCTCATTATGCGTGGTCATAGTGGCAGTTGCTGTGTTTTTGATTGCGGCAAACAGTCCCTATTTGGGTTGGGATTATAGTGACATAGAATTTGCCATTGCAGGAACAGCGTTTCACGCATTCGAATGGCTGTTTGTCAGGCTGGCACCAATTATACTGATAGCGACAATTGTCGGAATTTTCTTGACTAGGAAAAAATAATAGAGCTTTTTTTGAAGGGGCACTCTCGATGACTGGGCTGTATTAATCTTTTACAAGCACCTGGGCTTTTCATAGGACAGACTGCCGGAAAATTTCGGCCACCCCGCCCAGAAGTTCGTTTTGAAGCAATTTGCCGCCGGACAAATATAAGCAGGAAAAATCGGGCAGTGGCCGATAAATTTGTGTATGCTGAATCCGGAAGGAAGGTGTGACCAATGGATTGGGTAGAGAGCATTCACATAGCGGTTCAGTATATCGAGGATAATCTCCGGGGAGACTTGACCGTCCAGAAAGTTGCGCAGCAGGCAGCCTTGTCCCCCTTTTACTTTCAAAAGGGCTTTTCCATGCTGTGCGGCATGAC
>UMHA01011814.1_pt1 | contig 12592 bp, 9 predicted proteins | sample 1965401 | NCBI WGS metagenome assembly UMHA01 (sample SAMEA4836085, study PRJEB28245) | human gut metagenome | biome: gut microbiome; material: fecal sample | place: Denmark | collected 2008 | reverse complement strand
CCATCTGTTTACCAGCGAAGCAAAGGAGCGCACATCATGGCGGAAGAGAGGCCCATCGCCCTGTTCGCGGGCTCGGTCAATCCCGGTCTGGCGGACGATATCTCCAAGGAGCTCGGCGTGCCGCTGGGCAACGTCAAGCTCGAGAAGTTCGCCAACGGCGAGATCTACGCGCGCTATCAGGAAAGCGTGCGCGGCAAGGAGGTCTTCCTCATCCAGTCCGTGTGCTGCGGATCCGGCATGGACGTCAACGACGCCCTTATGGAGCTGCTGATCATGGCCGACGCCGCCAAGCGTGCCAGCGCCCACAACGTGTCCGCCGTCATCGCGCATTACGGCTACGCGCGCCAGGACCGCAAGGCCGCTCCGCGCGAGCCCATCACCGCCAAGCTGGTCGCCGATCTGCTGGAGGCATCGGGCGTCGACAACGTCATCACGATCGACCTGCACCAGGACGCCATCCAGGGTTTCTTCAACATCCCGGTGAACCACATGACCGCCATGGGCATCTTCGTGGACTACTACAGGAGCATGGGCCTCGACCCCGAGCAGACCGTCGTCGTATCTCCTGACGTGGGACGCGCCAAGGCCGCCAAGAAGTTCTCCACGATGCTCGACTGCGACATCGCGATCATGCACAAGGATCGCCCGAAGCACAATCAGGCCGAGATCACGGCGCTGATCGGCGACGTCACCGGCAAGATCTGCATCCTCAACGATGACATGATCGACACCGCCGGCTCGCTGGTGGCTGCTGCCGCCACGCTGAAGGCCAAGGGCGCTGCCAAGGTGCTCGCGTGCGCCACGCATGGCCTGTTCAGCGGTCCGGCGTACGACCGCATTGAGAACTCCTGCATCGAGCAGGTGCTCGTGACCAACGCTGTGCCCGTGCCGCTCGATCGCCAGACCGGCAAGATCAAGGTCATGTCGCTCGGCCCGCTGTTCGCCCAGACGATCCAAAACGTCTACGCCAACGGCTCGGTCGCGTCGCTGTTCGAATAACATCAAGTAAAAAGTTACCTCTATTGATGCGAAATAACTTCAATAGAGGTAACAATAAAAAATAAATCGCTTAATATTCCGATGATATAATCATCGTCGGTGCTTAGTCGCATCCGGGCAGCCTCGGAAAGGAGGCGGCCATGGACGTACAAACGGTCATCGCGGTTTGCGCGATATTCTCGGTTGTCGTCGGCATCGTGGGCTTGGGCAAGCGTCGTTAGACGCATGGTTTTGCCGGGCTTACGAAAGGAGGTGACGAACAGAGTTCTGCAGGAAAGAAGAAACCCCGCTAGGCGTCTACTCTCGCGGGGTTTATTCACCTAGAAGACGCTGCCCGGTTGCGCGGGGCGCCTTCTGCTGTCATTGTACTTGCGCTGAAATGCGTTTTCAAGGCGAGGGAGTGTTGCATGTACCTGATCGTCGGCCTGGGGAATCCGGGGGAGGAATACGCGCACACGCGGCATAATGCCGGGTTCGATACCGTCGACCTCATCGGCCAGGAGGTCGGGGCGCGCTACTGGAAGACCGAGTGCGGCGCGTTGACGGCCAAGGGCGCCTACCACGACATCGATGTGGTGCTGGCCAAGCCGCAAAGCTACATGAACACCTCCGGCGGTCCGGTCAAGCAGCTGTGCAACGCCTACGGCGTCGACCCCGACCATCTGGTCGTCATCCACGACGAACTCGACATCGACCCCGGCACCATCCGCGTCAAGTTCGGCGGCGGGCATGCGGGCCACAACGGCCTGCGCTCGATCTGCGACAAGCTGGGGACGCGCGACTGGTTCCGCGTGCGCTGCGGCATCGGCCGCCCGCCGGGACGCATGCCCGTGGCGGACTATGTGCTGTCGCTGCCCAAGAAGGAGGCCGCCGAGGACTTCGAGCATGCCTGCGACCTGGCGAGCCAAGCGACGCTCTACCTCATCGAGCACGGCCTGGAGAAGACCCAGCAGAAGTTCAACTAGGGTTGCCGCCGCGTTCGTCAAATCGAGAGATCCGCGTTATACTGCATCGAACCCGCGCAGAAGGCTGCCGACGGCTTGCGCGGGATCCGTGAACCCCGCCGGGCGGCATCGTGCGTTGCGCGCTACGTCAACGCGTGCGGAGCGGATTCGACAGGGCGCTCCGCGCATGAACGGTTCGCAAGGAGGATCCGCCGTGGCAAGTCTCATCAAATCCGAACGCGGGCAGGTGTACGCGCTATTCGCCATCGTCGTGTTCACATGCGCGTTCGGCTCGCTCACCCAAACGGTCATGAACGCCATGCTGGGCGGCGTGGAGGCCGATCTGAGCATCGATGCCAGCTTGGGGCAGTGGCTCACGACCGTCTATATGCTCGTGCTCGGCATCACCGTTCCTTTGGTGACGTTCCTCTCGCTGAAGATCTCGACGCGCAACCTGCTCTTCATGGTGCTGGGCATCTTCTTCGCCGGCTCGCTTCTGGCGTTCGTGGCGCCGAACTTCCCCGTGCTCGTGCTCGCACGCGTGCTCCAGGCATTCGCCGCGGGCATCACGCTGCCGCTGATCCAGTCCATCGCCATGATGCGCTTCCCCAAAGGTCAAAACGGCACCGCCATGGGCATCTCGGGCATCGCGATGGGGTTCGCTCCCAACATCGGTCCGACGATCGGCGGCGCGCTCGTCGACTCGTGGGGCTGGCGCAGCTTCTTCCTGATCCTGATGGCGGCGCTCGCCGTGCTGTTCGTCCTGTCGCTGCTGTTCGTCGAGCATGAAGGCGTGCCCGAACGCGAGGCGGCGCTCGATGTGCCGTCGTTTCTGCTTTCGACCTGCGGTCTGGGAGGCTTGCTGCTCGGCTTCTCCAACGCGTCCAGCATCGAGCTGACCAATCCCGCCGTGTGGGCGTTTCTGCTGGTGGGCGTCGTGTGCCTGATCGCGTTCGTGCTGCGCCAGAACCGCGTGCGGATACCGCTCATCAACATGGCGATCTTCCGCTCCAAGCGCTACCGCGCCAGCTTCGTCATCCAGAACTGCCTGTTCGGTTCGTTCATGGGCATCACGCTCATCGTGCCGCTGTACGTACAGGGGCTTTGCGGCGGCAGCGCGCTGGAGGCGGGCCTCGTGTTCATCCCCGCCACCATCCTCGCCATCGTATTCAATCCGCTGGCGGGCATCCTCGCCGACAAGATCGGGCCGCGCCCGGTGACCGTCGTGGCGGGCGCCCTGCTGGCGATCGGCGGCATCGGCGTGAGCTCGCTGATCGGCCCGCTCAACTCGTGGGGCATGTCGGAGCTCCCGCACCAGATCATGATGGACGGCAGCGCGTTCTTCGCCTGCATCCGCCAGGCGTGCGCGTCGTTCGGCACCGCGCTCATGGTGTTCGCGATCACGGCGCTCGGCGTCGCCGCGACAGGGGAGCCCGCGGCGCTCGGCTACCAGGTCGCCTTCGCTCTGTCGGCCCTGCTCTCGATCGCCGTCTTCATCGGCGCCATTTGGAAGGTACGCTCGTAGCGTGACAGGGGACGTTCCTTCTGTCACATTATTCAAATGTGACAGAAGGAACGTCCCCTGTCACGCCGTCACGCTTAGGCGCCGAGTTCTGTGGGCAGCCGCCGGATCGCTTCCGCTTCGGCATCGCGTTCGGGCGAGGCGCACGCGGTGGCAAAGGGCGTGTTCGACGGATCCAGGCATTGCTCGACGGGCACGCTGACGGGATGGAAGAGCATTTCCACCTGCTCGTCTCCCGGCATGAGCTGATAGTTGCTGCGGTCCGCGCGGGCGGCGGCCAGACATGCCGCCTCCTCCTCGAAGGCGCGTGCCAGCTTGGCATCGGCGCGGCTCATCTTGCCGGAAAGGATCACGCCGCAGAAAACCGGCGTGGCGCACCCGGTCGGTACCCGATCCCGGTTATGTCGGCACAGCTTGGTCAGCAAAGCGGCCTTCGCCCTGTTCGCCAGGCCGGAGTATCGGAGCGTGCCGCACCGCAGGTGGGGGCCGAGCGGCTCCGAGGGCTGGCGCAGCCGCGTCAGCGCTGCGCCCTGCTCCTCGATCGCCTCCAGCATCGTTTCGAAGATCGCGGGTATCGCGTGCACGTGCTGGTGGCTGTCGATCCTCAGATGCGAGCGCGCTCCGGGGAACTGATCGAAGAACCGCTCGAGCTGCGCGGTGCATTCCCGCTTGATCTGCGCGTTGAGAGCGTCGTGCTCGGGACTCGCTTCGAGCAGGAGCAGCCGTGCGAAGTCGTTGCGGAACATCCCCCTCTCATCGACCAGAAGGGGGATCGACGCCGGATCCGCGCAGCTCGGTCCCTCGACCAGGTTCAGGTGGAGCGCGACCGACAGCTTGGCAGCGCTTTCCCGGTTACCGCCGCCTGCCGTCTCCAGGGCGTATCGACGTGCGAGGGCGGCCGACTCCTCGAAGGCGGGGCTGTTGGCGAAGATGCTCACGCTGTTGAGGGCGCCCTGTCCGTCGCAGGCGCTCGACAGGTCAAGGACGGCACGTGCCTGCGATACCGTGATTCCGAAATCATCAGCGTGCACGATCATGTCGGATCGCCTCGTTTCTTTCGTGTTGGCGCGGCGGCCCGGACGGGCGCTGCCGCGTTCGCTTTCTCAGCGCCAACCATAGCGCACGTGGCACGGATGGCAAGGGCAATCGTCCCTCGCCGCAGCATATCCGTCCTTTCGCCACGTGCGCTTCACGGCGTCTTCAAAGGGGTACTCCGGCGGATGTATCTTTGTAAACGGGATCGTAAAACTTCGAGCATCGTCCAGGCGTGATGCTACACTCGCCCGTGGACATTCGGCACGATTCCTGTGGAAGGCGGATTGAAGGTGAGCTATGGACTTCTCTTTGATCGTTCCTTGCTTCAATGAGGAGGAGAACCTCCGAGTCTTCATTCCCACGGCGATTTCGTATTTCGAGGCATTGGATGCCATGTGCGAGTTGGTATTCGTCGACGACGGCAGCTCCGACGCGACGTACCAGGTCATCCAGGATCAGATAGAGGCATACGAGAAGCGCACCGAGTCCGCCCGGAAAGAGGACGGACGCCGTCTCGCATTCCAGGTCGTGGGCTTTTCCCGCAACTTCGGCAAAGAAGCGGCGATGTACGCCGGCCTCGAGCGTGCGACGGGCGACGTGCTAGGCTTCATCGACGCCGATATGCAGCAGGACCCCGCCGTTGCGGTGCGCATGTTCCGCCTGCTCAGAGATGACCCGTCCTACGATTGCGTCGCCGCCGTGCAGGAACAGCGGCGCGAGAGCTTGCCGATGCGCGCGTTCAAGCGGGTCTTCTACCGCATGTTCCGCGATATGAGCGATCTCGACGTCGTCGAGGGGGCGAGCGACTTCCGCGTGTTCACGCGGCAGATCGCCGCAGCGCTTCTTTCGATGCGCGAGCATTTCCGCTTTTCAAAGGGCATGTTCTCGTGGGTGGGCTTCAACACGCGTGTGATCACCTACCAAGTCCATGACCGATACGCAGGGGAAAGCAAATGGACGATGCGCTCGCTTTTGGGCTATGCGTGGACCGGCGTGGTGGCGTTTTCCACGTGGCCGCTGCGCGCGGCGATGGTCTTGGGCGTGATTCTGGCGCTTTTGGCCCTCGTGCTTTTTGGGATCGACGTTTTCGACAACGTGGTGCTGCATGACGGCGTGTCGACGGAGCGGATCCTCGTGTATGTGGTGCTGCTGATGAGCGGCATCCAGATGGTGGTGCTCGGTGTGTTCGGCGAATACCTTGCGCGTGCCTACATCGAGTCGAAGCACCGCCCCCTCTATATCGTGCGCCGCTCCTACCAGATTCCGTCCCGATAAGGCGGTGCGCTTTCTATGGGCAGAGTTTCGGGTGTTCGCGGCGTGTTCCGCCTGTCGGGGGTTCCCTTCCATGTCGTCGTGCTGGCGCTGGGAGCGGCGTTTCTTCTGATCGATGCGTTTCACGGCAATGTGTGGTTCGACGAAAGCTATTCGGTGGCGATCGCACGCCATTCGTTCGCTGATATTTGGGCCATCGGATCGAACGATGTCCATCCGGTGCTGTTCTATTGGTGCCTGCACATCCTCTATCTGGTTTTCGGAGAGAGCATCCTGGCGTATCGGCTCTTCGCGATCGCCGGCATGATCTCACTCGCCACGTTGGGCTTGACACATGTCCGCCGTGATTTCGGATGGAAGGTGGGCCTGGCGTTCACGTTCCTCGTGCCGTTCACCCCTTATCTTGCCATCGAGGGCTCCCAGATCCGCATGTACTCGTGGGCGGCGTTCGCGGTGATGGTGTCGTTTCTGTACGCGTGGCGCATCTTCGGCGCGGTACGCAAGCGCGACGGGAACGGTTCGCGTCGCAGCGAATCGGACTGGCGCGGTGCGCGCGTTCCCCGGCGTTGGTGGGTGGCGTTGTTCCTGGCGAGCCTGGCAAGCGCCTACCTCCATTACTTCGCGGCGATCGCCGCGTTCGTCGTCAACCTGCTGCTGTTCGCGTATCTTCTGGCGCGGGCGAGGGCGTGCGCTCGGCATCTGGCGGTGTTTCTTGCCGGTGCGTTCATCGACGTGCTGCTCTACTCGCCGTGGTTGGTGGAGGTCGCGCGGCAGATGGCGGTGGTGGGCGGTACGTATTGGGCGGTCTACCAGTTTCCGCTCACCTTCATCGAGCAGGCGACGTATCTGTTCTTGACGGCACCGGTGTCGTTCGCGGCGCGCGGTTCGTACGGCATGATCGCGCAGGTGCTGGCAATCGGGCTGTGCGGCCTGCTTCTTGTCGTCGCCGTCATCGTCGTCGTGTATCTGGCGGTGCGCGGGGTTCGCGCGGCGGCATGCGGCCTGCGGCGTGCCGCCGCCGCGTTGCCGTCGTGGGCATGCAGCGACCGCGTGCTCGCCTGTGTGGCGGGGTTTGCGGTGTACGTGGGGGTGTTCGCCATCGGCTGGGCGGCATCGATCCTGATGGATTCGCTCATCATCTACTATCGCTACCTGGTGGTGGCGGTGGGGCCGCTGCTGCTGGCGGTGGCGTTGCTGATCGCGCGCGTTGAGAGCCGTGCGTTGGCGGGCGCAGCGTGCACGGCGGTGCTGGGGCTGGCGATCCTCAATCAGGCGCTGTTGGTGCAGGATAGCTACTCTCGGGACAATGCCGCTCCGCTGGAGTATTTCGACAGGGCGGTTGAAGCGGTCGCCGAGGCGGATGCGGCGGACGCGGAGCCGTTGGTCCTCTCGTCAGACATCGGCATCCAAGGGGTGTTCGCGGTGCAGCGCCCCGCCGTCGCGCAGACCTATCTTGATTGGCAGCCCGGAAACTGGGGCGCGGCGTATCGGTCGTACGCGCCAACGCTCTCAAGCGTCGAATCGTGGGGGGATGCGCTGGCGGGGTTCCACGGCCGATTCATCGTGCTGGGGCAGACGCAGGACGGGTCCGAACCCAAAGACCTCGCCGACATCCAAAGCCTTTGGAAGGCGCAGGCGGTCGAGCAGCAGACGTTCTACCGCCCCTACGAGCGCACCTGGTTCACCATCGCTGTATGCGAGATCGAAGGGTGACAGGGGACGGTCCTTCTGTCACATTATTCAAATGTGACAGAAGGACCGTCCCCTGTCACCCTCACGCTATTCGCCGAGGGCTTCTGCGGCCTCTAGCCACTCTTCCTCAAGGGCGTCGATCTGGGCTTGCAGGTCGTCGAGCTGCTTTTGGAAGTCGCCGAGCGCGACGAAATCCGACGGGTCGGCGGCTGCCATCTCCGAGCGCGTCGTCTCGAGCTTGCCCTTGAGCGTCTCGATCTTGCGCTCGTTGGATGCCATCGTCTTGCGCAGCGCGCGGATCTCGCCGCCCGTGAGGCGCTTGCCCTCCGCGGAAGGAGCTGCTCCGCCTTCGGAAGGCGAGGTTTGGAGCCGCGCCGCGCTCTCTTTGGACTTCTTCGCATCGGCGCCGCGCGCCGCCCCGGCGCTTGCCAGCTCCAGATACTCGTCGATGCCGCGCGGCAGATGCCGCAGCTTGCCGTCGATCAGCGCGAACTGGTGGTCGGTGACGCGCTCCATCAGATAGCGGTCGTGCGTGACCAGAAGCAGCGTGCCCAGCCAGCCGTCCAGCAGCCCCTCGACCGCCGCCAGCATGTCGGTATCCAGATCGTTGCCCGGCTCGTCGAGGATGAGCACGTTGGGCTCATCGAGCAAGATGAGCATCAGTGCAAGCCGGCGCTTCTGACCTCCCGAAAGATCCTCGATCGGTTCGTTGAGGTCGTCGCGCGTGAACTCCAGCCGCTCCAAAAGCTGCGCGGGCGTCATGGCCTTGCCGTCGAGCATCGTGCGGCGCCCGAGGCGCCCGATGACCTCGCGCACGCGGTCGCCGCGGTATTTCATCAGCTCGTCGAGATGCTGCGACAGCACGGCGAACCGCACCGTCTTGCCGATCTTCACGGTGCCGGAGTCGGGCGCCTGAAGCCCTTGGATCGTGCGCAGCAGCGTGGTCTTGCCCACGCCGTTGCCGCCGACGATGCCGTAGCGGTCGCCCGGGCCGATGATCCAATCGAGCCCGTCGAGCACCGCGCGTCCGTCGAAGCGCACCGTCACCTGCTTCATCTCCACGACCTGCTTGCCCAGGCGCGCCATCGCCATGCGCTTGAGTTCGATGGGGTTGCGCAGCTCCGGGACATCGGCGATGAGCGCGCGCGCCGCCTCCACGCGGAACTTCGGCTTGGTCGAGCGCGCCTGCGCTCCGCGCGAGAGCCACGCGAGCTCGCGGCGCAGCGCGTTCTGCCGCTTCTCCTCCGCGAGCGCCGCCACGCGCTGGCGCTCGACTCGTTGCTGGATGTAGGCGGAATAACCGCCCTCGAAAGGCTCCACGCGCCGGTCGTGCACCTCCCACATGCTCAGGCACACCTCGTCGAGGAACCAGCGGTCGTGCGTGACGACCAGAAGCGCGCCCGCGCCGGGTTTCCAGCGTTTCTTGAGATGCTCCGCCAGCCACCAGATCGCGCGGATGTCCAGATGGTTGGTGGGCTCGTCCAGGCCGAGCATATCCCAGTCTCCGATGAGAAGCCGCGCCAGGTCGACGCGACGGCGCTGCCCGCCCGAGAGCGTGCCGATCTCCGCCTCCCACGGGATGTCGGAGACGAGGCCGTCCAGGATATCGCGGATGCGCGCGTCGCCGGCCCACTCGTATTCGGGGGCGTCGCCCACGAGGGAGCGGTGCACGGTGTCGCCGTCGTGCAGCCCGTCGGTCTGCCCCAGCAGGCCCACGCGCACCGAGCCGTTGCGCACCACGCGCCCCTCGTCGGGCTCGAGCGCGCCGGACAGAAGGCTGAGCAGGGTGGATTTGCCATCGCCGTTGCGTCCGACGATGCCGATGCGGTCGCCCTCGTCGATGCCAAGCGACACGTTGTCGAACACCGTCTTTGTGGGAAACTCCACCCGCACTTTTTCGCAACCGAGCAAAAACGCCATACCATCCAGCCTTTCCCGTGAACCTTGCCATTATAACGGCAAGCGTCGGCAGGGGATTGCCGGGCGCATCGGACGCGCGTTTCGACGAAGCGCGCAGGGGGTGCGGGCACCAGGGGGAGGCATGAAGCGCGCAGGGGACGCGGGCGCCAGGGGGAGGCGTGAAGCGGAGCTCTGACAGCGGACGCGCGGAGGGTGCGCTCCGGCCGATTCTGCAGCGAGGCGCACCCGAACATCTGATGCATGCAAAATCGCCGTGGCAAGACTGTGAAGCGTCTTTCGCGAGACGGGACGCTCCGTACAATGGCGGCGAGGTGCGCTGGGGCGGGTCCGCCTTCCTTCCGCCCGCTCCAGCGCAACGCATCCCTGAAGAAAGGAAACCCATGGACGCACGCGCTTCCTACCAGCGCATCAAGCTCGTCGCCAGCGATATGGACGGCACCATGCTCGACCCCGAGGGCGAGCTTCCCCAGGAAACCTTCGAGCTCGTCGACCGCCTGCACGATGCGGGGATCCGCTTCGTGGCGGCGTCGGGCAGGCGCTTCGACACGCTGCAGGCGCAGTTCGCCCCGGTGGCGGACCGCATCGATTTCGTCGCCGCCAACGGGGCGCAGGTCGTCGTCGACGGGCGGCTGATCGACCGGGAGGTGTTCTCGCATGCGGCGGTGCGCCGCCTCGCGCACGCGGTCGATCTGTTCGACACGCTGCATCTGGCGCTGTTCGACGACACGCGCAGCTACCTCCTCGACGACGAGTCGGCGTTCGAGCGCGAGCTCGACAAGAATCTCCCCATGCCGGTGCGGATGCATGATGTGCCCTCGCCCGAGGTGAACATCATCAAAGCGTCGGTCTACTGCGACGAAGGCGTGATGGACATGGCCTACGCGCTCACCCGCGAGCTTGGCGATGATTTCGTGTTCGCGCCGTCGGGCAGCAAATGGATCGACGTCATGCAGCGCGGCGTCAACAAGGCGACGGGCATCGAGCAGGTGATGGCTGCGCACGGCATCGCCGCCGACGAGGTGATGGCGTTCGGCGACTCGATGAACGACTACGAGATCCTGCGCATGGTGGGCGCGGCGTTCGCCATGGAGAACGGACGGTCGGCGATCAAGCAGATTGCCGACCGCGTGATCGGCACGAACGCCGAGCACAGCGTCCAGCGCGAGATCCGCGCGCTGCTGGAGGCTCGGGGCTAGCGCCGCTCGTCCGCGACGATGCTTCCGTCGGTCGCGATGGTCACCACGCGCACCGGCAGGCTCCGCCCGCTCATGTCCGCCGCGCGCCGCGCCGCATGCTCGATGCCGCCGCAGCAGGGAACCTCCATACGGGTGACGGTGATGGAGCGGATGTCGTTGCCCGCGCAGATCGCGCCGAGCTTCTCCGCGTAGTCGACGCCGTCGAGCTTGGGGCAGCCGACAAGGCAGATGCGCCCGTCGATGAAATCCTCGTGGAAGCTGCCGTAGGCGAACGCGCAGCAGTCGGCGGCGATCAGCAGATCCGCTCCCGTGAAGTAGGGCGCGTTGACGGGAGCGAGCTTGATCTGCACGGGCCATTGCCCCAGGCGCGAAGGCTGCTTTGCGGCAGCGTCGTCCGCGGCGGGGACGGATGCGCGGTCCTCGGCGTCCACGCCTTCCGAGCTCGCCGCCCGCTCGATCGTCTTCGCCATCGAGCCGGGGCATCCCGTTGCGGGCATGCCCGCATGCGCCTTCATCTTGGCCTGCGCCATCTGGTTGGCGATCACCGCCGCCTCGTCGTAGGCTTCCGCCTCCCGCTGGATGATGCTGATGGCGTCGGCGGGGCAGGCGGGCAGGCAGTCGCCCAGGCCGTCGCAGTAGTCGTCGCGCAGAAGCCGCGCTTTGCCGCCGACCATTCCGATGGCGCCTTCGTGGCAGGCTTCGGCGCACAGGCCGCAGCCGGTGCACTTCTCCTCGTCGATGTGGACGATGTTGCGGATCATGGACCCTCCTCTTTCGCATGGGCGGGACAGATTGGGGTGGGATGGTCGGCGCCTCGTCGCGCGATCGAGTCGGCGGACCCTTCTCCTTTTGGATCCTTCTCTCTCGCGCGGGCGAGGCGCGGACGACGTCCCTCTCTCGTCGCGCGCAGTATAGCGCATCGGGCTTGAAATTGATACTAAAAAAGAAACAATTAAACGGAACGCCGGTTTTCCCGCAAATCGTTGCGACGGGAACGGGGCAAGGGCGTCAAAACGCCCAACCCGACCGCCTCTGGGTCGGCAGAATCTTCCGCGGGCCAACGTGACCTGGTGGTATGGTGGTCATGCAACCGCCTCCCCGCTTTCCGAAGCACGTGCTCGGGATGATGCAGGGGAGCGGACGCGGCGATTATCCGGGAAGCCGGCATGCGAGACGATTCGACGGACGCGGAAGGAGCGGCGTGAAGACCAGCGCATCGAGCGGCCATATGCTCGCGATGGGGACGGTGCTGCTGTGGGGCATCACGTTCATCTCGACCAAGATCCTGCTGGTCGGGCTCTCGCCGGCGGAGATCCTCGTCCTGCGTTTCGCCATCGGCTACCTTGCACTGTGGCTCATCCGTCCGAAGCTCCTGCGCGCTTCGGGTTGGCGCGAGGAGGCCCTGTTCGCCGCCGCGGGCATCTGCGGCGTGACCCTCTCGTTCATGCTGGAGAACACCGCGCTCACGCTCACGACCGCCTCCAACGTGAGCGTCATCGTCGCGACCTCGCCTCTGTTCACGGGCCTCATCAGCTCGCTCGTGCTGAAAAGAGGAGGTTTGGGGGCGCGGTTCCTCGTCGGATTCGTCCTGGCCATCGTCGGCATCGCGCTTATCAGCTTCTCGGGCGAGACCGCCGCGCTGAGCACGGGCGACGGCGCCCTGTGGCTCGGCCTGCTCGGATGCGGCCTGGCGGCGCTCAACGCGATCGCATGCGCCGTCTACTCGGTGCTCTCGCAGCGCGCCTCGATGGGCGGCTACGATTCCATCACGGTGACCAGGCGATTCTTCTTCTGGGGCTTGGTCGGGATGATTCCGTGCCTGGCGTTCACGGGCTTCGACCCCGATTGGGCCTTTCTGGCGCAGCCCGTTCCGCTGATCAACCTGCTGTTCCTCGGACTGGGCGCTTCCGCCGCCTGCTACGCCATGTGGAACGCCGCGCTCAAGCGCCTGGGTCCGGTCACGACCATGACGTACCAGTACCTGGTTCCCGTCATCACCATCGCGATCGCCG
>UMHA01037390.1_pt1 | contig 12644 bp, 10 predicted proteins | sample 1965401 | NCBI WGS metagenome assembly UMHA01 (sample SAMEA4836085, study PRJEB28245) | human gut metagenome | biome: gut microbiome; material: fecal sample | place: Denmark | collected 2008 | reverse complement strand
CATTCAAGAGGTCAGCGGTTCGATCCCGCTTATCTCCACCACAGACGGTGTGCTGAGTATTCTTTTTAATATAGCTTGCTTCGATTGCGAAGCAGGTTTTTTTGTTTTTATTGGCCTGTTTCTTAGGAAACAGGCCTTTTTCTCGCCGCTTCCCTCTGCGGCTTTCCCACTAACTAACAGGGCGGAGAATTTTTCTCCGCCCTGTTAGTTATGTTATGTCAACTTATATTTCAGGCTATTCGCCTGTACTCCCCAGCCGGGCCCCGTTAGGGTCTGCCGGTGCAGGCGGCCTCCAGATCTAAGAGCTCGGCAAATTCCTGGGCGGCCTCCTTGCCGCCGGGCACATATCCCCAGAGAGTCAGGAAAGCCCCGTCCTGGGCGTAGCTGACAAACACCGTGTGGCCGTAATTCAGCACCGGTTCCCTCTGCTCATAGGTGTAATACAAATGGTCCGCCTCTTTGCTCCAGTCTATGCACACGGTGCAGCCCCGACTGGTGGTATACTCCCATTCCTCATAATTCTCCGGATCGCCAAGCCGCCGGGTGAAGGGCGGCAGAGTGCCTTCAATATGCCTCTCAAGGGAATAATACAGGTATCCGCCCTGGTAAAGGAAGCTGCCTTCAAGCAGATAGGAGCCGTCCTCAAAGACATAGGCCGTGCCCATATCGGCCCCGAAGGGCTCCGTGCCGCTGAGCCTGCAAAAATCCTGCATATCTTCGGCAAATACTCTGGAGCTGTGCAGCTTCAAAGAGTATTTTTCGCATATCTCCAGCAGCTTCTCCGCCATGGGCACATCCACTGCGCTGTATATCCTCACACTGTCTCCCAGCAGCTCTGCGGCTCCCTCATCGTCCAGCCAGTCCCAGGCCCCCAGGCCGGCGGCAACGCAGCGGTCGATCATATCCTCACGGTAAGCCAGGTCAAAGAGGAACCACTCCTCCGAGGCCTTGTATTCGTCACTGTCCTTATAGCCCGCCGGGATGAAGAGCACGGCTTCCTTCTCCTGCTCTTTCCATTCTCCCTCTTCCGTTATGGAATATCTGTCCACCTGGATGCCCGTAGAGAGGCTGCGCTCTCTCAGACCGAACCAGCCTGCGGCATATGCGGTGGCCGCAAACAAGGCGGAGAGTATCGCCGCTATGAGAACGATGCGCACCGTCTTTGAAAGCCGGCGGCGCTCTGTGGGCCGGGGCATGTCCAAATCTTCGGCGTCGCAGAACAGGGGCTGCTGCCCGGCGTATTCGGCCCGGAAGTCTCTGTAGGCTGTCTCGGCATCCTGGGCGGGGACGCTCTCCCTGCGGGAATATTCCTCCATCACCGCAAGCCAAAATTCCGGCTCTGTCTCCGGGGACAGGCCACGGATCAGCTCTTCCAGCTCGGCGTCCGTCATACTATGCAGCCGCTCCGCAGAGTATTTATCTGTCATGGCCTTCCCCTCCTTTCCCGGTCTTTCGGTCCTCTCCCAGCTTTTTCCTCAGCCGCCGCTTTATTCTGAAGAGTCTTTTCCTGCAGGCCTCCAGATTCAGGCCGAATAGCTCCGCCGCCTCCTTTATGGAGCGGCCCTCCAGGTATACGCTGCTCAGCAGCCGCCAGTCCTCCCGGCTCATCAGCTCCCGCAGGCCGTACTGCTCTCCCTCTTCCCTGCCGGGAGCGGCCAGGTCCTCCTCCAATGGCCGCAGCCGGGCCTGGGCCAGGCTCCTGGCCCGCTGGGCGTGGAGGACGGCGTAGCCCGCCGCCTTTATCAGCCAGCCCTTTGGGTTGGGGCTCTGTCTCAGGCTGTCTGTCTTTTCCAGGGCCAGGACGAACACGTCCTGGGCTATCTCCTGGGCCAGCTGCTTGTCCCCCAGTTTTACCCAGGCATATTGATACAGCTTAGGGTACATCTCCATGTACAGTTCTCTCAGGAAGTCCTCATCCACGCCCCCACCTCCTTCTTATCCTTCTCACACTGAAATGATAACACATAAAAAAATTTTGTAAATATGTCCCCTTTTGCCCTGTTTGAAGGAATATATGTTCAGGAGATACTACAGTCAAAAGGGGGAAAACCCATGAAAAAGAAGCTGTTCTGCACCCTGGCGCTGCTGGCCCTGAGCCTGGCCCTGGCCGCCTGCTCCAAGGATGGCTCAGGTCTCGGCTCCGACTCTCAGGTAACGGATGCGGCCGAGCTGTCGGAAAAAATCGTTCCTCCCAGCTACCGGCTGAGCGGGGAGCCGGCAGAAGGCGGGCTCTGGCTAAGCCACAACCTGACGGCCTGGGGCGACAAGGTATTTTACATAGGCTCCGACAGCCGGGGCTATCATGTGTGCCGCTATGAACCTGATACAGGCAACAGCCTGGAGATATATTCTTCGGCGGAGTACATCTTTTTTGACCTTAGCCTCTCCCCGGAGGGGGAGCTGTTTGTTCTGGCGGCTCCGGCCACCCAGGACGGTGACTACTCCATACTACGTCTGGATGAGGCAGGCGGGCTAATTGGGGCCTATGCTCCGGACACTTTGGGTGAGGCGGAGGCCCTGGCTCCCCGGGAGCTGGAATACGCCGGGGGCAGGCTGTTCATTCTGGGCCAGGATATGCTTATTTCCCTGGAAGTGGGGGACAGTCTCAAGCCCGGCCCCTCCCTGGAGCTTGGGCCGGGAGCTCTCCTCTCCCGCAGCAGCGGCGGGGAGCTGCTGCTGGCCTATGCCAAGGGAGATGTTTTTACTCTGGAGCTCTACTCCCCGGAGAAGCTGGAGCTTACCGCCTCCGCCGATTTCAACATGTCCTTCATCGCACTAAGCGGCGGCCTGGAGGGGAAGATTTTTCTGGACAGCGGCAGCGCCCTGTACTGCTACGGCTTTGATACCGGGGAGCTTATCAAGCTCTTTTCCTGGAGCAGCCTTGGCATCCTCCGAGGCGGCGTGGCGGAGACGGGAGCGGGCCTGGTGTGCACCGGGACGCTCTCTCCCAACAGCCCCGGTGTCCCTCTTCTTCTGGTGCCCGGAGAGGCTGAGGCCGACCGCTCGGTGATACGCTTTGCCACCACCGACCCGAATGGGCTGGACTCCCTTGTCCGGGAGGCCATACGGGAGTGGAATATTCAAAACCCCGGCTGTCCCATAGAGGTGGTGGACTACTCGGTATACGGTACCCAGGACAGCAGTCTGTCGGCGGCCAAGCTTCTGGCGGACATGGTGGCCGGGGACATCCCGGACATCTACGACTTCTCCCTCTCCTCCATAGATACCATCCCCTCCTCCGCCCAGTTTGCCCGGCGGGGTCTGCTGGAGGATCTGTACCCCTATATCGACAACGACCCGGAGCTGAGCCGGGAGGACTTCATCCCCGGCATAATGTCCGCCATGGAGATAGACGGGGGGCTTTACGAGCTGGCGCCCTCCTTCTCCCTGGTGACTACCTTTGCCTCCTCCCAGGTGCTGGGGTACAATGCCGAACTCACTTACAAAGACTTAAACTTCATGGCCGCCAACAGCGAGTATTTTGACTCGGTGTTTGACAAGTACCGCGGCCGGATGTGGCTGCTGGGGAACATTCTGGACGCCTCCGGCAGCAAGCTGGTGGACTGGACCAAGGGGGAATGTTATTTTGACTCCGACTATTTCCACAGTCTCCTGGAGACCATGAAGGCCATCCCGGAGGAGGGGGAGGAAATGCCCTCCCCCACCCTGTACAAGAGCGTGAGCATGAGCACCGGGCTTTTGTACTACGTCATCACCAACGACCTTTGGATGGCCTCCACCGCGCCCCTGGCCTACGGGGAGGACTACTGCTTCCCCGGTCTGCCGGAGCTGGGCAGCGCCATATATCCCAACTGCTGCTACGGCATATCCGCCTATTCCCAAAACAAGGAGCTTTGCTGGCAGTTCCTCAGGCAGTTTCTAACCCAGGAATACGGCTCCAAATTCTACCTCTCGCCCAGGAAGGATGCCCTGGCCCGGAGAGTGGAGGAGACCTGGACCGGCTTTGGCCCGGAGACACAGCAGTACAACCCCCAGGGTCTGGAGGCCATGGAAAAGCTCCGGGACATCGCCATGACCTGCAGCACCGTCATGCGACATGACCCGGAGATCTGGCAGATAGTCTATTCCCAATCCCTGGCCTACTTTGCCGGTGACAAGAGCCTGGAGGAGACGGCATATCAGATACAGTCCCGGGTCAGCCTGTACATGGCTGAGCAGGGCTGAATCCGTACTATATGAGAACACCCGCCGGGACACCGCCTTAAATAAGACGGTGTCCCGGTTTACATAATTTAGATTTTGCATTCTGTCCTTGACGCCTTCGGGAACCTAATTTAAACTTAAAGCGTCGGAAACATATGGAGGAAACAACAATGGTTAGAGAACTTGACCCCCAACAAACAAAGCGGGCCCAGGCCTTTCGCCTGTGGATGAAGGCCCCCATGCCCATGCTCACATTTTTCAAAACGCTGGACGTGACTCGGCTTGTAAGGTTTGCCCGTCACGGCCTTAAGTTCAATGCCCTTATGTGCTGGTGCATAGTCAAAGCTGCCTCAGCTCTTGAAGAGTTTTATATGCTGCCTGTTGTAGACAATCTGCTGGGCTATGATGAACTGGCGGTGAGCACTGTTGTGGCAACGGATGATGGAGATATAAGCACCTGCGACATTCCCTTTTCAGAGGACTTTCGGATTTTTTATCGGGATTACCTGGAGCTGACGGAAAGAGTCCGCCGCAGCAGCCGGCCCTATGATCTTAGTAGTGAGCGCATGGTGATAGGGACTTCCGCTCTCACCGGCTGTGATATAGACGGAGCCGTCAATATCTACGCCGGAATATACAATAATCCCTTTCTGATTTGGGGCAAGTACCGGCGTGGACTGTTCAAAACCCGGCTGCCCATCTCTTTCCAGTTTCACCATAGCCAGATGGACGGAGCCCAGGCCGCCGAATTTCTGGTTAATCTGCAAGAATATATAAAAGGTTTCAGCATCCGTCCATGACTCAGTTGATTTTTTAATAGGAGGACAAGCCATGAAAAGGATACTGTCCTTAGCTCTGAACCTGGCCCTGCTCTTTGTACTTACAGCCTGTGCCGTGGAAAACACAGATGATAGGGCAGACAGCTCTCAAACTGATGTCCCGGGAACCGTGACGGCCATGCGATGGGACAGCAGCGCTATTGAGCTCCGCCCCTTCGGATACGGCGAACAGGTGGAGGCTCTGGCTGCAGAGAGCGGCAGGCTCTATGCCACTGGGGAGAAGGAGGGCAGTCTCGCTCTGGCCTATGTTGAGTATCAGGCGGAAGAGGGGAATGTCAGCTTTGGAGTGCCCTGTGCCCTGGCACTGCCGGAGGACACCAAGCAGTTCCTGGTCTCGGGACTGAGTTGCCTTGAGGGCAAGCTTTACCTGCTGCTGTGTCCCCCGGAGGGATACGGCAGCCCATACGCCTTTTATCGGCTGCTTATATTCTCCGGCAACGGCAGCCTTGAGGAGAGCATGGAGCTGGACCTGGGGCCGGATGCCTTTGTCCGGGACCTTCTGGTCTTTCCTGATGGGCGCTTCTGTATCCTATGTGCCGACTGTCTCAGAACCTTTGAGGCGGACGGTACTCCCCACCGTGTCCATGTTCTGCGGGGTGAGCTGAACCAGACCTTCCTGCTGGACGGGCGTTTGGCAGTGCAGAGCATAGACAGCGACAGCAGCATACCTCAGCTGAGTCTGGCAGATGAAGAGCTGGAAAGCTTTCTTCCCCTGGAACTCAGCTCCCAGCTGGGGCCGCTGGTCTCCTGCGCCGGGAGTCTGGAGGGCCCTGCCCATCTGAACACCGGTGCAGGGTTGTTTGCCCTGAGTCCTGATGGCGCAGTCAGCCAAGTGTTCGACTGGCGCGAACTCACCGGGGAATATGGGTACAACTACGGCCAAATAGTATCGCTGGACGAAAACAATTATCTGCTGCTGGAAACCAACAGCGGTGTACTGAGTCATCTGCATATTGAGCAAATCCCGGCCTCCGCCGGTAGCTGAGTGCGGATCTGTACAGCCAGAATCCCCTCATATTGGATCAGCCCGCCAAAAGCTCCGGAGCAGCTCTCCCCGGGCTGCCGGATAGTATTTAGCTGCTATGAAAACGGCTGGATGGTCTGAATCGACCCTTGGCCCTCTGGCTCTGAACCGGCTGCTGGGATACTTTATATGCACCGAAGCCGGTCAGGAACCTCTGTCCGTTATTGACCTTTCTGCCGTCTACGACTATAACGCCTATCAAATTCTGTACCATGTCATTGCAGAAACGCGTATCAAACTAAATCTTTGCCGGGAGGGGGGAGCTGATGAAAACTGTCATTCTCCCTCCTCTCCTTACCCTTATTTATTTGAAGGGAGGCCCATATATGAAAAGGATACTGTCTCTGGTTCTAGCCCTGGCTCTGCTCTTTATACTTAACAGCCTGCACCTCCGGCAGCAACAGCACTGCCGGCAGCGCAGCCTCCGAGGAGGACATCAGCTATATCGGCGGCGGCAAGGGTATCTTTCAATCTCAGTCCCTGGCCCTGCCGGAGAACCCTCACGTTAGCCATATTGCTCTCGCCGGGGGCAGCCTGATTCTTGGTGAAACGGCGCATGGCGGCGACAGGCTGTACAGGTTTGACCTGGATTTTCAGACGGTGCATGAAATAGGCCCCCCGGAGAGGCTGTCCATAGTCTCCATGGACTCTGGCCCGGACTTTCAGGTCTGCATCCTGAACACCGAGGCGGACGGCAGCTATTCCATATTCCTGGTGAAGCCCGATGATTCCATGGAAAAGCTGGACATACCGGACTGTCAGGCTTTGGAGGATGAACTTCCCTCCGCCCTGTTCATGACTCAGGGCGGATATCTGCTGAACACCTTCGGCCATATAGTAGCTCTGGACGGGGAGGGAGTTTTAATCCGTGAGTTCGACTGCGGCTCCCGCCTGCTTCAGAATTATGTGGATGTGGTTGGCAGCGGCACCGTCATAGAGCCGGTTTTGCGTCTGGGCATGGCCTCCGGCAGTGACAGCAAGGAACAGGTCTGGGACTTCTTCTCTTTTCTGCTCAGTGAAACTGTACAGACCGACAGGCAGCTCTCCCCGGGCTTTCCCGCCCTGGAGGATGCGCTGGATATCAGGATACAGGAACTGAGTGAACATTATCAGGACGGGAAAATGAAGTTATACACTTCTTATCAGGATGTCCCCATAGAGATAAACGGCAGGCCCGCCGACGGCATAACCAGGGAAAAGCTCATAGATCTCTCCCACAGCATAGACGGATTTGCCCAGCCGGATCAAGCAATCCTGGACATCGTGCTCTTTGAGATTGAAGCCTTTTATTCCGGGGCCGCTACGGCCCTGGAGGCAGCAGAGCGGATACAGTCCAGAGCAGGCATATACCTCTCGGAACAATACGGATAAATACGGAGTTGCCCCGGCCTTCCGGCCGGGGCATGTCTGTTTATTATTATGGATTACTCAGCTCTATTACCGAGCCGTCACGCAAGTCAATTACCAGGATGTCCGCAGGCGAGGCTTCGGAGCCTCTGGTATCGCTCCCTGTCTCCCCGCTCAGGCTGTATTCCAAAGTATACATTCCCGGGAGAGTCAGCGTTGGGATAAGGAGGAAGTCCGTGTCGTCCAGCTTTATCCGGCTCAGCCCCAGCTCTATGGAGAATATCTCCACCTCCACATCCAGGAGCTCAGCCTCGGGCGGCAGAGAGTCCCGGAGCTGGATATTCTCTGCCGTCCAGTCCGTCAGTATGCTTTCAATGTCCCCGATGTCCAGCTCTGCCACACCGCTGTCCGTACTCTCCAGCAATTCGTGGGGAGACCAGTAAGTCAGGTTTTGCAAGCGCCCGTCGGCACAGTAGCGCAGTTCCAGTTCCTCAAAATAGTAGTTTGAGGCCCCTGGCCGGGTGCTTCGCATATCCATGAGCATGGGATGCTTCGTCACAGTCACCCCCTCATAAACCCGCCGGCAGTCCACAACTATGTCGTAGCTGATGTACAAGTCCTCCGGCATTATGCCGTACCCAATGCCCTCCTGGGGCAAATAGGCATAGCGCCCAGACTCCACCCGGGCATCCAGTTCCCAGTCCCCTATATCCATGGCCTCTATCATCTCCCGGGCCTTTTCCTCCACAGCCTCCAGCTCTTCCACTCCCGGCTGTCTATCGCTGTACACTCCATTCTCCACCATCCAGGGCGTATAATCCGGCGTTCCGGGGTACATCGGCGGCATAAGCAGGGCATACATACTGTGGTTTCTGAAATCCTCCGCCTCTCTGTTGTTCACGTTGAAGCGGTAAGGCAGGCCATCCATTGTGACCTGGGCGCACAGCTCCACCGTGGCCCCGTAGGGCAGCCGGTCTTTATAGCCTGTGTCCCCTCCGGCATAGTCCCAGCTGCTTTGGGCATAGTGGGTAGAGGGCCAGAAGGTCCACAGACATTCTACCGGCTCCACCTCATCCCGGGCATATTCATATGCACTACTGTAAAAATCCAGCTGCTCCTCAATGGCTTTAGTGTAAGCGGCTATTTCCTCCCGGCTTGCGTCTTCCCCCAGAGCCTCTTTTATGGCTTCTTCCCGGAGAGCATCTTCATATTCGGCTATCTTCTCACCTATTTCAGCCCGGCTCAGCTCTTCGGAATATTCATAAAGGGTGTTGTCTCCAAAGATGGCCTCAGCCATGGTTCTGGCCCAGTCAGAGTCTATGACCTTTGGCCGCAGCCGCAGCACCGGCATGGTCTCGGGTATTTCCTCCATCTCCACAGCGTCAAAGCGGAAAGTAATGTTTCCTTCATGGTTTTCAAATTCCAGGGCAGCCTTCTCCCCGGCAGCTTCTATGGTCGGGTAGGGTGCAGCTGTCTTTATCTGTACTTCATCAAGTGCAGCCGTGGTGGAAGGGCCGGAGACCGGGACTTTCACGGCCTCCCCCGTTCCAAGGCAGGAGGCTCCGGAAAAAGCCAGAAGCAGTGCTGCCCCAAATATCAAAAAAACTTTTTTCATTTTCCTGCCTCACTTTTCTATAATCGCTCCGGCTATGGCAGATATGCTTCCGTCCTCCAGCAGGGCTTTGAAATCCAGGGCATCGGCTATATCCTCCGCAGTGTTTTGGGGTGCCGGCTCCCCGCTCCAGCTGCATCTGAGAGTCAAGTCTGCTCCATCCCCCCGGCAGAATATGAGGCAGTCCCAGCTCAGTTCTCCGGAGCTTGGCTCATAATTTTCAGGAACATCTATGGGCTGGCGCCGCAGGGCGATATCCACCCTTGCGCCCAAGTCCGTCTCATACTCCCACTGCTCATATTCCCCGGGAGCATATATCGGTAGACTCATGGCCGGCAGCGTCCCCCAGGGCTCATAATAGACAGTCACCAGATTGTAGCTGTCATGGAGAGGCAGCATAAATCCATATTTATAGGCCCCGTTTTCATATACTGTTCCCTCCAGTTCCCCGCTCTCCGGACGCCCTGCCCGGGTGTGTAAGCTCAGTCCATATTCTCCCGCTATGTCTTTCAGCTCCTTTAGCATCGCCTCGTCCCATACACCGTATATGCGGCTGACGGCCAGGTCGTATTCGTTCTCACGGGCAAAGCCGCGATCCAAATCACGCCAGCCGTAAAGGCTCTCCCCTTCGGCCAGCTGCCCCTCAACCATCTTCTGCTCATAGCTGTCCTTGAATTCCAGCCATTGTCCGGCAGCCAGGAATTCCGGAGAGCCCTGGAGCCCCGACAGGGACACATAGCTCTCCGCCTCTGTGTACTCCGCTTCCCCAGCTTTCCCCTGTCCACCCATGGATATGAGTCTGGCCCCCAGGCCGAACCAGGCGGCGGCACAGGCTGCGGCGGTTAGAAGGCTCAGGAGAGTCGCTGCTATCAGCAGCAGTCTCACAGTCCTCCTCAGGGTACTGCGCTCCCCACCCCGGCTATTGGCCGCCTGTTCTATGTATTCCGGGTCGATATATCCCAAACTCTCAAAAATCGCCAGTCCCAAGTTCTCTCTCATATGTGGTAGCCCTCCTTTTCCAGAAAAGCTCTCAGCCCCCGGCGCAGGCGAAACAGCTTTTGCCGCAGGCCGTTTCCGCTCATGCCCAGGCTCTCCGCAAGAGCCGGGATACTGTCTCCGTACCAGTAACGGCGCAGGAAAATCCTACGCTCCCCCTCTCCCAGCCGGGCCAGCCAGAGATTTATCTGTCTGCCCAATTCCCGCAGTTCCGCCGCTTCTTCCGTGTCCACCGGTGCCGGGAGGCACTCCCCCAGCTCCTCCAGAAGCAGGGAAAAGCTTCCGCCTCTCTTGGCGGCCCTCTCCCTTTTCCAGCGGTTTATGGAAATATTTCTCACCAGTGTCCCAAGCCAGGCTTTGAGCCTTCGGGGTCTCTCCGGCGGGATGCTCTCCCAAGAGCGTTGGTAGCTGTCGCTGACGCACTCCTCAGCGTCCTCGTATACCCGCAGAATATTGTAGGCTATACCCTGGCAATAGGCTCCATATTTCCGGTCCGTCTCCTCTATGGCCCGCTCGTCCCTGTGCCAATACAGCTCTATTATCTCGGTATCCTCCATTGCTACACTCCCCTTGATTGTCCTTAATTATATAGACAGCTTTCCCATGCAAATGTTACGCCTCATCAAGGTTTTTCGCAAAAAAGGACTGTCCGATTTTTGGACAGTCCTTTTTGGAGCCTTATGTTACTTTTTAGTCTTGCGGCCCTTTCCTCTGTAAAAAGGTATGCTCAGCAGCATAACCACCGTGAAGATTATCAGGTACCACACAACTCCCATACGGTGGGCAAAGATAGAAGCAATGACCATGAAGACGCAGCTGAGAATGGCCAACACCGGCATCACGAAGCGCTTCACCGGGTGCAGGCCTTTCTCCCTTATCATCATCACAAGGAAAATAGGGATATAAAGGGCATAGATAGTAATGATCGGCAGCTCTGAGGAGTCGAAACGCAGCGGTGCAAACCAGCCTTCGGTGAGGTTTGCCCCGTAAAAATAGAAGAGCCAAATAGCACATATCATTACCCCTGCCACCGCAGAGTTTCCCGGTACATTTGTGTGCCTGTCCACCTCGCTGAATATCTCCGGCTTTGGTCCGTAGCCCCTGGCCGCCAAAGCATAGAGACCACGGGTGGAGGCCAGCATCAGTCCGTTCAGGGTACCCAGACAGGATATAACTACCAGCACAAAAAGTCCCACCCCTGCAGCTCTGCCGAAGATATTTTCAAAGGCCAGCTTGGCCCCGGCTTCACCACTGGCCATCATTTCCGCATTGGTGGCCCCTCCGGCAAGTCCTATGTAATACAGGATATATACTGCTGCCACGATGAGCGTCCCCAGCACCAAAGCTATTGGCAGGTTGCGCTTGGAGTTTTTCAGCTCCGCATTTATACTTGTGGCTATTATCCAGCCCTCATAGGCAAAAGAGGTGGCCACCAGGGCAGTAAACAGCGCCATGCCCTTGCCTTGGGCCACCGGCTCCACCACGGTAACAAAGTTTTGCACCGTCATGCCGTTACCCAGGCCCACAATAGTCCCCACCACCGCCATCAGCAGCAGGGGCACTAGTTTGATAATGGTGGTTGTAACCTGGAATTTTCCAGCCAAAATGGGAGACAGGGCGTTCAGAGCGTAGCTGCCCACCAGGAACAGGCAGGCCAGAACCATTACCGGGCCGCCGGTAATGTCCAGGCCCATAAGCACTCCCACATAACGGGCTGATACCCAAGCCAGCACGGAGGTCATGGCAGGGTAATAAATGAAGGTGGCAAACCAGCCGACGAAATAGGCGTAGCCCTTGCCCACTGTGGCTTCTGCATAGTCCACAACACCGTTGATATGGGAATAGTGAGTAGCCATTATCGAAAAGGTGTAGGCGCAAATTACCATTATCGCTCCACCTAAGGCCCAAGCCAGAATCCCAAGTGGCAGGTCGCCCCCCGTAGCAACCAACACCTTTTCTGCTTTAAAGAACACTCCGCTGCCTATAACTATTCCAACTACCATGGCAATGGCAGTTATAAGTCCGTATTTCTCCTTCAGTTGCTTATCCATGCCCTCTCTCCTTTAGTTTCTTCTGTCTGGCTGCAGCGCCGGCAGCTTTTTTATTTTAAATGATTGAAGTTCCAAGTTCAATATACATTTGTCGGTCCGGAGTCATAAAAAGCCGCCCCAAGTGCTGAAGCAAAGCTTTGCACTTGGGGCGACGCAGATTGATTCACTTTAGATGCGCTGCGCTCTGAGAGCTTTCAGCGCTTGTTTTTCATGTTCAGCATATCGCCATAGATGGGAGTGGGCACACCAAAGCCGCCATGTACTGCCAGCACCTGGCCGGTAGTAAAGGGGGCAGTGGCAAAATACAGCACGGCATCGGCTATCTCCTGGGGTTCGCCCATGCGGCGGATCGGGGTATGCTTCAGGAAGAACTCCTGGAAGGCGGGAGTCAGGTTGTTCTTCACAGCCTCTGTAGCAGTCATACCAGGACAAACCACGTTGCAGGTAATATTCATAGGTGCGGCATGTACGGAGATCATCTTGCTCAGGTGGATTATGGCAGCCTTTGAGGTGCCGTAGGCAGTCTGGCTCATATCCGGGGTTATTCCAGCCACAGAGCCAATGTTGATTATTGCTCCGGATTTCTGGGCGGCCATGGCCTTGGTTATTGC
>UMHA01051610.1_pt1 | contig 12769 bp, 10 predicted proteins | sample 1965401 | NCBI WGS metagenome assembly UMHA01 (sample SAMEA4836085, study PRJEB28245) | human gut metagenome | biome: gut microbiome; material: fecal sample | place: Denmark | collected 2008 | reverse complement strand
GCAAAATTCAAGCGCGTATCACATCACCCCGAGGCCGCGGGCTAATCGGGTGATGAAATCGTGTACGTTGGCCACGATGGTGGTTGCGCTGAGGCTGCCACGGTCCAGAAGCTTATTCACCACGAACTCGTCAGAGTCAACGGCGTAGAAGTACACGGGGCGTATGCTGCCGTCCTTCTGTACCCGGAATGAGGGGGTCATGTTGCCGGTGGCGATGGTGTGCAGCATGGTGGCAAGGCATATGACTGTGGTGGCGTCCCGCACCATGTCCCGCATTGCGTTGGCGGCCTGATATACGTCGCCTATCACCTCGGGAAGGGGGCCGTCGTCGCGAATGGAGCCTGCCAGCACGAAGGGGACGTTATTCCTTACGCAGCTCACCATTATGCCATTGTCCAGCTTATACTCCTCCACAAATGCGGGTATGGAGCCTGAGCGGCGCACCAGGTTAAGCACGTCCAGATGGTTGTAGTGGCCGTTTGGCATGGATTTCTGGGTGTATATGTCCTGACCGAGGGCGGTGTGCAGGTAAGCCCCCTCAAGGTCGTGGGTAGCCAGGGCGTTGCCCGCCATGAGGCCGTGAACGTAGCCGTTTTCCACTATGGCCTGCATGGCCCGCCGGGCGTCACGGTCGAAAGCGAAGGCGGGGCCCATCACCCAGACTACCTTGCCGTGCTGCTTTTCGTATTTCAAAAGCTCGGTGAGCTGGTCGTAATCCCTCGAATATGAGGTTTCGCGGCTGCGGCCCTGACGGAACACGAAGGCGTCCTCCAAGGCGTCCTCACTGCCCGCGAAGCCGTTGGCGTGTACGAATATGCCGTCCCTGCCGCTTTCCGTGCGGCCCAGCAGCACGAGGTCGCCCTTTTTTATGTTGCGGGCCTCCACCACGTCCAGGCGGTTTGACTCAGGCCGGTATACCACGCAGGAGTCCATGCGGCTCTCCTCGGCAAGCAGCCACCGGCCATTTATTTTAAAGTATTCCGGGAACATGGAGGTGCTGTGGTAGCCCTCCGGCACAATGCCGTCCCGCTCCGCAGGGGCCATGGCAGCGTCGGGGGCGTTTCTGAATATATCAAGGCCGAAATCCGGGGCCTTGTACCGGGGCATTTCAAAGGACATGTGGTTTCCTCCTCATCAGCAGAGAGTGGCATACATTACAGCCTTTATGGTGTGCATGCGGTTTTCCGCCTCGTCAAACACCACGCTCTGCCTGCCCTCGAACACCTCGTCCGTGACCTCCATCTCGGGTATGCCGAACTTCTTGGCTATCTCCGCGCCTATGGTGGTGCGGGTATCGTGGAATGAGGGGAGACAGTGCATGAATATGGCGGTGTCCCTGGCGTTTTTCATGGCGGCGGCGTTCACCTGATAGGGGGTGAGCAGGCTTATTCGCTCTGCCCATACTCCCTCCGGCTCGCCCATGGATACCCATATGTCGGTGTAGATAACGTCGGCGTTGGCGGTGCCCTCCTTTACGTCCTCGGTGAGGGTGACGGTGCAGCTGTTTTCCGCCGCGATGGCACGGCAGGTATCCACCAGCTCCTGGGCGGGGAACAGCGCCTTTGGCGCGCAGGCGGTGAAGTTAAGGCCCATCTTGGCGCAGGCCACCATGAGGGAATTGCCCATGTTGTTGCGGGCGTCCCCCATGTAGGTGAAGTTTATGCCCTTGAGGCGGCCCAGCTTTTCCTCGATGGTGAGCAGGTCCGCAAGCATCTGGGTGGGGTGGAACTGATCCGTCAGGCCGTTCCATACGGGGACGCCGGCGTACTTTGCAAGCTCCTCCACCAGCTGCTGGCTGTAGCCCCGGTACTCTATGCCGTCGTACATCCTGCCCAGCACCCGCGCCGTGTCGGGTATGCTCTCCTTTTTGCCCATCTGGGAGGAGCCGGGGTCGAGATAGGTCACGCCCATGCCCAGATCCCGGCCTGCAACTTCAAAGGAGCAGCGGGTGCGGGTGGAGGTCTTTTCAAAGAGCAGCACTATGTTTTTGCCGTCAAGGTACTTATGAGGCACCCCGGATCGCTTCATGCTCTTGAAATCCTTTGAAAGGTTCAGAAGATAGCGTATTTCAGCAGGGGTGAAGTCCAATAGCTTGAGGTAGCTTTTGCCGCGAAGATTTACTGCCATGATTGTGGCCTCCTTTTAAGTTTATTTATATGATGATTTCTTTTTAATCGCGCCATAGGGGCATGCTCATGCACCTGGGGCCGCCCCGCCCCCGGGAAAGCTCCGAGCTGGGCATTTCCAGCACGGTAACGCCGTTGTCTCTCAGTATTTTGTTGGTTATGATGTTGCGGTCGTAGGCCGCTACCACGCCGGGGGAAATGCAGAGAGTGTTGGAAGCGTCGTTCCACTGCTCCCTCTCAGAGGCTATGGGATCCTTGCCGCCGCAGCGTATGAGGGACACGCTGTCCAGCTCCAGCTTCTCCCTGAATATATCCTCCAGAGGCTGGGTCAGCTCCCGGGCCCTTATGGCCTTGGGGCCGTTGCCCGGGGTTATTTCGTATATGCGCAGCGTTTCCCGTATGCCGGGGTGCATCACGAATTTGCCGGTATCCACCTGAGTGAGCACCGTATCAAGGTGCATGAAGGCGCGTATGTCGGGTATATCCAGTGCAAGCACCGTGCGTATCTTGCAGCCGGGGTCGCTGAACATATTTGCGGAGAGAAGCTCCACAGCCTCGGGGCTGGTGCGCTGGGAAAGGCCCACCGCAAGGACGGATTCCGAAAGGTTCAGCACGTCGCCTCCCTCTATGCAGAAGGGCATATCCGGGGTGTAGTAGAGGGGAACCTGCCCGGCGAAATCCGGATGATAGCCCAATATGTAGCGGGCGTATATGGTCTCCCGCCGGCGGGTCTCGGAGTACATCTTATTAAGGCTTACGCCTGTGCCTATGGAGGCGAAGGGATCCCGGGTGAAGTAAAGGTTGGGTATGGGCTCCAGCGCGAAGCGTCCCTCCCGGCGCACAAGGTCGGTAAGGGGGCTTTTGCCCTTTAGGGAAAGCTCTGACATGAGCACGCCGGCCATTGTCTTTTCTATCAGCTCAAGATCGTCCTGTATATTTGAAAGGTATCTGAAAAGCGGCTCGTGGCAGCTTTCGGCCAGGGGGCCTCCAAGGGATATGAACTCGCCTATAAAGGCCTTGCGCAGTTCCGGCCGATTGGATATGGTCTCAGCCATGAGCTTTTCGAGGTAGACCACCTCCACGCCGTTGTCCGTAAGGGCTTGGGCGAAGGCGTCGTGCTCCCGCTGGGCTGCAGCGAGATAGGGTATGTCGTCGAACAAAAGCTGCTCCAGGCTGGTGGGGGTCAGGTGCTCGAGCTCCAGCCCCGGCCTGTGCAGCAGGACCTTTTTCAATGGGCCCGTTTCGCTGGTAACATGTATAGGCATTAGCTTTTCTCCTTTTGCTTGACTGTCAATTAAATTTTATCATTTTTTCGCCCCTGCCGCAGGACAAATGAATTAGGGGCAAAGGTATTTTACGCCCTAAAATACAGCCATATAAGGCAAAAACCCCACGGCAACTGAGCCTTGCCATGGAAATGCCGCTGCGGTAAAATACAATATAAGATCGTAAATTTGTCCTATACTGCTTTGAAGGGAGCTTTTGCCGTGAAAGATACCGTACAGATACAGCCGGGCCACTGCTCGGAGATAGACCCACGCAGGCTTTTTTCTGTGGCGCGGGAGGTGATAGCCGCACCCACCCAGCCCCTGATACATCAGGGAGCCCGCTTTTTATACGTGAGCAAGGGGGAAGGTACGCTGCTGCTTCAGGGAAGGGGATACCGCCTAAGGGAGGGTACGCTCGTGGCCATAATGCCGTGGCAGATAAGCGAGGTTACGGAGGTATCCGCGCCGCTGACCTACTACCTGATACGTTATCAGCTGGATGCGGTGAATCTCGCCCTCAAGTCCCTTTGCAGCATAGCCCAGGACGACGAAGAGCTTCTTTCCCGAATAGAGGCTGCGCCGGTAGTTATATGCGGCGGCAGGGGAGCCGAGCGCATAGACAGTATTGTGGGGCTTTTGCAGGCGGAGCCGGAGGACAGCGACGGTGGCCACTCGTCTGCCTATGCCATAAGCCTTATAATAGAGCTTATGATACTCTTCTGCCGTCAGGGACAGGGGAAGGAGGGCAGGGCTTCCGCAGCGGCGGGGGGCAGGAGCGAGGCGGCGCTGCTGCGCTATATTTATACCCATTTGAACGAAAAGCTGACCATAACGGAGCTTTCCGCCATGTTTTACATGAGCGAGGGCTCAATACGCAAGTACATAAGGGAGGTGAGCGGCCTGTCCTTCTTTGACCTGCTGGCCGAGATGCGGGTCACCCGCACCATGAACTTCCTGCTCTATACGGACTTCACCCTTGAGGAGATAGCCGGCATACTGGGCTATGTGGACGCCTCCCACATGTCCAAGGTGTTTGCCGCCAGAATGGGGACCAAGGCGGGGGAATACCGCAAAACATACCAGCTGATATCCGAGCAGTGCGGCATACGGGAGACCCGCAGGGCTTACGATATAGTGTGCAGCATATACCGCAATTATGCCGAAAAACTGACGGCGGAATCCGTAGCGAAGGAGTTTGGCATCAGCCGCGACGAATTGCAGCGCATGCTGCTCTGCCTTGTGGAAAAGAATTTCGACAGCTTTCTGAACTATGTGCGAGTGCAGCAGGCCTGCCGCCTGCTCACCACCACCGCCGCCACCATCACCTCTATCGCCATAGAGGTGGGCTACAACACCGTAAAGTCCTTTACGAGAAACTTCCTGCGCTTCATGGTGATGACGCCAAGCAGCTACCGGAAGGCGGCGCAGGGCGCGATGGGCAAATAAACGAAAGGAAAAAGAAAAATGGAGCATGGATTCATAAACCTTACGCCTGAAAACATTATGGACGAGCACAAGGGGCACGGCTACGGCCGGCAGCTTATGGAGTACTGCCTGAATGACGCGAAGGAAAGGGGCAAGTCCAGCGTATGTATGCTGGGGGCGGAGAAACAGAAGGCCTGGCTGTCGGATCAGGCTTTTGCCATGAAGTACGGCTTTGAAGAGGTGGACAGCACCAAGGACGGGTATAAGCTCCTTGCGCTGTCCTTTGACGGAACGCTGCCGCACTTCGCCCCAAATGCTAAAAGGCAGGCCATAGAGAACAAAGAGCTGACGGTACCATCAGTTGACAAGGACACACAAGGTTTTAGGAGCCAAACAGCACGGCATAACTGCGTCGTCCTCATTTGAAATACAACCAGTATTTCCGCACTCGTCCTCCTTGTTCTGCCATACTTTTTGGCTTCTAAAACTCAAAGACCCTAAAGAGCTTGTTTTGAGGGCGATCCAAGGCCGAGGAGCGCAGTACTACTGGATGTAATACAAGCGACGAGAACGCAGGAGCACCCCAAAACAGGCCTTTAGGGCTTGTGTGCTCTTGTCAACTGATGGTATATTACGATATGCAGTGTCCCTATATCCTCCAGAGGGTAGAAACGCTGAAGGAGCATTGCGAAGAAAAGGCGATACCCGCCTCCTTCGTTCAGGTGGCGACGCTTGAGCAGGCAAAGGCGCTGCCCTGCGTATTCAACAACTGGGCGGTATTTTACGGCGGAAAGTTCCAAACGGTGAACCAGCTGGATGGCGGCATGCTGGATAAGATAATGGCGAGGGAGGACGCATGACGGAAAAAACAGAAAAGCTCTGGAGCACGCCGATACGCTGCTGAAGATATACGGAATATAAGGAGAAAGGAGCGGAAAAATACGATGAGCTGCCGTCCTGCGGCTGGCAGGTGTAAAAGATACCAGTGAAGGCGGGGACGGTGTACTTCACAAGGGTCAAGTCGGAATAAGGGCAAAAAACGTAGAGAGATTCTCTTCTCGAACTCAAAAAAGTGGCTGAACGCCACTTTTTTGACACTCTAAAGCCCCCGGTTTCCCGGGGGCTTTATGCTGTTCAGCAGGAGATTAGTCCAGCTCGCTCAGCTTCTTATAGTACTCATACTTGTTCTCGGCTTCCTTCTCGGCACGGTCGAAGAGCTGGTCTGCGACGGCGGGGAAGAGCTTCTTGAGGGAGGCGTAGCGGACCTCGCCCATGATGAAGTCCTTGTAATCGGTCTTTGCGGGCTTGCTGTCCAGAGTGAAGGGGTTCTTGCCTTCCTTTGCCAGATCGGGATTATACCTGTACAGAGGCCAATAACCGGCTTCGACGGCCTTCTTGGCTTCTTCCTGGCTCTTGCCCATGTTGATGCCGTGGTTGATGCAGGGTGCGTAGGCGATTATGAGGGAGGGTCCCTTATAGGCCTCAGCCTCGGTGATAGCCTTCATAAGCTGGTTCTTATCGGCGCCCATGCAGACCTTTGCTACGTATACATAGCCGTAGCTCATGGCCATCATGCCCAGATCCTTCTTACCGGTACGCTTGCCGGCAGCCGCGAACTTGGCGATGGGGCCGGTAGGAGTAGCCTTGGAGGCCTGGCCGCCGGTATTGGAGTATACCTCGGTATCCAGAACCAGTACGTTGACGTCCTGATCCTGTGCAAGCACGTGATCCAGTCCGCCGTAGCCGATGTCGTATGCCCAGCCGTCGCCGCCGAAGATCCACTGGCTCTTCTTTACCAGCAGGTCCTTATTGGCCAGAACTTCGCGGCCCAGAGTGCAGGCCTCGCATACGCACTTCTTGCCGTTGGCAAGCCATTCCTTCTCATAGGGGGTGCCGGTGAGGTCGGGATCTACGCTTGCGTTGAGCTCTGCGATGAGCTTATCTGCAGCCTTGCGGGAGCCCTCGGCGTCGTCCATGTTGTCCAGCCATTCTTTGCCTGCGGCCTTGAGGTTGGCATCGCAGTACTCGACGGCGATCAGCTTCTCAACGGTGTCGGCAAGCTTTGCGCGGCGCTGAGTGGTGGCCAGGTTCATACCGAAGCCAAACTCGGCGTTGTCCTCGAACAGGCTGTTTGCCCATGCAGGGCCAAAGCCCTTCTTGTTTACGGAGTAAGGCACGGTAGGTGCGGAGCCGCCGTAGATGGAGGAGCAGCCGGTGGCGTTGGCGATCATCATCCTGTCGCCGTAGAGCTGGGTCACCAGCTTGATGTAGGGGGTCTCGCCGCAGCCTGCGCAGGCGCCGGAGAACTCGAACAGAGGCTGGAGGAACTGGCTGTTCTTTACTGTGTTGTGGTTGAACTCCACATCGGGATCGGGAAGCTCGAGGCAGAAGTTCCAGTTGGCGTTCTCAGCCTCTTCGCAGGAAGCGAGGGAGGTCATGGTGAGGGCGCCCTTTGCCTTTGCGGGGCATATATCCGCGCAGTTGCCGCAGCCGGAGCAATCCAGGGGGCTTACCTGCATGCGGAACTTATAGCCTGCGAATTCCTTGCCGGTAGCTGCCTTGGTCTCAAAGGGAACCTCGGTGCCGTCCTTGATGAGGAAGGGACGTATGCAGGCATGGGGGCAAACCATGGCGCACTGGTTGCACTGTGCGCAGGCCTCGGCGTTCCATACGGGCACTTCAACGGCGATACCGCGCTTCTCATACCTGGTGGTGGCGGTGGGTACGCAGCCGTCGGGAGCCAGCTTGGAAACGGGCAGCTTGTCGCCGTTCTGAGCCAGTACGGGTTTGATGAATTCCTTGAAGTAAGGATCGTCGGTAACGTCCTCAACTACCTTGCCTTCGGTGGTGGTAGCCCAGGACTCGGGATACTTGACCTCTTCGAAGCCGGTGGCGCCGGCATCGATGGCGGCATAGTTCTTCTGAACCACTTCGTCGCCCTTCTTGGCGTAGGACTTCTTGGCGGCGGCCTTCATGTAGTCAATGGCCTGATCCGCGGGGATTACGTTAGCAAGCACGAAGAAGGCGGCCTGCATAACGGTGTTGATGCGGTTGCCCATGCCAACGCTGCGGGCGATCTTCACGCCGTCCATGTTGTAGAACTTGACATGCTTCCGGGCGATGATGTTCTTCATGGAAGCGGGGAGCTCATGCTCCATCTCGGCGAGAGTCCAGGGGGAGTTGAGGAGGAATATGCCGTGATCCTTGATGTGCTCAAGCATGTCGTACTTGGTCACATAGGAGGAGTTATGGCAGGCGATAAAGTCAGCCGCATCGATGAGGTAGGGGCTCTGAATGGGCTGCTTGCCGAAGCGCAGATGGGATACGGTAAGGCCGCCGGACTTCTTGGAGTCGTATGCGAAGTAGCCCTGTGCGTACATGTCGGTGTGATCGCCTATGATCTTTATGGAGTTCTTGTTGGCGCCGACGGTACCGTCAGAACCAAGGCCGTAGAACATGCAGGCAATGGTGCCCTCGGGAGCGGCGTTGACCTGCTCCTTGACGGGCAGGGAGGTGAAGGTGACGTCGTCGGTGATGCCCACGGTGAAGTGGTTCTTCATCTCGCCGTCCAGGTTGTCATACACAGCCTTGGCCATGGAGGGGGTGAACTCCTTGGAGCCCAGGCCGTAACGGCCGCCTACTACCTTGATGTCTGCGCGGCCGCACTCTACCAGAGCGTTTACAACGTCCTGATACAGAGGCTCGCCCAGAGAACCGGATTCCTTGGTGCGGTCCAGAACGGCGATCTTCTTTACGGAAGCGGGTATAGCCTTTACGAACCTGTCGGCAGGGAAAGGACGGTACAGGCGGACCTTCAGCAGACCCAGCTTGGCGCCCTTGGCGTTCAGGTGATTGATGGTCTCTTCTACTACGTCTGCGCCGCTGCCCATTATGACGATGATGTTCTCGGCGTCAGGTGCGCCAACGTAATCGTAGAGGTTATACTTGCGGCCGGTGAGCTCGCCAACCTTGTCCATATAATCCTGTACGATGTCGGGCAGGTCGAGATACAGCTTGTTGGCAGCCTCGCGGCCCTGGAAGTAGATATCGGGGTTCTGGGCGGAGCCGGCAAGATGGGGATGCTCGGGATTGAGGGCGCGGTCGCGGAAGCGCTTTACGGCGTCCCTATCCAGCAGCTTATCCATATCCTCATAGTCGATGAGCTCTACCTTCTGGACTTCGTGGGAGGTGCGGAAGCCGTCGAAGAAGTGTACGAAGGGTATGCTGGACTTGATGGCGGACAGATGGGTCACAAGCGCCAGATCCATAACCTCCTGTACGGAAGCGGAGGCAAGCATTGCGAAGCCGGTCTGGCGGCAGCCCATAACATCGCTGTGGTCGCCAAAGATGGAAAGGGCATGGTACGCGAGGGCACGGGCGGATACGTGGAATACAGCGGGAAGCTGCTCGCCGGCGATCTTGTACATGTTGGGGATCATGAGCAGCAGGCCCTGGGAAGCGGTGAAGGTGGTGGTCAGGGCGCCTGCCTTGAGGGAGCCGTGAACTGCACCGGCCGCACCGGCCTCGGACTGCATCTCGGCTATTTTAACCTTCTGGCCAAAAAGGTTAACGCGGCCGTTTGCTGCCCAATCGTCTGCCACTTCCGCCATGGGGGAGGAAGGGGTGATGGGGTATATCGCAGCTACGTCGCTAAACGCATAAGCAACGTGCGCAGCAGCGGTATTGCCATCGATAGTCATGGTTTTTGCCATTGTGATGTGACCTCCTGATATAGTTGTTATGTTAGATAAAAAGGAATGCCGTATACCCTGTGGACGGCCCGGGAGAACCCCGAAAATATGGTATCCGCATGTATACATTATGATTATACAAGCGAGGCATGAGAGTGTCAAGGAAGGCGGTAAAAATGCTCTGCTGTACGGTGTGAAATGACTGAAGAAAAACAATTATGTTAAATATTTAGCTATTTTATAAAGAATAAAGGCCTTCGCGTACTAAACGCATAATATACAGAAGCCGTCAGACATAATAAAATATAATATTTATAAAAAAACACGATAAAGTGTTGCATTTTCTGTAATTTGGTAATAATATCTTAATATTAAAGATATATGCAGAAATGCATAAAGGAGAGTAAAAATTTATGCCCGCGAAAATGAAAATCAGGTCCGCCTACTCTACACTGCCCACGGCAGAACGCAAAGTTGCTGATTTCATTTTGGAAAACCCGGCGCGCGCCTCGCTCATGGTGATAAATGAAATAGCCGAGGCCGCCGGCGTATCCGTCCCGTCAGTTACGCGTCTTGCCCGCAAGCTGGGCTACAATGGTTTTTTGGATTTCCGTGTTGCCCTTGCCAGCGGCTCCTCCTCCATCGAGTCCCTCAAGAGCGATCCGATCCGTCCAACAGATAACGATGAGGCTGTTATCGAAAAAATGTTTCTTGCCTCCATGCGCGCCATGGAAGACACACTCAAGGCATTGCCCAAGAACAAGCTTTCCACCCTTGCCGAAAAGGCCGTAAGGGCAAAGCGCATATTCGTATTCGGCACCGCCAGCAGCGAGTTCCTTGCGAGGGACATTGCCTACCAGTTCAACTACATGGGCTACGACGCCACAGCGGTATCCGATTCCATGGTGATGGATGTGCTGTCCGCCCGCTTTACTGTGGACGATGTGTTCATAGGCATTTCCCGGAGCGGCCGCACAAAGCTGCTGCTTGATGCCCTCAAGGCCGCCAAGGCCTGCGGCACCTATACCGCCTTCGTAAGCAACTATATCAACTCCCCCGCAGCCAATATCGCAGATGCCTTCTTCTGCACCAGCGGCGTTGATGACATGAAGAGCATAACCGGCAGGGAGAGCAATCTCACCATACTCACCCTCTTCGGGTCCCTGATAGTGCTTATGGCCCGCAAGACCGCGCCCCAGCAGGATTAAGCAAGCCAGTATATGCTGACAAAAGACCTGCATACACACACCTTATACAGTCACGGCAAGGGAACTCCCGAGGAGAATGTCCTTGCCGCTATTTCTTGTGGGCTCAAGACGGTGGCGGTAAGCGAGCACGGCCCGGGGCATATGTTCTTCGGCGTGCGAGGCAGAAGGCTTGACGGCCTCCGCCGGGAAATGGACAGGCTGAAGGAAAAGTATTCCGATAAGATAGAGGTGCTTTTCGGCATTGAGAGCAACCTTGTGGGATACGGCCTTACAGACATACCAAAGGATCTTCTCGACGTGTTTGACGTGCGGCTTCTGGCCTTCCACAAGGGGGGCAGGCCCAGCGACGGCTTCGGCTTTGCCCGCAGCCTTGAGTCGCTGCACCTAGGCGGATCGGATCCCGTGAAAACCGCCGAGGCGCTGCTTACAGCGGGCGAAAGATATAAAATAGACATATTCGCCCACCCGGGGCTGTATGTAAAATGCGACATACCCACTCTCGCCAGGGGGGCGAAGGAGCTGGGGATAAAGCTTGAGATAAACGCCACCCGTGTGACCATGAGCGACGAGGAGCTAAGACAGGCTGCCGATATAGGCGCAGAGTTTATAATAGGCAGCGATGCCCATTGGCCCTCCCGGGTGGGGGACGATGCGTTAGCCCTTGCCGCCGCAAAGCGCGCGGGGGTAGAAGGCAGCGTAGTCAACATAGTCAGGTAACAGCATATAAAAAGGCCCCGCGTTTTGCGGGGCCTTTTTGCGATCGCTTGCCGCTTATCTGTACATCCTTGCCACTTCCTGATAGGTCTTGGTTATTTCCTGAAGTATCTCCGGGTGGTCGAAGTCCCGGTTGTACACTATGCGGGTCTCCCGTGCCATGCTCAGGTTTTCTATGGGCAGCGCCGCTATCTTGCCCTTGCGCAGTTCGTCCATACAGGCGCTCTTGGGCAGTATGGATACGCCCAGATCCTTTCGTATAAGGTCCTTTATGGTAGCGATGTTATCTACCTCTATTGTCACGTTGAAGTTCCTGATGGAATCGCCTATGCTCTCCAGCGTGGATTCAAAAAGCTGCCGCGTGGCGGAGGTGGGCAGTCTCAGTATCATCTGCTCTCCTTTAAGCTCGTTCAGCGTTACCATCGCCCGCTTGCTCAGAGGGTTGTTCACTGACATGGCGCATACCAGATAGTCCGTGTCAAGCATGAGCGAGGAGAAGCCCGACCCCACCGGTATGCCCTCCACTATGGCCAGGTCCAACTCGTAGTTCCCCAGCATATCATAAAGATTTTTTATCGTATCAGTTGCTATTGTTATGCTCAGGCCGGGGTTTTGGGCGGCACACTTTGCCAGCGCCTCGGTGGTAAGGTTACTTTCCGCAGTGTGCGTAAGCCCGATTTTAAGGTTGGTTACGTTTTTTTCGAAATTGGCAAGCTCAGACCTCAGCTTGCCGTCCAGCGCCTTAATGCGCCTGGCGTAGCGGACGGCTATTTCGCCCTGATCCGTAAGCTTTAGTCCGCCCTTTCCGCGTATAAACAGGGGCACGCCCAGCTCCTGCTCCAGCTCTTTTATATGATGGCTGACGGCGGGCTGGGTAAGGGACAGCTCCTCCGCCGCTCTGGTGAAATTTTTATGCTCTGCGACGCATAAAAGCGTCTCCATTTTTACGCTTAGCATTGCTTTACCTCTCTACTGCATAAATTAAATTTATCGTACTCAAAATTAGTATAATTTGATTTTAGTTTATAAAAGCATATCATATATATCATTCCATGGCAAGGAGGTGCATTAAGCGCCGGTCATGGACCTGAAGTAAAAACAAATTCGGTTTTGAGGGTTTTTCCCTGATATAGAAGGAGAGCAGCATGAACGGTCTTAAAAGAGAAAAGCATCTTTTTGAAGAGGCGCCAATGGCAGAGGCCATACTTTCCCTTGCCATTCCTGCGGTAATGGGCCAGATAATACTTGTGATATACAACATGGCGGATACCTTTTTCGTTGGCCTCACCGGCAGCGACGCCATGATTACTGCCGTGACGGTATGCATGCCTGCCTTT
>UMHA01048754.1_pt1 | contig 12869 bp, 7 predicted proteins | sample 1965401 | NCBI WGS metagenome assembly UMHA01 (sample SAMEA4836085, study PRJEB28245) | human gut metagenome | biome: gut microbiome; material: fecal sample | place: Denmark | collected 2008 | reverse complement strand
TTTGAGACCAGCGCGTCTACCGATTCCGCCATCTGGGCAACTAAATCAGGGAATATGTATTTCCTTAATTGCGGTGCAAAGGTAGTCAAATATTTTGAAACCACAAGCATTTCACGCAAAAAAGTGAAAATAATTTTCATCTAACACTATTTAGAACTCTTTCCGGACATTGTTCGAAAAATAAAGGCTATCTTAGCATAAACTTTTAAAGCTACGCCGATATCATGAATAACAACTACTATTGTATCATCATGGCTGGAGGAATGGGACGCCGTTTCTGGCCTTACAGTCGCAAAGCATTGCCTAAACAGTTTCTTGATTTCTTTGGAACAGGACAGACTTTATTACAACAAACTTTCGACAGATACAAAAAAATAATTCCAACAAACAACATTTACATTACAACTCATAAAGATTATAAACAAATCGTTCTTGATCTGCTACCAGAAATAACTGAAGGACAGCTGATTATTGAAGAAGAAAGACGTAATACAGCCCCTTCCATCGCTTACGCATCGCACATTATTCAGAAAATAAATCCAGACGCAACCATCGTCGTAGCCCCGTCCGACCATCTGATACTGAAAGTGGAAGAATTTAAAGAAGCTATTTTGAAAGGACTGGAATTTGCATCGAAAAATGACAAGCTGGTTACATTGGGAATAAAGCCTAAACGCCCAGAAACAGGATATGGATACATTCAGATAGACGAAGAAAAAAAAGGAGATTTTTATAAAGTAAAAACTTTCATAGAAAAGCCGGCTCGTGAATTTGCAGAAATATTCGTGCAAAGCAATGAATTTTATTGGAACTCTGGCATTTTTGTATGGCATGTCAATACTATACTGAAAGCTTTTCACGAAATGATGTCAGAAATCTGCCCACGAGTAGAATGTGATGTACCCGACTTCACTTCGTGTCCGAACATTTCGATAGATTACAGTATTATGGAAAAAGCCGACAATGTATACGTGCAGTTATGCGATTTCGGCTGGGCCGATCTGGGTACTTGGGATGCACTTTATGATGCTTCGCCCAAAGACACGAACCACAACGTAATAATTAACAGTAATACTGTACTTTACAATTGCAAAGACAGTATCATATTAGTACCGGAAGGACAACTTGCCGTAGTTCAAGATTTAGACGGCTATCTGGTTGCATCACGTGACAACGTACTCCTTATCTGTAAAAAAGATGACCACGATGCAATCCGCAAGTTTGTAAATGATGTAGAAATGAAGTTCGGAGAAAAATACTCCTGATCTTATTATATATAAAATCAAGAAAAACAAAGATTTACAGATATTATACACGATAGAGAAGGAGCTTCCCCACTACTTTAATTCCTTCTGCATGTATCTGTAACATAGAGGCGATAAAATCCCTCGATTTTTTCGTACAAAAAAGAAAAAAACTTCTCGATATTTTTATAAAAACATGCCCATATTTTTTCCAAAATATGGGCATGTTTTTTTCGATAGCAATTATGATTGGTTTCTTGACACTTTAATATTCAAAAGTGATACCAAGAGTAGGCAGCAAGGTTCCACTTTCCTGTTTTATAGACTTCATTACGTAACGTCGTTCCGAAAGAGGAGCCGTTGGATTTTCAATCTGCCCGGTACTCATCAGCACATCAGGCTGACGAAGTTTACTAGCCGTAATATTCTGGATATCAAGATAAACACCAAACATACATTTCTTCCAATAAAACATTTTATCAACACGGATATCCAGCTGTCCAAAAGCCGGCAGACGCTCTGTATTATACCGATCGTAATCATAATATGTTTTACCCTGTGCATTCCATGCTTCTACCAAGGATGACTTTTCTACATCATACGGTGTATAAGGCGAACCTCCGATGCAGCTTATTTTCATACCCACACTCCAGTTTTTTGGAAAGTTATAAGTTCCACTTACATTGAATATAAAGCGATTATCCCATGCAGAGGGCACATAATCACCTTCTTTCCCATCACGGAATTCACTTTTGAAAATTGTTAATGAGGATGATAAGTTCAACCGTTGAACTAACAGCCACTTAAACATCATTTCTATTCCGTATGAACGTCCCTCAGCTGTAGATATCAGCTGTTCGTTACCTATTACCCCGTAGTCATTTCCCTTACAAGCCAAAGGTATGCCGTCAGACACGGACAAAGGCATATCGCGATAGAATTTATAAAATCCCTCAGCCGATATTTCCATATTCCCATTAGGCTGCCAAGAAAGCCCAACACTTTCCTGAGATACGGAAATATAATCTAGATTACGGTTCAGGTAACTGCCATCATTTCCTTTAAAACCGAGCGCTGTATAAGGTGGAAGCTGATAATACAGTCCCATGTGACCACTTAAGAACAGACGGTCAATCAATCTGTACGATACAGACAGACGAGGAGAAAGCTGCCTCCACAGCTCTTTCATCTTGTCGTTATAATTATTCCCATCTGTACGAACTCCAAGTGATGCAGTAAAACGCTCGTCTGGAGCTGAATAATCCATTGAAGCAAAAAGTCCCCAACGGAATATATCCAGATTTGTACGGTAATCGAAAATTTGTACTTCATCTGTAAAAACTCTCTGGTAAGTTGTATTGGAATATTGGGAATAATTCAATTCCACACCAGCATTCAGCTTCCAAAGGTTCCAGGTAGAAGTGTTTTCCATCCGCAATTTCGTTTCTTGCTCTACTGACCGAAGACGCAACGTCAGATTATCCTCCGAGCTTTCATCATTGTCGTGATATTTCAGGTTACGGTTATTTAAATAGCTATGGCTTAACGTCACCGACTGAACATGCGGACCGGCATAATGCCGATATACACCTCCCAAAGTAAAAGTTTCCTGATTTATCTTAGGCAAATAACCTAATATATATTCAGCATCCTCTCCTTCTATATCAAAGTTCAGCTTCATCCGGTCAATACCGCCCAATCCAAGCAACGTCAGTTCATTACGTGCATCAAAACGCGTTTTCAGTTTAAACGAAGCATCCGTATAAGCAGGAAGCAAAGGTAATCCCAAAACTTTAAACAACATTTGCAAATAAGATTGTCGTACTGATACCAGATAAGAAGTCTTATCTCCCAGGTGTCCGTTAGAGGTAAGCGCTACTTCCGACGCTCCTAACGTAGCTTTCAGTGAGTTATGCTCCATATCTCCGTCGCGCAGACTAAAATCGAGCACTGAACTCAAGGCATTTCCCCTATTGGCAGGAAAAGCACCGCTATAAAACTTCACATTACGTATCAGATCGGCATCAATCAGTCCTACCGGACCTCCTGAAGCCCCCTGCGTACTGAAATGATTGATATTCGGTATTTCTACCCCATCAAGGTAAAAACGGTTTTCCGATGGTCCACCACCACGTACAATCAAATCATTCCGGTAGCCGATGGGAGAAAAAGCAACTCCCGGATAGTTTTGTACCACACGGGATATGTCACGATTGGCACCGGGTGCTTTTTCTATCTCCTGCAAACCAATTACACGAAGGCCGACCGGACTTTCTGCTACTTTTTGAAAAGGAGAAGCCGTAACAGTTACTCCTTCCAATTGTGTTCCCTCCTCTTCCATTTCAATCTGAATATGAGGAGTACGGTGATTTACACGATACTCGGATGTAAAGACCGTTTTGTACCCCAACATGGAAGCCTGCAAACGGTAGATTCCCGGCGGAACCTGTTCGACGCTAAAATGCCCTTCGGCATCTGTAGAAGAGCCTATTCCTAAGCCAACAACCAGTACATTGACAAATTCCAGTGGTTTACGACTTGTTTTATCTATTACAGTTCCTTCTATGCGGTATGTTTGTCCATAAGCCAGCATACAAAAGGCCAGCAACATCGACAAGAATATCACTTTCTTCATCATAATAAATACTTTAAATCACTGTATAAATCAAAAAAGCCATCCTGCGAGATGAAGGATGGCTTTCATTCTTGTAATATTGTGGTAGAAAGGAGGTATCAAGCTTTGCCTTCCCAGGCGTTATGAATACGTTCTGCGATGGACTTAAACTCTTCATCGCTCAGCTTCAGTTTCGGATTAGAAAACAGCATATCCGATTCATTCTGAATAGGGATCAGATGAATATGAGCATGAGGTACTTCAAGACCAATTACTGCTTCTCCAACCTTGCGGCAAGGGAAAGCTTTCTGAATAGCCAGCGCCACATGTTTTGCAAATACATGCATAGCAGCCAATTCTTCATCGCTCAGATCGTAGATATAATCGACTTCTTTTTTAGGGACAACCAGTGTATGTCCCTTTACCAACGGATTTATATCCAAAAAAGCATAGAACTTATCGTCCTCTGCAACCTTATAACTGGGAATTTCCCCCGCAACGATTTTACTGAATATTGTTGCCATAATATGATATATAAAAAAAGGCAAGTCCGCAACAAAGCAGACCCGCCTTATAGTTAAAACGATATTCCTGTTACTTCCAGACTGATTTTACCCTGTGGAATAGTAATTTCTGCAATATCACCCACTTTCTTACCCAACAAACCCTGAGCAATCGGTGTATTTACAGAAATCTTACCCAGTTTCAGGTTAGCTTCAGTTTCCGACACGATAGTATATGCCATCTTCATGCCAGTCTTTACATTCTTCAGTTCTACACGAGTAAGAATCTGAACTGTATCAGCTTTCAATTTAGATGTATCTATAATCTTCGCATCACCAATTGTTGCTTTCAACTGATTTATTTTCATTTCCAGCATGCCTTGAGCTTCCTTAGCTGCATCATATTCTGCATTCTCAGACAAGTCACCCTTGTCGCGAGCTTCAGCAATAGCAGCTACAATCTTCGGACGCTCTACAGATTCCAGATGCTTTAATTCTGCTACCAATTTCTGATAGCCTTCTTCTGACATATAAGCCATAGTTTTTTCCTCCTTATTATATTCGTTATTAATTAAACTGTTCTTGCTTATAAAACAAAAAAGAATCCCGATACACAAACATGTATCGGAACCCTTCTCTGTTATGACTTTGGCAAAGATACGCCTTTTATTGATACCAGTCAAGTACCAAAGCGCACTATTTTCACATGCTTTTCAACATGTTATAATAATTTCTTAATCGCTTCTTCCAAATCTGTTTTCGGACCAATTCTCATATTCAGTTCATTGTTCCGGCCTACCAAAAATGCTGTCGGCAACTGAGTCACACCATACAATCTGACATAAGTAGAATATGGTCCTTGAGGATCGCGAACGCAAATCCAAGGCAGATTATCAGCTGCGGTTTTCCAGAAATGCTCATCGGTATCTAATGAAACCTGATAGATTTCCAATCCCTGTGAAGCATACTTATCATATATTTCACGCAACAGCAAATTACGTGCTCCTGATTCTGCACTTCCATATGCGGTAAAGTCTATCAGCACTACCTTACCTTTTAAATCTGTAAGATGACGGACTGTACCTTTTATATCCATCAATGGAATATCAATAATAGAAGCTTCCTGTATTTTATCTGCTGGAATATCCAAAGGTTTCACCTGCGGAGCACGGGTATTTTTCATACCCTTGATAACCATATTATACAGATTACGTGAACGGTCAGCATGTGGATACAAATTGTTCATACTTGTAGCCACAGCAGCAAAACATTTCACATCTTCCTTATTATTCAACGGATCGAAAATCATATATCCATTTAAGACCTGGAATAAAGCAAAATACGCATAAGGTTTATTGGGAGCAACGAATATATAATTCCGCTTCACTTCATCCTTATATGCATCTACCATACGTGTCAGACTGTCTTGAGCAATACCAACAGGTATTCCCGACTGAGCCATACGATTCACACGTTCCTGCAAATCAGTCTGCAATAAAACCAGTTCTTTGATTTTCTGATTATTTTCAGAGCCTTGAATATTGTACTCCGTTGCAAAATTTTTATAATCAGCCTTTACTTCAACAGTTTCAGTAGAATCAACCGAGAAGTTTATCACTTTATTATCAATACGCAATCGGTAAAAATCAGGCGCTTCGGGACGAGCGGCAGCAAAGCTGAAAGCTCCATCACTTCCTAATTCCACTGAATCCAGCGCAACAATACCATCTAATCCTGTCTGCTCCAGATATAACATTTTATCGGCAGCATCGGTCACTTCTCCCTGCACCTTAAAAGCAGGCTCGCTGTTGCAGGCCGTAAAACCTGCGAACAACAGAGCTGCAGCGATATAAGCATTTCTTTTCATTAGCGATTATTATTCATTTCGGGATGCAAAGATACGGCTTTTTATGAGTTCACAAAGTTTTTATCCAAGTTCTTATAAAATGACATATTTTTTTTAGCCTGATCCAAGTGCCGATATTATAAACCTCAAATGTAAAATGGAATAAGAATTATATAAAAATACGTACAGACTAAACTTTTATCTCATTTACACCCGATTAGTATAATAATATTTGTATCTTTGCGCGAACTTTAAGAAGACTTTTATATTAAAACATTTTTTATGATCAATCCTATTGTTAAGACGATCGAGCTAGGTGATGGAAGAACCATTACACTCGAAACGGGAAAGCTGGCAAAACAGGCAGATGGTGCTGTTATGCTACGCATGGGTAATACCATGTTGCTGGCTACTGTTTGTGCAGCAAAAGATGCAGTTCCCGGTACAGATTTTATGCCGCTCCAGGTAGAGTATAAAGAAAAATATTCAGCATTCGGACGTTTCCCGGGTGGCTTTACCAAACGCGAAGGCAAAGCTTCTGATTATGAAATTCTGACTTGCCGCTTGGTAGACCGCGCTTTGCGTCCATTGTTCCCCGACAATTTCCACGCAGAAGTTTACGTAAACATCATTTTGTATTCAGCAGACGGTGTAGATATGCCTGATGCTTTGGCAGGTTTAGCTGCTTCTGCAGCATTGGCCGTATCCGACATTCCTTTCGGCGGTCCGATTTCAGAAGTACGTGTAGCACGCATTGACGGTCAATTCGTTATCAATCCTACATTCGAACAGCTTGAAAAAGCCGATATGGATCTGATGGTAGCTGCCACTTATGAAAACATCATGATGGTAGAAGGTGAAATGAACGAAGTGAGCGAACAAGATTTGTTAGAAGCTTTAAAAGCTGCTCACGAAGCAATCAAGATACACTGTAAGGCACAGATGGAACTGATGGAAGAAGTTGGTTCTACTGTTAAACGTGAATATTGCCACGAAGAAAATGACGAAGACTTACGCAAAGCCGTTCATGACGCTTGTTATGAAAAAGCTTATGCAATAGCTGCATCAGGAAACCGCAATAAACACGAACGTCAGGATGCATTTGATGCAATCTGTGAAGAATTCAAAGCTCAGTTTACAGAAGAAGAGCTTGAAGAAAAAGCAGGAATGATAGACCGTTACTACCATGACGTAGAAAAAGAAGCTATGCGTCGCTGCATCCTTGATGAAGGAAAACGTCTGGACGGTCGTAAGACAACAGAAATTCGTCCTATCTGGTGCGAAGTAGGTCCATTGCCTTATCCACATGGTTCTTCTATCTTTACCCGTGGAGAAACACAGTCTTTGAGTACCGTTACATTGGGAACCAAACTTGATGAAAAGATTGTGGATGATGTACTTGATCAGCACAAAGAACGTTTCTTATTGCATTATAATTTCCCTCCATTCTCTACAGGTGAAGCAAAAGCACAACGTGGAGTAGGACGTCGTGAGATTGGTCACGGTCACTTGGCATGGCGTGCTCTGAAAGGTCAGATTCCAGCAGATTATCCATATTGCGTACGTGTTGTTTCGGATATTCTGGAATCTAACGGTTCTTCTTCAATGGCAACTGTATGTGCCGGTACTTTAGCACTGATGGACGCAGGTGTACCTATTAAGAATCCGGTATCAGGTATTGCAATGGGATTGATCAAAAATGCCGGAGAAGAAAAATATGCCGTTCTGTCTGATATCTTAGGTGATGAAGATCACTTGGGAGATATGGACTTCAAAGTTACAGGTACTAAAAATGGTATTACTGCAACTCAAATGGATATTAAGTGTGACGGACTGACATACGATATTCTTGAAAAAGCATTGTTACAAGCTAAAGAAGGTCGTGAATACATCCTGAACAAATTGACAGAATGTATCGGTGAGCCTAGACAAGACTTGAAACCAAATGCTCCACGTATCGAAACAATGATTATCCCTAAAGAATTCATTGGAGCTGTAATCGGCCCGGGTGGAAAGATTATCCAGGGTATGCAGGAAGAGACAGGTGCAACTATTACAATTGAAGAAATTAATGGTGTTGGCCGTATCGAAATTGCAGGAAACAATAAAAAGATGATTGATGATGCAATGCGTCTGATAAAAGGTATCGTTGCTGTTCCTGAAATCGGTGAAGTATATCAAGGAAAAGTTCGTTCAATCATGCCTTACGGTGCATTTGTAGAATTCCTTCCTGGTAAAGACGGATTACTCCATATTTCAGAAATCGATTGGAAGCGTCTGGAAACTATCGAAGAAGCAGGCTTAAAAGAAGGTGATGATATTGAAGTTAAGTTACTGGATATTGATTCTAAAACTGGAAAATTCAAACTGTCACATAAGGTCTTATTACCTAAACCAGAAGGAATGGGAGAAGGTAACCACGCAAAACGCGAACGTAAGCCTCAACAAAATAAAGAACAGAAATAATAAACATTCTTTATAACAAAAACAGTCCGAGATTTCAAATGAAATCTCGGACTGTTTTTGTTATATACACATTATATAGCTTCAGTTTCCTTCTTATTATACTTATTCCGATAATCTTTAGGAGTTACCTGAAAATGTTTAGAGAATTCCTTATAGAAATGAGAGCGATTAGCAAATCCCGTTTTATACATAATTTCTTGAACAGTCAGAGAAGTTGTCCGTAATAGTTTTGCAGCTAGATTTATTCGATATTCCTTTATGTAATCTTTAGGAGATTCTAAATCCATTTCTTTAAAACGACGATACAAAGTTCGCACACTCACTTGCATATACTCAGCCACCTCTTCCAAAGAAAGGTTTTCTGAGTCCACATGTTTCTCTATATATTCTGTTATTTTCGATAGAAATTCCTTATCTTCAGCCTTAACCAGATGTCCATGAGAAAAATCATACGCACAAGCAGAAGTATTATAAAAATCTTTCATCTTACTGCGATTCTCTATTAAACGTTCAACCACAGCCTTCAGATAGTCTATATTAAAAGGTTTTCCTATATAAGCATCCGCTCCAGCATCCAGCCCTGCAATCTTTTCCTGACTAGAATTTTTTGCTGATAATATAACTACAGGTACAGACATAGTATGCTTATTCTGCTTCAATCTTCTCGTCAGTTCAAAACCGTCTATACCCGGCATCATAACATCTGTAACAATCAACATAGGTATATCATTCTTTACTTCCTTCAATGCTTGCTCAGCATCATGTGCAACAACAACCCTAAATTTGTCAGAAAATGCTTCTTGTAACAACATTAACATTTCAGTATTATCATCAACTATTAGAATCTTATGTTTTGATGAAGCCAGATCTGTAGAGTTTTCAGAAATTTGTTCTAGCTGATCAGATTTCATTATTGGCAAAACGTTATTAATGTTGAGCATAGCATTATCATTAACATCTACCTTTTCTGATGTCAGTTCCAACATTGGAAGCAGAACGATAAATTCAGCATAACTGCCATATTCACTCTGAATTTGTATTTCTCCTTTTAGCAACTCAACCATGCTATGACAAATAGCAAGTCCCAAACCATTTCGAGAAGTCATTCCCTTTATAGTAGAAGCTTCTACACCATCCAGCACTTTATATCTATTGAAAATCAAAGGAATATCCTCCTGACGAATACCTTTTCCCGTATTATACACCTTAATACGTAAACTTTGGTTATCAACTACATCTACCGTTACACGAATACGTCCCCCTACAGAGGTATATTTAAAAGCATTCGAGATTAAATTATTCAAAATTTTCGTCAAACTTTTACTGTCGGTATTCCAAAAAATATTTTCTGACACTACATTTTCAAATTGAATCATGTTTTGCTCTGCCGACTCCGAAAACGAATGAATAATATCATTACATAAAGCTGAAACATCTATCTGTTGGATACATTGAACCTGGTGTCCCGTTTCCAGTCTTCTAAAATCAATAATCTCCTGAATCAAAGCATTTAACCTCTCTGCATTTGCTTTTATCAATGAGACATATTTATGTACATACTCCGAATGGTCATATTTCAACAAGCGCTCACAAGGACCATATATAAGTGTAAGCGGAGTAGAAAGCTCATGAGTTATATTAGTAAAGAAACGCAGCTTTTCCTCATATAAATCTTCTTTATGTTGTTGCTCCATTTTTTCCAGTACTAATAGCTTTTTACGCTGTTGCTTTAATAAAAACCAGCGAATACACAACAATACAGCCAACAAAAGCAATAGAACATAAATAACAACAGCTAACGTACTTAAATACCAAGGGGAAGCAATAGTTATATGCACAGAATAAACAGGACTAAACTCCCCTGTTGTCTGATTCTTATAACGAACTTCAAGAAGATAATCTCCATAATTCATTTGAGTAAAAGAAATACTGTTATTCGTTCCATTATCTATCCATTCCGTTTTCTCATTCAAACGATACTGATAACTGTAGTTAGTTGGATTTACATAATCTAACGCAAGAAAAGATATCGTAAAATTGTTCTGATCAGGCTCTAATGATAGAGAAGGGCTATCTCCCCAGCTCTGTACATCAACACACATGCCTTGTTCACCTAAAATATTGATATTTGTAAAGCGTAATGGAGGTTTTACAGCTGCCTTGTCAGAAACGTACATTTCATTATTGGTTATAGTAATAAAGCCATTAATACCTCCGAAAAACAATGTATTGTTCTGGCAAAATGAAGCTCCATCACTAAATTCCAATATTTCTAACACACTACCTTTTCCATAATTTTGAAATTTATTATTCAGCACATCAAAGCTGATAAGTCCCCCATTGGTTGCAATCCATAACCTTTTATTTTCATCTTGAAGCATTGCATGAATTGTACTATTAATAAATCCATCCTGCTGACTAAAAAACATTTCTTCATCATGCAACTTCTTAACCAGCCCTGCTCCTGTACCAAGCCAAAAGGTGTCTTTGTCGCGAAGAATCGAGAAAATATCATTTACTACCCTACTTGAATATTCATTTTTCAAGGGTATAGCAGCCAAACTATCACCTTCTATATGAAATAGCCCATATCCTCGATTTCCAAACCAAATATTATCATGACTATCTGCAAATAAAGTAAAGAAATAATTTGATGAGAAATTCCCATTATCAATGGTATAGCGTTTTAAAGAATGAATATATGGAATGCCAGATCTGTCTTCGATACGTGCACGAATAACTCCTGTACCCACTGTAGCTATCCAAAGAATTGAATCATTCTCTTCATATATTGCATGCACGTAATTGATTTTTTCTGGCGAATAAACGCTCCTGATTTTTCTATCTCGGTATGAATAATAACTGAGACCAGCATCATGTCCTATCCAAAACATAGGTCTGCAACTTTTTGCAAATGCATATACAGAATTATTTATTAATCCACCTTCTTGAGAATTTATCAGTTCTGTCCTATAGTTCATATTATGCTTCAGAGGAGAAAAATCATAAATTTTAAGAATTCCCTCCCCTTTAGTACCTAACCATAATGTACCTTCATTATCAAAAAAAATAGACCGAACCGGCTTACCTATACTTTGATTTAGATCTTGATAGGTTACCGATGAAATTGAATACTTCCCCTCAGAATAAATATATACGCCTTGACCGTCTGTCGCAATCCACACAATATCTTGAAAACGATCTTTTAAGATCCGAAATACTCCAGACTTTATGCCTAAATCATCTACCGTATACTTATCATTTGCCTGCAAAGAAATCTTCAATAAACCATTTGTTTGAAACGCAACAAAAAAAGATGTTCCATCACGAAGTATATCTACAATGGTTCCTCTTCCATCCAATGCCTCTTTCCAGTTACAAATAAGCTTTTTTACAGGCTTATCCAAACTATATCCAAATAAATTATAATCTTTGTCTAACCAATAAACCTGATTTTTATCTCCAAAGCCATAACGTACCTCTGTTTTTTCACTAGTGTTTATTGTAGAGAGGATATATTCTCCTTCCGGAGAATGTTTCATTTGATAATATATAATCTCGTTTTTTAGGAAAATAATTAGATAATGTTCATTCACATAAAGATTAACAATATCTTCCCTATCCAAAGTTCCTATAGGAAGTCTATAAAACTCTTGTTTTTTTTCATTAAAAGCGTATAACAAATTACTACTTGAGAAGAAGAACAGATCCCCTAGTTCATTCTTGACCATCATATAACTACCCTTAAACTGGGGATAATCAACAACAAGGCGTTTTTCTTTATCAACTTTACTCAAACCATAGTTTGTCTGTACCCAAATTACTCCATCATGAGTTTCTAATATTTCTTCTATGATGTACCCAGATAAGTTCAATTGCCCCCAACCATTCCAACTATATGCTTTTGTGCCATCATATATATTCACTCCATCACAAGTCCCCATCCATAAAAAGCCATTACTATCTTGCAGTAAAGAAAGTACAGCACTACTGGTAAGACCATCTGAATTAGTAACCTGCCTTAAATTATAAGCTGATAATGAATTTATTACACATACCAGAAAAAAAAACAATCCTCCTATAAATTTCATAACAGCATTTATCATAACGTGAGTTCGAAATAAGAATCAATATAATCTATTGTAAATTAGGGACATAGCGATAAAAGTATTAAATTTATAGTGCAGAATTATAAT
>UMHA01043506.1_pt1 | contig 12965 bp, 9 predicted proteins | sample 1965401 | NCBI WGS metagenome assembly UMHA01 (sample SAMEA4836085, study PRJEB28245) | human gut metagenome | biome: gut microbiome; material: fecal sample | place: Denmark | collected 2008 | reverse complement strand
ATGCCCACGATGCGGTCGTTGAAGAGATCGAAACCGGTCGTCTCCGTATCGAAACAGAACTCCGGATAACGGCGTATCTCGGCGATCATCGCGCGCAGTTCGTCGGCCGTGCGGACGATCCGGTAGTCGTGGGGCGTCGTCTGCGCACTCTCCATCTCGGGTTCGGCAGGCAGCGCATCCGTTTCGTCGACCTCCTCATCGTCCTCCACGGGCGCTGCCGCCGCAGGCGCCGGATCGGCCGGCGCGAAGAGATCGCCCTGCCCGACCAGCGCCGCCTTCTTGGCGGCAGCCGATTTGGCCCGCGCCATCTCGGCCAGCTGACGCTGCGGGTCCTGCCGCGGCCCGTCGCTCTCTTCGAGCGGCGCCACGTTTTGCAGATCGCGCAGGAACATCGTGAAATCCAGTTCGGCGAAGAGCGCACGCAGTTCGTCCAGATTGGGCGGACACATCGTCAACTCCTCGGGACGGAATTCGATCGGCACGTCCAGCCGGATCGTCGTGAGCCTCTTGGCAAGCAGCAATTTGTCGCCCCACGCGGCGATGCTCTCGCCCTGCCTGCCCTTGATCCGCTCCACGTTGGAGAGAATGTTCTCGACCGTTCCCCACGTCTGCACCAGCTTGCAGGCACCCTTCTCGCCGATGCCCGGCACGCCGGGAATATTGTCCGAGGCATCGCCCCACAACGCCAGCACGTCGCGCACGAGCGTCGGATCGTCGAATCCGTAATGTGCGCGGATGGCGTCGCAGTCGACGATCTCGATGCCGTCGCCCTTCTGCTTGTAGAGCTTGCAGCAGGGGCGCACGAGCTGCCCGTAATCCTTGTCGGGCGTCACCATGAAGACCTCGTACCCTTCGGCGGCAGCCTTCTGCGACAGGGTACCGATCACGTCGTCGGCCTCGAACCCCTCGACTTCGAGCACCGGCACGCACATCGCATCCAGAATCCGCTTGATATAGGGGATCGACAGAGCGATGTCCTCCGGCGTGGCGGGACGGTTGGCCTTGTATTCGGGGTAGAGTTCGCGGCGGAAACTTCCGCCCTTTGGATCGAACGCCACACCCAGCAGGTCGGGATTTTCGCGTTTGAGGATGTCGCGCAGGAACTTCACGAAACCGAAAACGACCGACGTATTCATCCCCGTACGGTTGCGCATCGGCCGCGTCAGAAACGCATAATAGTATTTATAGATCAGTGCGTAGGCATCGACCAGAAACAGTTTTTTCATCACTATCCGATTTGTGGCGCCGCAGTCCGGTCGGGCACAGGTTGCGCGGCCGGCTGCCGGCACCGTTAGTTGTTGTCGTCGGCGACCCACTCGGCGTAGGAGGTGGCCGTCTCGTGGAGTCGGAGCGCATAAAGTTCCACTCCTTCGGGCAGCCGCGGCGCGATGCGGGCGGCGAAGTCGGCGAGCATGTTCTCGCACGTCGGCTGGTAATCGACGCACACAATCCGTTCGAACCGCGTGCCGAGCGCTTCCGCAAACGCCTCGCCGGCAGGCGTGCGGCGCATGACGAAGGCGTGGTCGAGCCGCTGCACCACCTCTTCGCCGACGATCCGTTTGAGCTGCCCGAAATCCATGACCATGCCCAGCTTGGGATTCCGTCCGTCGCAGACCGGAACGCCTCGCACGGTCACGAACAACCGGTACGAATGGCCGTGTATTTCGCGGCACGCACCGTCGTAACCTTCGAGCAGGTGCGCCGCCTCGAACGAGAACTCCTTGGTAAGTCTTATCTTCGTCATACGTTTATCCTTTTTCACGAAGCGGGCCGGAATGACGCTTCATTTCGGCCCGTCGGATCGTGTTTTCACACCGAACGGACGCCGAAACGTCCGCTCCGAACTTCCGTCCGTCTTGCTGCGGTCAATCGTGGAGGCAATCGACGTAAATCTGACGCTGGAACGCTTCGTTCAGCGAGATGTAGGTCTGTGTGGTCGAAATGCCCGGAATGGCCAGAATCCGGTCGCAGAGCGTCGTCATCAGGTGCTCGTTGTCGACGCAGTACAATTTCACGAAAAGGTTGTACGTCCCCGTGATGAAATGGCACTCCACGATTTCGGGAATCTGTTTGAGCCGGTCGACCGTCTGCATGAGGATCGACACGTCCTGCAAGCGGATGCCGATGTAGGCGCAGACGTCGAAACCGAGCATCTTGGGATCGACCACCAGCCGGCTGCCGAGGATCACCCCCGACTCGTCGAGCTTCTTGATGCGCTGGTGGATGGCCGCTCCCGAAATGCCGCATTTGCGGGCGATTTCCAGAAAGGGCATACGCGCATTGGTAATCAGATATTTGAGAATTTTCCGATCGATCGCGTCGATAACAATCTGTGACATAATTCCTCCTTATTCTTATTGTAACACATTCAGTTCCCTGCCCACCTTGACGAAGGCGGCGATGCAGCGGTCGAGCTGTTCGACGGTATGTCCCGCCGAGACCTGCACGCGGATGCGCGCCTGCCCCTTCGGCACGACAGGGTAGTAGAACCCCGTGACGAATACGCCCTCCTCCTGCAAACGCGCAGCGAAATCCTGCGACAGCTTGGCGTCGTAGAGCATCACGGCGCAGATGGCCGACTGCGTGGGCTTGATGTCGAATCCGGCGGCCATCATCCCCGCACGGAAATGCTCCACGTTGGCCACCAGCCGGTCGTGCAGTTCGTTGCTCTGGCCGAGGATCTTGAACAGTTCGATGCCGGCGCCCACCACGGCAGGGGGCAGCGAGTTGGAGAAGAGGTAGGGCCGCGATCGCTGCCGCAGCATGTCGATGATCTCGCGGCGGCCCGTCGTAAATCCTCCCACGGCACCGCCGAAGGCTTTGCCCAGCGTACCGGTCAGGATGTCGACCTCGCCGCGCAGATCGTAAAGTTCCGTGATGCCGCGCCCCGTAGCGCCCAGCACGCCGGCCGAATGGCATTCGTCGACCATCACCAGCGCGTCGTACTGCCGCGCCAGGCGGCATATCTCGTCCAACGGAGCGGCATTGCCGTCCATCGAGAAGACCCCGTCGGTGCAGATCACGCGGAAGCGCTGCGCCTGCGCACGTTTGAGGCAATCCTCCAACGCCTCCATGTCGGCATTGGCGTAGCGGTAGCGCACCGCCTTCGAGAGCCGCACGCCGTCGATGATCGAAGCGTGGTTCAGCGCATCCGAGATGATGGCGTCCTGCTCCGTGAAGAGCGGTTCGAAAACGCCGCCGTTGGCGTCGAAGCAGGCGGCGTAGAGAATCGTGTCCTCCGTGCCGAAATAATCGGCGATCGCACGTTCCAGCTCCTTGTGAATATCCTGGCAGCCGCAGATGAACCGCACCGACGACATGCCGAAACCCCGCTCGTCCATGGCCCGTTTGGCCGCTTCGATCAGGCGTTCGTCGTCCGAAAGACCCAGATAGTTGTTGGCGCAGAAATTCAGCACGGAGCGGCCCGCGACTTCGATCTCGGCACGCTGCGGAGAGGCGATCACCCGTTCGGTCTTATACAGTCCCGCCGCCTTGATATCAGCGAGTTCCCGTTGGAGATATTCCTTGATTTTCCCGTACATCGACTAAAAGTTTTAAGATTTCATTGGAGATATCTTATGATCTGAAAGCAAAGGTAAAAATTTAAAATGAAAAACGCCGGTTTTCGATCCTGTTTTTGTCCGGAATCATAAAAAAACAAATGTTTTCGCCGCGGTTTATCTTTTGATACTTTGGCTTGATCCAAAAGCACAGAAGAAATCGATTCTTACTTCGGGAAGTATCCCGTACTTTCGATTCGGCGTTTCCTGCAAGGAGCAAGTTTACCACCTTTTGGCGCCAAAAGTGTCCGCAGGGCACCTCCGTCGGGATCGGACAAAGGCTGTCACTGAGCGATCACTAAAGACTCCGCTTGTCGCACGATCGCTCCGGGCGTTCCATCCTTTGTCCGATCCGTTGCCTCCTCCGGTGCAATGCGGAGGCTGTTGTGCGCTCCACGCAACGATGGTTTATTCCGATGTAATTCTTCTATACTCGATTCAGCAGGCCTCCGGCCTGCCGGATCGCACTGCGAAAATAGCGGATGAAGCGACGGTAATCGGAAAGCAGGGAACAGCGACGTTTTATAAAAGATGATTCATCCCCTGCAAATCTACGGTTCAAGCAGGATCGATCTTTCCGTTTCCCGTGAAAAAACGGCGGAAGGAGACTTCCTTCCGCCGTTCGAGATACGTTTTCCGAGATCACTCCGCAACGGGCTTGCCGTCGCGCACGAGCGTCATCTCGCGCACCAGATATCCCGCATCGGCGAACTTGTCGATGATGAACAGCACGTAGCGGATATCGACCGAAATAGTGCGTTGCAACGCCGGCTCGAAAGCCACGTCGCCCGACATCGCCTCCCAGTTGCCGTCGAAGGCCAGCCCCAGCAGCTCGCCGCGGCCGTTCATGATCGGCGAACCGGAGTTGCCGCCCGTAATGTCGAGATTCGCCAGAAAAGCGACCGGCAGTTCGCCCCGCCCGTTGGCATAGGCGCCGAAATCCTGCGCGGCATAGAGTTCTTTGAGCTTGTCGGGCACGGAGAACTCCGTCGGATTCTTCGGGTCCTCCTTCTCCATGACGCCGCGCAACGTCGTATAGTAGTGGTAGGTCACGCCGTCGGCCGGATCGTAGGGCAGCACCTGCCCGTAAGTAAGGCGAATCGTGAAGTTGGCGTCCGCCGCCCACGCGCGGTCGGGGTACTGCCTCATCAACCCTTCGATATAGAGACGATGTCCGTCGGCGTAGTTGCGGTTCGCCTCCTTCTGCGCCTGCTGTAATTCGAGCATCTTGCCCGTTACCGACAGCGCCAGCAGCGCCGCAGGGTCTTCGTCGAGCCGTTCGCGCGAAAAGCGGTCCACGAACTCCAACGCCCGCGTCTCGTCGGCGAACACCGAATTGTCGTAGAGGTAATCGACCGCGGTGTCCAGATCGTCGAACTGCCCTTCGGCCGCAACGAATACGTCGGGTAACTCCTTGACATGCTCCATCACCAGTTCGAACATGCGGCGCGCCACACGACGGTCGGTAGCGGGATTGTAGTCCTTGTAGAAGCCGCGCAGCCGCTCTTTGAGCGCCTCCGGATCTTCGAGTTTCTTGCCCTTCTTGCCGACCGCAGCGATCACGTAGGAGGCCGGCGTCATGATTTCGACCGAGCGCTGCAACGCCTCGTTGAGGTACTGCTGTGCAGCATAGGCTTCGTTGCTTGCAGCTATCGCGTCGCGGATCATCCCCAACGCCTCGTCGTAACGCTCCCCGTCTACGCTGTTCGCCTCGGCCCATTGCTGGAAGGCGCGTTCCTGCTCCTGCTTCTTGCGCTTCACGTCGAGCCGTTCGATGCCGCGCGACATCCCCATGGCATTCTTCCAATAGTTCGACGACTGGGCGTATTTCGAGGCGTACTGGATGCGCACCTTGTCACTCGCGAGCATGTCTTCGGCCAGGATCTTCTGCCGCTCGCCGCGGATGAAGATGCGCTGCGGATTGGTGATCGTGAGCATCCGGTCGATCTCATACGAGGTCATGTAACGCTGCGTCGAGCCGGGGAAGCCCATGATCATGGCGAAATCTCCCTCGTCGTACCCGTCGAGCGAAATGCGCAGGTATTCGTCGGCGCGATAGGGGACATTCTTCGTCGAATACTCCGCCGGACGGTTGTCCTTGCCGGCGTAGATGCGGAACATCGAAAAATCGCCCGTATGGCGCGGCCACATCCAGTTGTCGGTGTCGCCGCCGAACTTGCCGATCGAATTGGGCGGCGTACCCACCAGACGGATATCCTTGTAGACCTCCATCGCAAAGGCGAAATACTGGTTGCCGCCGAAGAAGGGTTTGACCGAGATCTCCATGCCGGGGTACTCCTTGCCGAAGCGTTTGCGCACCTCGGCGACCTGTTTCTTCACCAGTTCGGCGCGCTCCTCGCCCATGGCCGTCGACGGCACGGCACCCAGCACGTCGGCCGTCACGTCGGCGATACGGCGGACGAAACGCACTTCGAGTCCGGGGGCGGGAAGCTCCTCGGCACGCGAACGCGCCCAGAATCCGTTTTTCAGAAAGTCGTGCTCGACCGACGACAGCGACTGGATGGCGCCGTAGCCGCAGTGGTGGTTCGTCAGCAGCAATCCCTCGGGCGAGACCACCTCGCCCGTACATCCCGCACCGAAGATGACGATCGCATCTTTGAGCGACGAACGGTCGGCGGCATAAATCTCCTCGGCCGAGAGTTCGCACCCCTTGGCCCGCATGTCGGCGATATTCATCTTTTGCAAATAGGGCAGCAGCCACATTCCCTCGTCGGCGGCCGCCGTCGCGGCGAAGAATGCCGCGAACAAAAACATCGAAAATTTTTTCATAGATATTGATCTGTCATTTATTTTTCCCTGTCCGATCCGCAGACGGCGAAGACGACCGCAAACGGGCCGCCGCACCGCGCCGTCAGCCGATCTCGATCATGCGGCGGATCGACCGCTCGGCGGCGCGCCGCACCTGCTCGTCGATCACCACCTCGGGCGACTCGTTTTCCAGACAGGCGGCGATGCGTTCGAGCGTCACCATCTTCATGTAGACGCAGTTGTTGCAGCCGCACGTATCGTCGTCGGGCGGCGCCGGAATAAAGCGTTTGCGGGGATAGCGGCGCTGCATCTCCGCGAGGATGCCCGCTTCGGTCACGACGATGAACTCCTGGGCGTCGCTGCGGCCGCAATAGTCGAGGATCGCTGCCGTCGAACCGACGAAATCGGCTACCGCCGTGATATAGGCGCGGCATTCGGGATGCGCGACGACCTCGGCCGCAGGGTGCTCCTCGCGCAATGCGAGCAGTTTTTCGAGCGAAAACTCCTCGTGCACGTGGCAGGCGCCGTCCCACAGCACCATGTTGGTGCGTCCCGTGAGTTTCTGCACGTAGGCGCCCAGATTGCGGTCGGGTGCGAAGAGGATCGGCTGTTCGGCCGGAATCGACTCGACGACCTTCAAGGCGTTGGACGACGTGCAGCAGACGTCGGTCTGCGCCTTGATCTCCACCGACGTATTGACGTACGAAACCACCGTATGGCCGGGGTAGCGGGCGCGGAAGCGGCGGAACGCCTCGGCCTCGCAGCCGTCGGCCAGCGAGCAGCTCGCTTCGGGCACGGGGATGAGCACCTTCTTGTCGGGACAGAGCACCTTGGCCGTCTCGGCCATGAAATGTACGCCGGCGAAGAGAATCGTGCGGGCCTCCACCTTCTGCGCTTCGATCGACAGCGCGAGCGAGTCGCCCAGAAAATCGGCGACGGCCTGCACTTCGGGCAGCGTATAATAGTGGGCGAGGATCACGGCTCCCTTGCGGCGTTTGAGCTCTTCGATGCGGGAGAGGAGGTTATCGACCATCTTTTGTTTTTATTTTTTAATTCAATTTTAATTTAATAAGGAAAAAGAAGATTAATAATGCCTGTTGACAATGTCGATAAGTTTTCCGCGGAAAAAGTTATGCCGGTTCCGCAGTAGCATTTGTCGATTACTGTTTTTCCTTCTTTTCATTCAAATTATTGAACGGTAGATCGTTGAACTGAAAATTCAAAAGTAATCGACAATTGTCCGTAACTCTTTTCAACATGTCGACAGCTATTTTTTCTCAACATTCCTTCATCTTTCGGCGGGTCGGGCGGCGCAACAAGTTTTCAAAACTTTTTCTTGGTTTTTCCGAAGTTTCGTACACACGGTGTTCTGTGCGATTCTGCAACTTTTCGACCCTCTTTTTTATTACGAGTTATTGCGGGATTGTACACAACTTCTCAACAGGTTTTCGCCATGTTTTCAACAACTTTTTCGGCGATCGAACGATAGAGGGATTCGACGGCCGGATCGGTTCCCGCGGCCGGATGCCCCTCTTCCGATCCGTCCATAACGGATTGAACGATCGGAATATCGCCCAGGAAAGGCACGTCGTTCTGCTCGGCGAAGGCGCGCGCACCCCCGTGGCCGAAGATGTAGTAACGGTTTTCGGGGAGTTCCTTCGGGGTAAACCAGGCCATGTTCTCGATGATGCCCACGACGGGAATTTCGATCTTGTCGGCGCGGAACATCTCCACGCCGCGCCGCACGTCGGCCACGGCTACCTGCTGGGGTGTCGAGACGATCACCGCACCCGTGACCTTCAACTCCGAAATAACGGCCAGATGCACGCCGCCCGTGCCGGGAGGAAGATCGACAAGCAGGAAGTCCAGCCCGCCCCATTTGGTCTGGTGGATCATCTGGCGCAGGGCGTTGGTCGCCATGGCGTCGCGCCAGATCAGTGCGTCGGAGGGTTTAATGAAGAAGCCGATCGACATGAGTTTGATACCCATCGCGTCGGCCGGCAGGATGCAATCCTCGCCGTCGATGCGTTCGGCATCGGGCAGATAACCCTCCACGCCGAACATTTTGGGCTGCGACGGTCCGTAAATGTCGGCGTCGAGGATGCCCACGCGGTAACCCATGTTGCGCAGCGTGAGCGCCAGATTGGCCGTGACGGTCGATTTGCCCACGCCGCCCTTGCCCGATGCGACGGCCAGCACCTTGCCGATACCGCCCGTGAAGGTATGCTGCGATGCCGCCGGCGCCGCTTTCGGCGCGGCTTCTCGGACGATGACGGCGACGTGTTCCCGGTCGAGGGAGAGCTCTCGGGCGATGGCCTCCTCGACCTGGCGTTTGATCTTCACGGCGAAGGGGTCGCGCGCCTTTTCGAACCGGAGCGTGACGGTCACGCGGCCTTCGCCGGCGTCGATATGCTCCACCATGCCGCTCTCGACGATGTTCCGCCCGCTTTCGGGGTGGACGATGCGTGCGAGCAGCGCTTTGATTTTTTGCTCCATAACGTATCCGGAATATAACTTTTCCCGACAAAGATACGGATAAGCGAGGGCAATGTCAAATTTATTTGAACATTGCCGAGCGGGAGTATCTAAGATGAAGTCAAAGATACGAAAAGACGAGGGCAATGCAAATTTATTCGAACATTGCCGGGCGGGAGTTTTTTCGGCGAAGCCGGAGGGGACGATATTTTTCGGGATGCGGGTATGTGCGGCCGTTTGAAAAATTTCGTAAATTTGACGAAAGTGAAATCGAAAACCGAAGACGCGATGAATATCGAGGAGTTCAGGGAGTATTGCCTGTCGCTGCCGGGTGTGACCGAGAAGATGCCGTTTACCGCATTGAACGACGCTTACAGCCGCGACGTGCTCTGTTTTTATGTCGGGAGCAAGTGGTTCTGTTACGTCAATATCGTGCTCTTCGACCGCTGCTGCGTCAAGTCGACGCCCGAGGAGGCCGCGGAACTGCGTGCGCGGTACGAGGGCGTGCGTCCGGCATGGCACATGAATAAGCGGATGTGGAGCGATGTCTATTTCGGCAGCGACGTATCCGACGCACTCGTCTGTCGGCTGGTGGAGAACTCCTACCGGCTGGTACGCGATTCTCTTCCGACGAAGGAACGCGAAACGTTGTAGTGCGAAGCGCCGCAAAACGGATTGTTTCGGCCGGGATACGAAATATTCCGGTGGCTTTTGCGTATATTTGCCTGCGGGACATCCCGATGCGGAATGTCCGAGGCGTTTTCGACCGGCGGAAGCGGTGCTTGCCGGCGGCGGGAAAACGACTTTTGAAAACAAAACATAAAATTCGGCAATTATTTGTAAAACAGTTTGAATATGAATTTTTCGAAGACCTTTCTGGCCGGCCTGCTGGCCTTCATCGTGGGCAATATCCTCATTGCCGTGTTGTGGAGCCTCTTCGTCATGGGGATCGTCGGTGCGCTGTCGGCGACGACCGGCATCGACGACAATTCGATTCTGCGGATCGACCTTTCGGAGAACATCGTCGAGGCGCCCCCTGCCGATCCTTTCGCCGGCGTCGATTTCCGTACAATGACTGCCACGCCCCACGTGACCCTGTTCGAGGCGCTGCGTGCGATCGATGCCGCCAAGAGCGATCCCCGCATCAAGGGAATCTATATCCGGCCCAACGGGCAGGGTACGGTCTCGATGGCCGTGTTGGAGGAGTTGCGTGCGGCGATCCTCGACTTCAAGCAGGAGAGCGGCAAGTTAGTGCTGGCCTACAACGAAGCCTACGGGCAGGGAGGCTATTACCTCGCCACGGCGGCCGACGGCGTCTATCTTCAACCCGAAGGATTGCTCGACTGGCACGGAATTGCCGTCAACACGCTATTTTTCAAGGGGCTGCTCGACAAGCTCGATCTCAAAGTCGAGGTGTTCCGTCCTACGGCCTGCAAGTACAAGAGCGCCGTGGAACCCTACATCCTCACGAAGCTGTCCGATGCCAATCGGGAACAGTTGGGGCAGCTGGTGCACTCGATGTGGAGCGTCATTGCGGGCGACGTGGCCGAGTCGCGCGGCCTGACGATCGAGATGCTCGACGAATACGCCGACGAGCTGTCGGCGATCCAGCCCGAAGATGCGTTGGCGAAGGGAATGGTCGACGGGTTGAAATACGAGGACGAGATGAACGATCTCTTCGCCGAGGTGGGTGTCGAGGCGGACGGTGACGGTCAGTATCGTTTCGTATCGCTCGGCCGGTATGCTGCACAGGTAGGACCCGACATGCGGCACATGGGAGCGGATCGCGTGGCGGTGCTCTATGCCGACGGCCAGATCGTCGACGGCGAGGGCTACGACGCCGTTTACGGCAATACGCTGGCGGAGAAGATCCGGCAGCTGCGGCTGGACGATGGGGTGAAGGCGGTCGTCGTGCGGGTGAATTCGCCCGGCGGCAGTGCTCTGGCCTCGGACGTGATCTGGCGCGAAATGGAACTGCTCAAAGCCGAAAAACCGGTGATCGTTTCGATGGGCGCCTATGCAGCCAGCGGCGGGTACTACATCTCTGCTCCGGCGGATGCCATCGTGGCTGACCGGCTCACGCTGACGGGTTCGATCGGCGTATTCGGCATGTTGCTCGATGCGGGCGACGCCATGGAGCGGAAATTGGGCGTCACTGTCGATGCGGTCAAGAGCAACCGCTCGGCCGATTTGAGCATCTTCCGCGGACTGACTCCGACCGAGCACGCCATGATGCTCAAAAGCGTGGATCGGGTCTACGAGACCTTTACGAACCTGGTCGCCGAAGGACGCAATCTGCCCGTCGAGGAGGTGCTCGATATTGCGGGCGGGCGCGTATGGAGCGGCGTCGATGCGCTCGAAATCGGGTTGATCGACTCTTACGGCGGCTTGAAGAGCGCCATTGCCGTTGCGGTCGACAAGGCCGGCCTGGGCGAAGAGTACTTCATCGAGGAGGTGCGCGAAGCGCCGCAGGGGCTGGCCGCCATTCTGGCCGCCCTCAACGCGCAGGTCGAGGCACACGTCGAACACACGGAGCTTTTCGATCTCTACGACGAGTACCGCCACGTCCGCAACGCGCTTTCGCAGCAGGGTGTTCTGACCTATTGTCCCTACGTCTTCTCGTTCGAGTAGCGCGTTCGTATTCCGAAACGGGATTCACCCCTGCCGCAGCATGTCGCGGCAGGGGTGAATTCGTAAGGGAGAGGGCTCAAAGAGGCGATGATCCGACGTCGCGAACGAGATTGGTAAATTCGACGGTACCGGCATAGCTGCCTGCGATCGTATGCGGCCGGGCCTCGTTGTCGTCGACGAAGCGGTAGACGATCGAATATCTCTTTCCGTTGCGTTCGACGACGATTTCTCCCTCCGTACAGGGAGCCATTTCGGTCAGCCGTACCTGGTTCGCTTCATTGGTCAACATTCGGTACCAGCTTCCTTCGAAGAGCGGATCGCCGCCGGAAGGCCGGATCAGGGTGCCGGCTATGACCGCTCCTTCGCCGAGTTCCGGTAAATCGGGCGACGTATTCCCTTCTCCGGCGATCGCATACCGACCCTCGATCGCACCCGTCCGTTGCGTATCGGCGCCGACGCACAGCGTCAGCATCAAGTTGTCGATTTCATGCTGCGCAAGGTCGCCGTAAAGATTCAGTTGCAGCAGCCGCAGCGTATTCGGCAGTCGGTCGTCGGCATAGAAGGTCGCGCTCGCGACGGCGAGCGAAGGGCGTACGTCGCGTTCGAGGGTGGAGAGCGGTGAAGACGATTCGGAATGTGCCGCCTGTGTCACGGAGACTTCGAAAGGATCGGCGTCTTCTCCTGTGAACAGAATCGTCGCCGAACGCGGCGAAGCCGTTCGGTTGGGCATGGCTGTCGCCCGGAGCGTCGCGTCGTTGTCGCTCGTGATCGTTATCCACGCGGCTTCGCAGGTCGCCGTCCACGCGGCGGCATCGGTCGTGACGACCAGGTCGAACGACTCTCCGTCGGCTTTGAATGTCAGCGAGGAGGGTTCGACACTCAGCGAAGGGGTGTGGGACTCTCCGAAAGCCTTCTGTTCGACCGGTATCGTGACGGTGCCGGTGTCGTTGCCGCTCACGCGGATCGAAGCGGTGCGCCGTGCATCCGTTTTATTGGACGTCGCGGAGATACGGATGGAAAAGTTACCGGCACCTCCTCCGAGCGAGCCGTGCGGACTGCCGTCGGAAGATTCCACTTTTATCGTCAGCCATTCGCTCGGCGATTCGATTTTCCATTCGGCGGTTGTCGTCGCGAGGTTCAGAACGAGAGTTCCTCCCTCCGCATCGAAGACCAGCGTATCGGGCGTGACGCTCAATGTCGGCGCAGAAGCGTCGGGCGGTTGTGGATCGTAATGGAGCGTAGTGCTGTCGCCGCATCCTCCCGCGACGGCGCAGACGATGCAGAGAAGGCGCTTTGCGAGTCTTGCTTGAATGGTTTTCGTGTTCATTTCAGGTCGTTTTCGAACAAAAATAATGAGAATTCGTTTGAAAACGATATAAAATAATATAAAAAGACGTTAAAATAACTGTTTCTGGTTTATGGAGTCGGATGCCGGATGTGTGCGACGGCATTCCGGATTCCCGCAGGAATAAAGCGAGCGCTCCGTCTGCAACGATTTGCAGACGGAGCGCTCGCTTACGGACAGAGGTC
>UMHA01072283.1_pt1 | contig 12989 bp, 10 predicted proteins | sample 1965401 | NCBI WGS metagenome assembly UMHA01 (sample SAMEA4836085, study PRJEB28245) | human gut metagenome | biome: gut microbiome; material: fecal sample | place: Denmark | collected 2008 | reverse complement strand
GTTGCTACAACAAACTAAATGGACGATGGCTTGCGCAGGATCCCAAAGCAGAAAATTTTATCAACTCTTCGCATTATTGTTTCTGTGGAAATAATCCTATAAATCGGATTGATTTTAATGGTAAAGATTGGTATGAGGATGAAGATGGAAATGTAATGTGGAGAGATAGTCGAGATAAAGAATATATTGATGAAAATGATGTTTTATGGAAAAATGTAGGAGAATCTCGAGTAGAAACAGTTGGAAATATTACTATTTCATTTTCACAGCAAGAAAATGAAGATGGTAGTTTATCACTTTATACCTTTGGAACTATCGAAAAGAACGGAATAATACGAATGTATGATCCGGAAACTGGTAACGTAGGGTCAATAGTAGGAGAAAAAGGAATAAAAAATGATAACTCTTTATTTGATTTATTATTTTTAGGGAAAGGTGCTTCTAATATTTTTAACTCAATTTTTGAAACAACGGTTCATGGCGCAACGAGAGTTGCGGGTGTATCTGCAACAAGAGGTGGCGTGTTATCTAAATTTGAGGTTATTGTCGCAAGAATAGGTGGAACTCGAATGACACAGGCAGACGGGGCGTTTGTATATATTTATCAAAAAGCCTCTGGAAAATTTAATGTTGCAGTATTTGGCCGCAATGGATTTGTTACATCCTTTAGAAATATTTCACAAAAGTCATTAGATCGATTGTCAAAAAATTATGGTTGGCATTAAAATGAGAAAATATGAACGTAGTTTGTTGTTTTTGTGGAGAATCGTTAGATTATGATGAGGCCGTTATTCTCGTTGTATATCTAAACTCTAAGAGCAAGGAAGGGCAACAATTGTATTGCCATAAGGAACATTTGATTGATCGGTTACATGAATCAATATGTTTATGTATCGATTGTTTGGAATAATATAAACTTAATTCTTGATAATATAATTCTTTACAGATGCTATAAAACAAGGAGAGATACATGTCTCTCCTTGCTTTTATTGGCGTCTGATTAAATTATAGAATTTATCTTTTCTCTACGCCTCGGGCATAGTGAATATAATACATTCACACCTGTAGAATGTTATAGAGATCAAAGCTTATACAATGAACGATGCTCCTAAATATTTTCATGATTTTTTCGCATTTCTTATCATAGTTCGTAGCTAATTGATATCAATGTTAATGAGGTCAATTACGAAATATCGATTGACTATATGACATAAACTTAAAATTCTTAAGGGCTTATTTGCATATTGAGAGACTATATTGAGGAGCGAAAATATTTTCGCTCCTCTTTGTTCATACTAATCGAAGACTAAGTGGAATAAAGAATATTATTCGATGTAGATAACGACGATTGTCGCAAAATATTCGTATCTTGCAAATGATACGAAACTCGCGGCGGAGAATGCCGACGACTGCGGTTTCTCGTATCGAGGTTCTTTTACATATCGTACGGATGAAAGTTCCCAACCGGATCGAGTATTCGAGAGTACGCCGTTCGGCGGCGGGCGGATCGTGGGGACGGTCGACGATGAAACCGAGGTCCGTTATTTCCTGACGGACCATCTGGGCAGCGTGCGCGCGGTCGTAAATTCGGGGTGCGAGGTTCTCGAACGCAACGACTACCAGCCTTTCGGTAAACGCTGGGTAACGCCTTCGATGCCTGTTTCGGATAACCGAGACCGGTTCAACGGCAAGGAAGATCAGGCATTCGCCGGCTTGCCGTTCTCGGACTACGGCGCTCGAATGTACGACCGAGAACGGGGGCGATGGCTCATGCAGGATCCCAAAGCAGAAAATTTTATCAACTCTTCCCAATATTGTTTCTGTGGGAATAACCCGATCAGTCGAATTGATGTTAATGGGGTGCTGAGTGGTACTCGTATGAAGAAGAATACGAAGATGAAGATGGCACAATACACACTCGTACACAATACAAGTTTGTCAAGGGTACTATGTCCGAGCAAGAGATGCAAGAAGGAGGTTATACCTATTTGGGGCGTACTTATGAAACAAACGGCACCTATTTCAGTTTGGGCGGTGCTCAGATTACCTACAATAAGAATAATTATTGGGAAATGGTAGGCATCCAAAACATCAAAGATGCTGATCTTGCAGTAATGGGTGCTATCGATGCCATAAACATGGCAGGTGACTTCTGGCAACAATACAATGAACTGATTTCAACGGGAAGTAGTATTGGAACAGTCGTCGGAAATTTTATGGAGTTGTCCAAAGGATTTCAAGGTATGGTAAATACAATTGGAGTGTTCTCGACAATTAGTAGTGTTTTTAATGACTATCACTTACTAAAAAACGGAGATCTTCATGGTGTCGTATTGGCAGATGCTGCTGCTAATATCGTTTCCGTAATGGGTTGGCAAGGTGCTACGATATTTACCGGCTACACAACACTCAAAGCCGGTGCCAGGGGCATGGGGAAATTGGAACAAGCTTTACAGGCTAAGGCGAATGAATTATATAAACGTTATGTCGGAATGTACAGTGGATTCGGATTCTAATACAACAAATATGAAAATCAATCCTTTTGATTATTTATTTTATAAAGTTTATAAATTTTTATCATTTATAAGCTATGGAGGAGGTACTACTGAACGCGTTTCAGCCATTTCTATCCTATCGTTGTTGTTTGCTCTTAATCTTTTAATGCTATTATCGCTTATATTTGATACTGTTTCTCCTGCGATCTTTACTGCATGTAGTTTTTTTATAGTTATTTTTAATCTCATTTATTACAACTTAAAAGATGATATTATTTTAACCAAATATTCTCAAGAGTCTGAACATTCTCGAACAGTTGGGAATATGATCGTAACCGTATATGTAATCCTGACATTTGTAATGTTGATTTGGACAGCCTGAAATGGTTCGTAGCATAAAATGATAAAGAGTAGTTAATCCTCTTTATTGGCAGACATAGAAGTTACAGAAACCACGCAACGTATTTCCGAAGGAGAGATAACCATTACTTTGCAAAATAAAGAAGAATCTGTAATCAATGTCTATTCTAAGCAATTTGTAAAAAAAGGGTCATATGAAATTTATGATTTAATCAAAAGGGTACCAAAGTCGAAAGGTACTCAATTTTGGACCGCTTCGACAATAGACGTATATACCGAGACTCGCCAATATCATTATCAAAGCGAGAAACCCAAGAGAAATTTCGATTTGCTTAAGCAACTTTTATGGGAAATAGCATCTACGATCGCCACTAATAGATAAATAAATTATTTTATGAAACATATTTTTATATTTGTCGGAATTCTGTTCTCGTTTGCAGCATGTCGTACCAATCAAAAGACAATGGTGGACATACTCAAAGAAAGTTGGATCGACTACAAAAATGCCAATATTCCAGATTCGTTATTTAGGTATTTTCCCGTTTATCAAGATGCTATTGAGGATAAATTAGATCCCATTTTTTATTCTACAAATGCGATGACTCAAGAGGATCCGGCTCCGGTTTCAATTGATAAGTTTACTCCGATGCGAGTTCTTGAAGTTTACGAGGCTAAAGACTCGGCGGCGTATTATATGCACCGACATTATCTTTCAGAACGGGCAATAGACTCTGCGATAGTTGGAAAATGTAATGATTATTTGGTCATATCAAGTCAAGACTCGTTGCTAGCGTATTATACTCCAACCGAACTGATACGAATATTCAATACAAAACAAGGTTTGCCGGTAACATTTATTTTTAACAAAGTTCCTGATTTATTAAAAGCAGGTGTATTTGATGGTTCTTCACTTTGTGGGCTGTTTCCTCATACAGAGTTGTTTTTCATGCAGGCCGGTAATGCGTATTTGATTCCAGATAGAATTTCTCGTTATGATTGGGATTTGTTACCTGAAAATATCCGCCACGGCTATTCATGTGGCGTGGCTTTCAATGATGAAAAAAAATATATCTATTATTGGGCTATGACATGGTGAAACAATAACAACGTCAAGATTATGGATGTTATGTGACGGAAATGGAGCGAATGCCTTTCGCTCCATTTTATTTTTTGTATAATAGGATGAGTTTGTAAATGACGTTGTGTGGGTAGAACGATCTATTATGCGGTAAAACTCCTTGTCTTCTCACTCTTTAAATTTTTGCTTTAATCCATACAAAGCCGCCGTTTCTGCACTATAATTTGCATTTACGGCTCTTTTACCCTTTACACGGAATGTAATCTCAAAATTTTTTGAATCTCCAAATATAGTCCGGCATTTTATAAATGGATTTTGTCGGGGTCTCTACCAACAACATTTGGTAAACTTTTCAATCGACCAATCGTAAGCAAACGGTGCAGCCCACCAAAATCTATTTACGTCCAACCCAAAGCCTTTTATTGTCGCTATAATATCCGTTTTCTGTAAAAACATTTCCGTTGTAAACGGGGAAGCCCTATCCCAAAATCGTGCGGGGGCCATATAACGTCATTACCCATATAATTCCAAGAATCGGTAATTGCATTTACATATTCCAATTCTTTTCTGCTTGTTCGTCGGTTTCGTAAAAGATATATCCCAAATCTTCGGTTCTAATACCCATGATATTAAATGTTTTATTCCCTAGTTTAGAAAATTCAGTTAAGGTAGAGAAGGGCTAACATCTTGCCGCGTCATATCCATTCGGAGGTATAAATAGATCGTGGGCAGCTCGTCGATGATGATCGACGACTTGGGTTTTCCCTACTTGTTGATGAGCCGCACGATGCGCGAATTATAGAGACCCAGCGCTGCCGAGTAGATGTTCTGCCGGTCGGGATTGTTGCCCACGCACAGAATCTTCGGATCTTCGGGGTTGTTGATGTCCAGCGTAAAGTCGTTGCCCGTCATCGCCCAGTAGAGCTGCGGGGAGATCATGCGCGAGAGGGGTATCTTTGCTGAGTATTCGTTCTCGATCAGGCGTGTTTCCTGCATGAAACTTTCGTTTTCGTCGTTGAACGGATCCTCGCGCAGCCGCTCCTTGACCAGACGTCCGAGCCATAGACCCGCCAAAAACAGCGAGAGGAAGCCTATGCTTGTAGCTGCGACATAGAGCGGTGCCGCTCACTGCGGCGGCAGGTGCCGCAGCGGATCCCCGAAGAAGAAAAGCAGCAGGCCCGCCGCGGCTGCGAGAAGAATCTGCCGGCGCGTGATGCGCTCGGAGCGCACGCTGCGCGTACCCCGGCAGCTCAGAGCCAGAAATCCCGCAGCGAAGAGTTTGGTCAGGTACGAGGAGGTGAAAAGCCCCGTCGTACGCTGGACGTTCCGCAGCAGACGGTCCGATACGCCGAGCGTGCAGCCGTGCGTATCGAACCATTCGTAGTATTCATAAGAACAAACCGTTTCATTCAGTTTCTAAAACCGACAACGTCCGTTTTGTTTCGTACCTTGTGTTGATTAATACACATTCCAATTGAAAATATAAAAAAAGCCAACCAGGAGGTTGGCCTTTTCAAATTATTTATAGGTCATGGATTCTCTGCATCAGACTCTTCCATATACTTAAATCCATCAGGAAATTGAATGTCAGTACTTTGACATACCGTTTCTCGAAACCAGTATTTTTTGCCGGTTCGAATTTCTTCCCATGAATATTTTTTCAGAGTGTCGGCATGAAAAGCATAAACATGAATACAGTCGCCGCGATTGATTTTTGTGCCGTATGGTAAAATATAATAAATCCTACCGGGAGCCCATGAGCTGCTTTGTAAATTACAGTCAACATGATCAATTGATAAAGGTAATTCTCCATAATAAGGATAAATTACACCATTTTCTTGATGTTGATTGATAAGCATGTAAATGTCACAATCTGTGTTATTGTAAAAGTCCTGTTTCCAATCCTTGTCTGTCGGCAGACAAGACATGAAAAAACAACATATAAGAACTATTTTTTTCATATGATTTTGGTGAATTATTCATTAAAAGGAATACCACCGTCGGATGGATATTCTTGTTCTTTTTTGCGATCTTTCATTATTTTATTCCATACATCTGCTCCAAAATAACTTTTTGCGAAACGATTCGCTTGCCTTTCTACATTATATGATTTTGATTTAAATAATTCGGCCGTTCCACTCATTATAGCTGGAATCATATAAAATGGACCATAACGCCAACTCTGAATTGTATGTCCGTATTCATGGTATAGCATAGGATCCAAATTATCATCAATACCCCAACCGTTTATTACATTTCCCAATGTAGCGCCTTTATGGGCATTGGTATAAGTTCTATTTTTATTAACTACCAATGCTCCGTGAAAATATCTTACGTCTACCTGATCGAATCCGTTGCGAGCATGTGCATAAGAATAGCCCACGTATTGCTGGGCACGTTCCCAAGTGGCACGGCTCAATCCTTGAAGAACTTTTCCTCCGAAGGTTTTACTACTGTATAGATAATTTCCCCTGATAATATCCATTCCGTTACTGAAATTATGCAGCAAACTTGCACCCGTAGATACGACCTTTATACTGCTGAAAATTGCAGACGTCCAACGAAAAACCTTACCAACTTTTGATAAAGCCTTCTCTGTTAACAATGTTGTCCCCGTTATTGCAGAAACGCCATAAGCCAAAGCAGCTCCGGAGATCGCACCTTGTATTGCCCCGCCAAGGAATCCTCCCCAAGTTCTACCGGATGTCCAATCCCACTGGAATGGATTCCAGTTGTCATTGGCTGCCGATCCACCGAGATATGCTCCTACAACAGCAAAAATTGGTACTATCCACCAAAAGAATCTACCGTCTGGATCGTAATAAGCAACCGGGTTATTGCCACAGAACACATAAGGATTGAACAACTGCATCGCGGGATCGGGACAGAACCAACGTCCGATGTAGGGATCGTACATTCGAGCCCCGTAATCCAGGAAATTGAATGTACTTGCTTGAAGTTCTTTTCCGTTAAACAGATATGGATTCTCCGTTTTAGGATACTGCGCGACATTCCAGCGCGCACCTAACGGATAGTAATCGTTACATTCTACAATTTCACCCTGCTCATCGACGATCGTCCGGACACTTCCCTGGAAATCTGTCACATAATAACTGATCGCATATCCATTCGACGTTTTGGAGATCATTCCGCCGGCAAACCCCGTATCATGCAACGATATTATGCCTGCGGCATTCTGCCGATATATCAAAGAACCGAGGTATAATTCCCTAAACCATGCGTATTCAACGCTTTCAGCTTCGTGCCGTCGGAAAGATAGGAGTAGTTATACGAATCGGTATCATTATAAATACGGTTTGCCAAATTTAAACAATTATATTCGAAATGCAAATCAGATTGGCTGTCGAATATCATATTTCCGTTTGCATCATACTGGAACTGCCTGTTTGTCGCCCCGTTCGACAGTGCCATTAGCTGATTGCCTGCATATGTATAGGAAAAATCATGTAGCAGTTCGCCGTTTTCTGTTCTGTTTAGCGACAAGATATTGTCATTAACGTCGTAGCGGATATTACATTCGACGTATTTATCGGTCTTCGTATCTTCTGAATAATGTTGAACTCCGGCGTATTGCCCACGCGGCGTATATAAATAAGCGTAGGTCTGTACCCCATTGTCCATTCCTTTCTGATGCCAGGTACATTCCGATACCATACCGGCATAGTTGGGATCTGTTGCTGTCATCGCAGGATTTTCGTATTTCAATTCCATCGCGAACGCTTCATTATCCTGACTAATTACCCGGCCTGTTATATCGTATGAAATATCCGTACTGAGAACATTATCTCCATAAATAATTCGATTTTTCCGTCCCAAATCATCGTATTGATAAGTCATCGTTGCTTCCTGCGAGTCATTCAATGTAGTCTTTTCGGATAGCAATCTTCCGAATTTATCATATGTAAAATGGGTTATCTTAATATCTTTTGTTGCATTGCTACTACTCTGATAACTTTCATGAGTCATTATTATATTTCCGACAAAGTCGTATTTGTAACTTATGCACGTAGTACCTTTCAAATGATTTCTTTCGATACACTGTCGAAGTTGCCCTTTTTTATCATAGTACATCGCTCTCTCGATATAAGCATTCGGATTTTCTTCGATTTGAGGTAAAATACCTAATTTTTCATATACCTTAAGCCCTATGGCGTCTCCGTCGATATCATCTCCTGTAACGACATTTTCGACCGGCTGAAAAAAGAGATACATAGGCTTGGCATAATAGAGATAGACTTTTTCTGTTTTAAGTACCGCAGTTGTGTCTATCGGAATAGGGGGACCGATGGGATCGATGGGTTCAATAGGATCGATAGGAATGATTGATCCGTCGGCAGAATTTTCTTCCGATACGCCATGATCTGTTGATGCAATAATAGGCTTCGTCGATTTCACCCGTATCTCATAATCGAGGTAACCGCCATACTGAGTTGCGGAAAGACATAGAGTCTGCGTCGCGAAAGATTGTACCGCTTTGTCAATATCGTACCCGTTTTTATCTGCCAATGAATTTCGAATGTTATCCGCACTTACAGGTGTGGTGATCAGAGAAGTTTGGAGCACTCGGTCGAAATCGTCGTATTTCGTGTAGAACCACTGGCTTTTTGCCCGCTGATTTCCGTCCTGGCTCAATACCGGTCGATGTCGGTTGTCATAAATATAATAGATGACTTCTTGCCCAGGGTTGTGAACTTCTACTCTATCGCCATTTGTATCGTACTCATAATAAATCCAGTAATCTTTATAATCTTCGGGAGAACATACGGTACGGGGCATGACGATTTGTTTATCGACAATATGAGGGATAATGAACCGTTGATTCCCAAAATCGTCGTAAACATAATACGTGTAGCGAACATCGCCTCCATTGACACGCTGCGTCTTCGCTACAACTTCCCCTTTGTGATTCGTGTACTCTCTCTCTGCGATTCTTACACTTGGAGATGTTTTAAACGTACGGCATATAACTGTCAAAGATTGTTCAGGATAGAATGCTTTAAATTTAACCTTGCCATTTTCGAAGACATACTTTTTGATCGAATCGGCCTCCGTCCTCATTGATGCCGATGAGTTCGTTAACATAACGCCGTGTAAATCTCGTAAAGAATTCATCCCTCTCGATATCGTGACCGGATGCCCTGTTGAAGAATGGGCATTGTAGTATGCGCCGGGAGCGCTTGTCTGATTGGTAAATCCGTCGGGAGAATCGTCGTAATAGTTTAGACTATAAGCATAATCCGCATCAAGGCTATTGTCCGTATATGCTTGAAAAAAAGTCCGCTGTTCGGAACGAAAATCGGAACGCATCCGACCGTCTCCAGAAACCGCATACGGAAGATAGCTGACCGAATCATTTCTCCCCATACAATCGTATAAAGTGATTGTAACTATATCTTTTCCGGAAGGAGATGCACCGACTGCAATCTGTTGGGTCGGTCGTCCTAATCCATCATGATAGGTCGAAGTCTTATTAAAACCTCCTGCTCCATTATTAACGTATTCTTGAACATGATGTCCGGTAATAATCTTTTCTACCGGTTTGATCTCGATCGGAGGCAATGTTACGGCATTTGTTGGAATATGTGCTATCAGTAAAACAGACACAGTCCACCATATGAAGATCAAATATTTTTTCATAGTATTATTGTTTGATTAAAGTTATTGGATCATATTCATATTTTTTCATGACAGTGCGATTGTCGTCTAAAATACGTGTCGGTAACCCGAGGGCATTGTATTCATAATATGTCGTATATCCCCGTTCATTTGTTTGAGAAATAGGCCCGACTCCAGTAATTGTTACAGCCGATGTTAATGAGGCGTTTTGCGGGAGCACACTCAGGTCATCGATAGCGGTCGCTTCGGAAACAATCGGAATATCAATTTGTATCATCCATTTATGCATATCTGTTATGTTGAGTGCCTGCTGTTGTTTTTTCCAGGTCATGTCTGTAGCCGTCCTATACCAATATGTCACGATATAAGAACCTATCTCAAGATTGGATAAGTTGAATGAATATCTAACTCCGGATAAAATAGACATTACTTTGTTTCCGGACTTTGCATGAGGGTCTGTCGTTCCGCTCGTCTCAAAGTCGTTGAAATACACCTGATTTACATCTTTGTCCTTATTTGTGCTGTGATAAGCATTGTCGACTTTGGCAATAGGAGCTGATCCGGGTCCGTAAATTAATGAATGTTGAATACCGTTGGCATCATGATAGCTTACTAAATCTCCGTAGACGTTATACTCGTCGTAACTGCGAATAACATGGTAACGGGAATCATAATTCGTAGGCCATTTGGGCCACCAAGGTGTAAAGGCCAGAGAATCGACTTTCTCCTGTTTTTTGAAGCTCAGCTTTTTTGAGGGAACGACCGTAGTAAACGGCTTCAATTCGTTATATTTATACAATTGCAGTTCCGCATCGATGACATACCCATCCTTGTATGTGATTTGCTCGATCGGAGATGCCACAAATGATCCACATAGCAAAGACAAGGCTTCGTCTTCGTCGTCTACCTCGGCATAAGTAAGTTTCTGTGTCACACAAGAACCGTCGCATTCTCGAGTAATGATAAGTTCTGGCAAATATCGTTCGTTATAAACATATTCTGTTGTTTGCGGCAATGTATATTTTGTTTTATGCACAATACCTTTGGTCATCGTGATCGGACATGAAATCCATTCATATTTACCGAGAGCGTAGTCGTGACGTGTAGGAATAGGATTCTCTTCTATGGGGCGTTCATAGTAGTCTCCGAATATATCGTATATCATTTTATATGATGGAATACGAACTTCATTGACGGTGTCCAATTCATATTCAAATGATTGATGATCGAGCAGTATGTTTTGGCTGTCATACACTTTCTGTTCTTTCAACAAGTTACGTCCCCAACTGCGAATGGTTTTAGGCGTTCGCCCGGAAAGTTCTTTCGAATAGTATTCTGTTCCGGTTTCAGTCACGATGTAATCTTCCGGTTCAATATCCTTATACTGGTCATATGGAATATAATTATATTCTATATGCGATCCATTGGGTAAATATTCGGTTACTTTAGAATATACAACTGATCCACCATAAAAATCTTGGGTATTCGTGATACTGCGAGATGAAATATCATAAAAATGATTAACACCGTCTGGAATATTCGAATGCATATATATTTTCAAATACCTAAGATTCCAATATTGCGTACAATAGGCAAACGAAGAGTCATAAATTATACCACCATCATACTCATATCTATATACTGATGGTGTTGCGTTTGTATTTTCTTTCTCGATTATTTCTTTGATTCGTAGCCCTCCTGCCAACTCATGTGTATTCGTTTTTTGGTTCAAACCACTGTGCAACTCATATATAAATTCTTTATATCCGCCATTAGGATACAATATCTTTTTTAAACTTTGAGCTCTTGTGTATTTGAAAACAGGCAATCGCGATGAACCGAATGCACTCGTATTTACTACTGTTTCATAGGGAATTATCGGGCATTTCGATGGAATGGAGACATCGCTGTTACGATAGCCCCAATGGTCAAATCCGTAGTAGTCGCGTGCATAAAGAACGTCATCTTCATAGTATTCGAAATCGCAGATTGGTTTAATTAGAGTTTGAGTAGGTTTCTCATCAAGACCTAGCAATTTAAGACTGCCATTAGGAAAATGATAATAATCGAATACGAACGATCTGATTTTAGATGTAGATGTATAGATGTCTATTGATTTGAGTCTCTTATATTTAGGCACGTCGTATGTCCCTCGATCATCATACTCGAATTTTACCTCTTGATCCCGATATGAAATAGAAGACAAATACTTAGGTTCCTGAACCTCGATAGTCGTCGTTACATCTCTTGATTCTTCGGGAATCTCACGAATGCGAGTGCCATATGCCTGACTGTTATGATATTCTACCCGAGTGATATAATTGTAATGTTTGAACTGATAATTGTCTCCCGTAATATACGTCAAGTTAACCTCGGCCCCATTTATATAAACGATCCGATCCAAATACCAAGTGGAGACATAGGTTACAGAGTTATCGTTATGTGCATAAGTCTCCTGTATCGTTTCATTCGTAGTGAAATAATAAGTCGTACCTTGTGTATCGGTTATTGTAAATCCGTCATTGTATGCTCTCGATATTCGAATATTTTGGTGAGGAACAGGAATACATCCTCCGTTGTCATCCAAGACAAAGCTCCCTGATAAATTAGGTGTTTCATAGTAATAGATATCTCGTTGTGTATCCCAATCCTCATCATTGCATTTTTGGAATAATGCAAGATCCCAAAGACTTATTTTAGATGTCTTCTTAAGTTGTGTTAAATTGTCCGGTTGCCCTTTAACTACACGAGTGATTTTTCCACCGGCTGCGAGTCCCCATCCCAAACCGACAATTGACGCAATATCATCGTTCTTTATACCTGAAGCCGTGTAATACAGATGTATGGGAATATCACCACTGTTTGTGGATATAGACCATATTGGGACTTGTATATTAAGAGTTCCCGTGTATTTATCCGCAGGGGTCGTAATATTACGAATCATTGCATTGACATCCGGAGTCTGTTGTCCGAGTCGGTTCGAATACGACAAATTAAACATATCGTTTACTGGAACTCCAGACGTTAATGTGTATCTTGTTTGCTGCAACGAATCCGGCCGAAGACTATTATCCGGCACTTGTGCTGAAACATTTATGATTGTATGACAACACAATAAACATAATAGTTTAATAAAAGGTCTCATAAGCAATAAGTTTAGTTTTCGAATGATCGTATCTGAATTTCAGGTTTTGTGTTTTTAAGTTTAAGATTTACATAAATCATTTTACTAAAAAACGAGTTAATGTATTGATATTCTGAATTGTAGACAAATAAAATCTCATCCAGACCTGTGTCGGCATAATAAATCGATATTCTACCTTTCTATGTTGAATCTTGCTATATATTTCGGAAAATTGCGGGCTGAAATAACCATTACCGAGGATGATGCGCATGGTGATCGAGTGTGTCTTGCTGAA
>UMHA01043255.1_pt1 | contig 12991 bp, 14 predicted proteins | sample 1965401 | NCBI WGS metagenome assembly UMHA01 (sample SAMEA4836085, study PRJEB28245) | human gut metagenome | biome: gut microbiome; material: fecal sample | place: Denmark | collected 2008 | reverse complement strand
TGTTGATGATTTTTATCCACCAACACTATTTATTATAGAACCAGGAATAGTATTGAATGAACTTCTTTTTTTTTGTATAATTTTCATATAAGAATACGAGGGTTGTTTATGAAGATATTGATAGCAGATAAAGCAAAATTATTTAAATACGATTTGTCTTTTAAAGAAGAAGATACTTTCTCTTTAAGTTATAAACCAATTGATTATAAAGATACAATATTAATTTTATTTGAGAAAAAAGGTAATGACTGGTTCTTAAAAAGTTCTGGTTCTGTTAATGTGCTTTTGCAAGGAGTCGTAGCCCAAGAAGCAAGAGTCGCAAATTATAATTGTTACGTTTTGAATATTCTAGATGGAAATATTACTTTGTTATTGTACTTATTACCGGATCATGAAGATTTCAAACGTTATGATACTTCCAAAATACAAAGCATCACAATTGGTAATGCCGGAACAAACATTGTCTATCAAAACAATAATTTAAGCAATTCTCAAACGAACATTCAAAATAATAACGGAATCTGGATATTAAATACGACTTCCAATGCAGTCTATGTCAATCATACTTTGGTCAAACAAAAACAACTAAAATTTGGAGATCTCCTTTTTATTCATGGTTTAAAAATTATTTTTATGGGTACCTTTATTGAAGTGAATAATCCATCTAATTTAGTAACGACATCAGGCATGACGGAAATTTCTAGAAAGAGTCCGGATGGAAAAGATAATAACGCTTTTTCAGATGTGACGGAAGAAGAAAAAAACGTTGCCCTTTATCGTGAAGATGAGTATTTTTATCATACTCCAAGATTGCGTCAAGTAATTGACTCAGAAATAGTCAAAATTGATTCGCCACCAGGGAACCAAGAAAAGGAATCGATGCCTTTTTGGCTCACAATTGGAACATCACTAGTTATGTTTGCTGGTTCTTTTATGATGATATGGACAATTTACCGAGGGTTAAGTAGTGGCGATAGAACGATAATGGATGTTTTACCTCAAATTATTATGGTTGTTGCCATGCTAGTAGGAAGTTTAATCATGCCAAGATTGTTGCAATCCTATCAAAAAAAGAAAGCCAAACAAAGAGAAGAGTTAAGACAGACAAAGTATAGTGAATACTTACAGAAAAAACAAAATCAGATCATTGCGATTTTGAAAAAACAAGCGAGCATATTAGACGATAATGCAGTATCGATTAAAAGATGCTTAACCGCCATTCAGAATAAAGATCGCAACTACTGGTCTCGTGAAATTGAAGATGACGACTTTTTAGAGTTGCGATTAGGTTTAGGTGATTTACCAGCAAAATTGGAAATTCAAGCTCCTGAAGAGCACTTTACTTTAGATGAAGATAATTTATTAAACAATTCTATCAAAGTAGCACAAAATAATCGTACATTAAACGATGTACCAATTGCATTATCATTAACAGAAAATAAAATTGTATCATTTATCTTAAACATGCCAAATAAGAAAATATATATTGAAGAATTGATGCTTCAAATAATTGCCCTTCATAGTAGTACCGATTTAAAAATGATTATTTTTACTAATAAAGAAAGTGAATCAGATTGGGAATTTGCTAAATCATTGTCTCATTTATGGACGAACGATAAAAGTCAAAGATTTTTTGCAACGACTTTGGAAGAAGCAAAAACGGTTTCCAATTATTTAACGGATGAATTAAATAAACGTGTGTTATCAGATGGAAAAGAATCGGAAGAGAAAAAAGAAAGCGATAAAAAAGAAAAAGAACCTTATAAAAATTATCATACATATTATTTAATTATTACAGATGACTATAAAACAATTAAAAATATACCAATTATGACAGAAATCCAAAAATACGAAAAGAATTATGGATTCGGTTTAATAGTGTTTGAAGATTCTATGAAAAATTTACCTGCAGAGTGTAAGACATTCGTTCAAATTGACGATAAGAGTGGAGCTATCATAGACGAAAGTATTACAAACGATTCACAAACGAAATTTAGAGTCGAAACGAATCCTCAATTTGATATTATGCAATATGCTAAAATGGTTGCGAATACACCCGTCAATACCGCAAAAGGAGCCGATTCGTTACCATCATCCATCACATTCTTGGATATGTTTGGAGTATCTAAAATTGAACAGTTAAATATTTCCAATCGTTGGAAAACAAACAACCCAGTGACAAGTTTGGCAACGTGTATCGGTGTCCATGTCGATGGGGAACCATTTATTTTGGACTTACATGAGAAATTTCATGGACCACATGGATTAATTGCAGGTTCTACTGGATCTGGTAAGTCTGAATTTATCATTACGTACATCCTATCATTGGCATTAAATTACGATCCAAGAGAAGTCCAATTTGTATTGATTGATTACAAAGGTGGAGGATTAGCAGGTGCCTTTGAAAACAAAGAAACAGGAGTTAAAATTCCACATTTGATTGGTAGTATCACAAACTTAGATGCCAATGAAATCAATCGTTCTTTAGTGTCCATTCAAAGTGAATTAAAGAGAAGACAACGAATTTTTAACGAAGTAAAAGACAAAACAGGAGAAAGTACAGTTGATATTTATAAGTATCAGAAGATGTTCCGTGAAGGGCAAGTAAAAGAACCGATGGCGCATTTGTTTATTATCAGTGATGAGTTTGCAGAATTAAAGAGCCAACAACCAGAATTTTTGGCACAACTAGTATCTACTGCCAGAATTGGTCGTAGTTTAGGGGTTCACTTAATTTTGGCAACACAGAAACCTTCTGGAGTTGTCAACGACCAGATTTGGTCTAACTCAAAATTCAAAATCTGCTTAAAAGTACAAGACCGTTCTGATAGTATGGAAGTTTTGAAAAAGCCAGATGCAGCATCGATTAAAGAAGCAGGAAGATTTTACTTGCAAGTTGGTTACAATGACCTATTCGATATCGGTCAATCCGGTTGGTCTGGGGCAAGATATGTTCCATCCGATAAGATTGTCAGAAAAATCGACGATGCCATCAACTTTGTAGACGATGTGGGTTATGTCACAAAAACAATCAAAGATGTGATTAAAGTAGCGCCGGCAAAAGATATTGGAGATCAATTGACAAACCTTGTTAAATACATTTATGAATTAGGTAAAAAACAACAGATTGAAAATCATCCATTGTGGCTTGCACCAATAGAGCCAGTCATTTATTTGAACAATTTAAAACAAAAATATAATTATAAACCGACACCATATGTAATTGATCCTTTGATTGGTGAATACGATGATCCAAATAATCAGAGACAAAATCGGTTAAATTTAAATTTAACGGATAATGGTAATACGATTATTTACGGAGCTGCTGGAAGCGGTAAAGAAAACTTACTAACGACGATTATTTGGAGTATTGCTACTGAACATACACCTCAAGAAGTAAGTATCTACATTATGGATTTTGGTTCTGAAATGTTACGAATGTTTCATAAATTTCCACACATTGGAGATATCATGGGTATCAATGACTCTGAAAAAATAATGGATGCATTTCAAATGATTAATGATGAAATTGAAAAAAGAAAAACACTATTTGCCGACTACGGCGGTAGCTATGAAGAATATTGTAAGAATAGCGGTCAAAAGTTGCCGCTTATGATAACGATTATCAATGGTTATGATATGTTTACAGAAACGTTCCCTCGAATAATTGATAACGTTGCAAACTTCTATCGCGATGGTAGTAAGTATGGAGTTGTATTCATTGTAACTGCTATTCAAACGAATGCAATTCGTTCTAGAGTCATGCAGTCATTTAATCATCTAATTTGCTTACAAATTCCAAATGAGTCTGATTATCGTTCATTGTTAGGTTGCCCGAGAGGACTAACGCCATCTAAATACTTTGGTAGAGGCTTAATTAAATTGGAAGATAATACATATGAATTCCAAACTGCATTATTCGTTGAAAGAAGTCAAATTAATAATGTAGTTCGTATGTCCGCACCAAAATTAATGGAAGCTTATAAAGGATACAAGGTACCACCAGTGCCTAGCGTGCCGGATACAGTCACTGTCGACTTATTATTACCACATTTAAACAATTTAACGAATGTACCAGTGGGATATGATATCGATACGAAACAGATTACGACATTCAACTTCAAAAAAGGACCGTTTACAACAATCTTAACAGGTGTTATGGATGTTGAAAAAATTTACTTTATCTTCGGCTTATTAAAACTGTTAACTAAAATGGAAGGAAATAAAGTACATGTCATCGATTTTGTAAAAGCTTACGACCGTGTTGTAGAGGGAGTAACTGCATACACAGATAATTTTGATCAAGCAATCATTGAAATGAATAATACTGTAATTAAAGAAAAAGACAACCTGGATAATAATATTTACGTTATATTGGGAATTGGCGAATACAAAAATAAAATCAATGAAGGTGCTAGAACAGTTATGAATCAGTTATTTATGAATGCGGATCAATATACAAATGCTCACTTTATCTTTATTGATTTGTATGCTTCCTACAAAAATGTACAAGTAGAACCATGGTATCAAAGTAAAATTGATAATAGCAACGGAATTTGGCTTGGAACAGACGCTGGAAGTCAAATGGCCATTAGCATAACAGATTTGACGATGGACGATCGAAAACTTAATTTTAAAGATATGGCATTTACAGTAGATGGTGGTAAGAGAAAAGTAATTAGACACGTAGTAGATCCGGAGGAAAACAATGAATAATAAAGTATTAGTGAACTTAAAAGTTCCAGAATTGGATGAATCATATAATGTTTATCTACCTGCTAATCGTAAAATAGGTAATATTATCAAATTGTTAGTAAAAGCAATCAGTGAGATGACAGAAATAAGCTTACAAGACGATGGCAATATTTATTTATATGACGGTGATACAGGTACTAAATTTGATATCAATAAAATATTAAAAGATACATCGATTCGCAATGGCAGCATTTTGATTTTACTGTAAGAGGGGGAATCCATCATGAAAATTAAAAAATTCACAGATTTTAAGAAATACAAAGGAATAAAATTAAAACTCGCAGCAATTTCTTTAGTACTTCCAATGGCAATTGGTTCATTCAGTAGCAAAAATAGTGGCAAGTATCAGGAGGTGTTCCGTGATGATTTAGTTGTACCACCGACCAGTTCATCGCAAACAACTCAAGATGCTTTCACATCCCAAAATTCATCAGAAAACCAAATAACAGATGATATTATAAATGATTTATCACAAGAGATAGAATTGGATGAGGGTGACGTTCAAGAAGTAATTGCAGACTTATCTGATATCATTGTCGATTATCCCTATAGCGAATTATTTGATATAGATGAAGCGTTAGCGGAAGAATCTGCCACAATTATCGCAATCCCCGACTCTTCTACTCGACTGATTGTTAATTCTAAAGTAGACGAAAACGAATTATATCAACAAATATTGCAAAACAACGAAGAATACTTATCTCAAAACAAAGGAATCACAAAATACAATGGTACGACGAATTCTTTGATAAAGAAAGTTTGTGCTGTCATTGCCCCACAAATCAACGAATATTTATCTGGTCACGATTTATCAGAACAAGATATTAATTATCTAAATGAAAAGTTATCTGATTTAAAAATATTTAATTATGATGGATATGGGTATGCGTCCTATAATCCAGATCGTGCTACGTTGGAAGTGTCAGAAAAGATGATTTCCAATTTACAACGAAATACAGGAGAATCACAAACTTTTGAAAAAGTAGTTTCACATGAAATTGCTCATTTATTGCAGGCACCAACACAGCAGACAATTCTTCAAAATAATATTATGCAATTTGGACCGTGTATCAAACAATCCGGAGAACAGTCCCCATTATATTGGGATTGGTACATTGAGGGAAGTGCGGAGCAATTATGCATGGATTATTATGAGACAAATGAATCGTTGACATATCCGGCAGAAATTAAAGCACTAACGTTAATGAAAACAGCAGGTGCAGTAGATCCTAGTGTCGATGTCACAACCTTAGAAGAACTATCATTACAATCTTCGAGAGAACCAATATACGAATATTTTAAATGTACAACAGAAGAGGAAGAAAAAGAAATATTAAATATGTTTTATGCCACAAACTTATTTACTAGTGGCAGTATTACGACAAGTAATCAGATTTTTGTAGACAATTATAGTAGCAAGCATGGCCCAATGGACGGGAGTACTCAAATTAAATTAGAAGATGAGTGGCAAGGTTGTGTTGCAGCTACAACTAGTAAAACATTTTATAAAAATTTGGCGATTCTAATTAGTGAAAAAGACCTACAATTAGACGAAATTTTCTCTTTGATATCCATGTATGAGAACAACGTCAGTAATCTAACTTGGTATTCATCCAAAAGACAGGAAAGTCTTTTAGATAATTACACGAAATATCAAGATATTTTCTTTCGTGCTTTAGCAGAGAGTAATCATATAGATAAAGATGAATTAGTGAATTCATATACCAAATTTCACGATGAAAATAAAGCTAATATTTCCGAAGATATGGATTTAACATCATCACAGAAAGAATATTTTCAGGACATTTTAGATAAATATCAAGGTGATAAAAAAGAGCCGATAGTCACATTAAATTTGAGTTCTAAAACGTATCAAAGGTAAAAAAATGTAAAACAAAACCAAAAAAAACTAGACAAAACAAAATAGTGGCTCTATACTTAGATTATAAGATATGGAGATGTCATGATAGTGAGAGGGGAGTTGCTTATGTTAACATCAGGTATCAATCAAGATAACATGTCGCGATTGATAAGTGATATTGAAGAATGTTGCCGTAAAATGGATAAAACACTTCAATATATCAGTAATGTTGTGGAAAATACAGAAGCAACGTTTCGATGCGACGCAGGAAATCAATTTCGCAATCATTTCAGAGACCTACAAACAAACTATACAACGATTCATGATAATATCTTAGGATATGCAAGTGATTTGAGTTTAGCAGTACAAAGATATCAGAGAAACTCTGAAATCAATGCTGCTGATATGAGAAGAGCAAGCGAAGAATTATTATAAAGGAGGAAAACATGGCATATGTAATGGATGCTGGTACAGCCAGTAGTGGAGATTTATCAATCAATGAAATGACAACAGGAATGTCTGTAGCAGGAATGGAACAATACTTAGAAAACATCAAGGCAGAAGTTCTGACGAGCGTTACAAATCAATTAGATACAGCAAGGGATGAAATCATCAAATCATTAAAAACTGCATGGGTTGGACAATCAGAAGAAAGATTTGAAACTCTTTTAACAGATGCAGTGGAGGATGTAAAAACGGAGCTAAATGCTGAGTACAATGCATTGGCATCTAGAATTAGCGAACTTGAAAATAACTATTTCAATCAAGAAAACGCATTAATATCAGAGTAAGGAGGAAATGAAAATGGCAAATTGGGTTACCGAAACAACAGCTTCATCTTTCGATCAAAATTCAGCAATCAATAGTGCAATGACTAATCGTCAAGGAGTCAGAGAAACTGGTGCTGGAAATACAGGAAATAACGGTGCAAAGGCTGGATTTTTTGGAATTGGTGGATCAGAAGGATTATCTTTAGTTGGATTAAGTGCAACTAAGATTGATGCAGTAAGAGAAACAATTCGTAAGGAAGTTGGAAACATTGAAACAGAGCTAAATAGAATGGATGCTGCTGCAGATACTGGGAATGCATTTAAAAGTCATGATGGCTCAGTAGAAACAGCTGTCAAAGCAGCAGTAGATAATGTTAAGCAATATGTAATTAACTTGACATCAGGATTACTTGCATTTAGTGATAAACTAGCAGATGTTAAGAACACATGGCAAAATCAAACTACAACTATGAAAACGAATATTGACACTGCAACGGGACAGAGTGATGCTGGAACGAAATATACAGAATCAGTTCAATAGTATATAGTTTAATATGGCAAGCTTAGATTCTTTATACGCGGAAAAAAATCAGTATCAAGCGCTTCGCTCGGATGTTTCAGAATTAGCAAGCAAACTTTCTGCAAGTGTTGATGCACTAACGAGTGCTGCCAACATTCAAAATAATTACAGTATCAATGATTCTAGTCCAGAAAGTGGAATTATTAAAATTCGCCAAGAACAATTGCAACAAAAAAAAGACACGATTACGACCGGTGTCATTCCAGCAATCGATGGTGAAATTAGTAGAATCGATACAGAAATAGAAGCTGAAAAGAGACGAATAGAAGAAGAAAAACGCCGCCGGGAAGAGGAAGAAAGAAGAGCTAGAGAAGAAGCGGAAGCCAGCATGTATAGCTAGTTTACGCTTCTTTGTTGTATGAGGTGATTTATGCAAGAAATGATAGTAGATACTGCTAAGATGAGAGAAAATGGAAAAGATATTATCAATCTTTGCAGTGAATTAAACGAGCAAATAAATTATTTGTTTGACCGAATTTCAAAAATGAAAGAAACCGATTGTTGGACCGGTCCATCAGCGGATAAGTTTATTGTAAACACACTAGCTGATAAGGCCCAATATATTGCTTTTAAAAACGCATTGCAACAACAAGGTGTCTTTTTGGTGCAACATGCCGAGTCTTTAGAATCTGAAATCAATAGTCTAAAGAGGTAAAAATATGGCAAAGTTATATTTTGATAATTCGGCCGTCAAACAAAATGTTGTAAATAGTTTAATTAATACGGTGGACCACCTATCACAAGCAATCTCAAAAAGTAATTCTCTTTCAATTCCTTCCGGTTTTAGTTATAGTAGTTTCTTAAGTTCGTTAGGATCTTCATTATCTCAAATTCAAAGCGATTTAATTGATTTGAAAGATTGGGTTAACAGAAGTTCGAATGTATATACGACACATGTCGGACAGATGGAAAGTGAAATTTCCACAATGGATAAAATTACAGTTACCCCACATCGAAGTATAATAAATTAGAAGAAAGAAGGTGAAAATATGCAAAATCAATTTTTACCAATTGGCAGTATTTGCACTTTAGTAAACAACAATAAAAAAGTGATGATTATTGGATATAATCCACAAACATATAATGGTACGATAAGATCGGCTGATTATTTAGGATGTACGTATCCAGAAGGTTTTTTACTTCCAAGTATGATGACAACATTCATGGAAAGTGAAATTAGTAAAGTTGATTTTATGGGATATAAGGATGATGCATATGCACAATTTGTGAAATCAGTTTCAAAAGAAACTGCTCCGATTGAAATTCCAAAGCGGGAAAAAGAAGAAACGATTGCACCTGCTGACAAAGAAACTGCTCCAACATATCAATTTGATGAGAATGGTGTAGTTATTGTCGATCCTTTTGCAAGCAACTTAACCCCTTCGGAAGCTCGTCCAGCAGACTATAAATTTGATGCTGTTGCAGATGCAAAATATGCGTTTGATGAAGATGGCATGGTAATTGCAGACCATACAGTCAATGAAAATACTGCTTCAAAACCAAATACATCTCCATCAAAAAGCCCATATAAGTTTGATGAAAATGGAGTAGTGATTGAAGACAATAGTGTCGTTTCCGAACAGACTGCCTCTGCAATTGCAAACAATCAATACAAATTTGATGAAAACGGTGTAATCATTGAGGATAATACTGTAAAAACAGAAAATACAAATTCAACTCAAAGTACTCCTTATGAATTTGACGAAGATGGCATGGTAATCGCAGATAGAACGGCACAAGCTATTACCAATAATCAATATAAATTTGATGAGAATGGTGTCGTGATTGAAGACGATAGCTCTAATAATCAAATGCCAAAGCCAAATGCTGGTGCAATGTATGAGTTTGATGCAGATGGAGTTATCGTTGCAGATCACTCAACAAATCAAGAAAATAGTCAGACAGTCCCAGAAATTAAAACAGAGGATATTGTTCCAAAATATCGATTTGATGAAAACGGAGTCATAATCGATGATTTGACAGTAGAAACACAAAAAGAAACGAAGTCACCGTTTGAATTTGACAAAAATGGTGTCATCATTGCCGACAATACAGTACCGGCATAACAATAACAGCCAGTAAGCTTGGCTGTTTTTTTGTCTAATTTTTGCAAATGTATTTTTATTTTATAGAATTTTTGTTATAATGTAAAAGAGTAGGTGTATTATGAAAAAGATAATAATTTTGCTCTTAACCTGCTTTTTACTAACAGGATGCACGGTTACTCGAATCGATAATTTAGAAATTGGAGATTTAGTAAGTGCCATTCTAAGTCAAAATATAACGCTAGAAAATACAAATGCAAGCGGATATGACTACTATACGCCAAAAGGAGTATCGATCTTAAATACAACCGATAATAATGTTGAATTTATCGATAAGATAGGCAATAAATATTACCTATATGTAGATGTCGTATCTTACTATCATAAAGTAGAAAGCGAATATCCAGTATGTGATAATTGCTTTTATTCTAGTGCATTGTCTTACAATGATAAAACAGGTTATTTAGAAATTAATGAAATTAATGACAAATATTTTATTGAAATGATGTTTCACTATGCAAAAGTAGAAACATACATCGAAAAAGATTCACTGAAGGAAGTTCTTTCTTCCATTTCGACGATTTTAGGAAGTATCGATTATAAGGATGCAATTCTGAATACGTTGATTGGGGAAAACATGTTAAACTATAACGAACTAACTTTTGATATCTTTAAACCAAAACGTACTACCGGCAATTTCTCTGACTACATTGAAGTATATGATAAATATGAAGATGTAGACAATGAATTACCTGATGAAGATAGTATTGATATCGGGGAGGAAAGTTAATATGGGTTTATTTGACAAAATTAAAAACGCTTTATTTGAAGAAGAATATGTAGAAGAAGAGGAAAAACCAAAAAAAGAATCGAAACCAGTTGAAACGAGAGCAGAGAAAAAAGCTGCTAAAGAAAATCGTCGCCGTGCTGAAGAAGAAAGTATTAAGGATATTAAGCCAGCTGACTTAGATATGGAAAATACAATTCCACAACCGGAAGAACAGCCTGAAGGAATGAGAGAATCTAACTTTAAATTATATGAGGATGATGATTTTACAGTAGAGCAACCTCCAAAAAGAGAAGTAGTCCAAGAAGTAAAAGAGGAAGTTGTAGTAGAACCTGAACCAGAAGTGCAACCTTTGTATCAAGGTACAACAACAGAAACGCTTTATCATACATCGTCTTCTACTTCAAGAGTCGAAACTTTATATCATGAAGAAAAAACTTCTACTGTAACGGAGAAGAAAGAACCATATAGCAATAAGGATTATAAACCGTTGTACTCATATGGAGAAGAAAATAAAAAGGTATTTAAACCGACACCAATTATTTCTCCAATTTACGGAATCTTAGATAAGAACTATAAAAAAGAAGATGTTGTCGACCGTAAAGAAGTTAAAAAAAGCAGTAGTTATGTATCGACGAAAGTAGATATCGATTCTGTTCGTAGAAAAGCATTTGGTGGGTTAAACGACGATTTAAATTTAACTGATGATGATACAATTAAGAAAGAACAAGAAGAAAAAGAAGCCCAAAAAGTAGAAGAGGAACTAGAAGATAATCTACTATACGATATGAGCGATACAACGACAACTCCAGTAGTCAATAAAGTAACAGTCGCAGATGCCGAAGAATATTTTGATGATCTTGGGTTAGAATATAATATAGACTACAAAGATTCAAAATATGAACATGCTGCAGGTCGTCATGTAAGAGCATCGAAAGAAGAACCAAAGAAGGAAGAGAAAAAAGAAGAAAAAGTTGAAGAAGTAAAAGTAGAACCAATCAAACCAAAACAGGCACCTAAGAAAGAAACCGAAGATAATTTAGAAGACAACTTGTTTGATTTGATTGATTCAATGTATGAAGATAAGGAGTAGGATATGGAACTATTAGCGGAAGCATTACCAATCATTCTCTATTTTTTAGGAATTGTTTTATTAGTTATTTTAATTGTATTGGCAATTAAATTGATTTCTACAGTCGATAAAACGAATCGAATTTTAGATAATGTAGAAGAAAAAGCAGAATCTTTAGATAGTCTATTTACGATGATTGATCGCTTGACGGATTCTCTATCTCATGTAAGTGACGTTATCGTCTCAGGCATTATTAGTACAATTTCTAGGTTATTCAAACGAAAAGAAAAAAAGAAAATTGAGGAGGAAGATGAAGATGAGTAAAGATGGAAAGAAAAAATCAGGAATTGGTAAATTCGTAGCAGGTGCTTTAGTAGGAGGAGCACTAGGAGTATTATTCGCTCCAAGATCTGGCGCAGAAACGAGAAAACTACTAAAACAAAAAATTGACGACTTGGTAGAAAAAGTGAAAGATATCGATCCACAAGATGTGGCAGATTCTATCACAATGAAAATCGAAGAGTTAAAGATGGAACTTGCTGATCTAGACAAGGAAAAGGTAATTGAAATTGCCAAAGAAAAAGCAGAAGCTATTAAAACAAAAGCCGAAGAAATCGTCGATTTAGCAGTAGAAAAAGGAACTCCAGTTGTTCAAAAAGCTGCTGAAGATGTAAGACAACAAGCAATTAAAGTTACAAAACAAGTGTTAAAGAAATTAGAAGGAAATTAAAAATTTCCTTTTTCTTTGGTTTGACAACCATTTTTGTTTATGATAAAGTAAACATATATATGAATTAGCGAAGAACAGGATTAGTAGCAACTCGGATGGAAAAAAGAGATCTAATGGCAGGTGTGAATTAGACCAGAAAAGAAGCGAAATACAACTTGGGAGCTAAAGCGAGTCATTCACGTTACGAATCTAGAGAGTATGAAGAAGTTCATAAAGCGAGGGTGGTACCGCGGCAGTAGTCGTCCCTTGTTTATGGGCTTTTTTTATATACTAGGAATTTGCTTTGCATACGAGAAAAATCATATCGGAATAGAAAAATATCAAAAAAATTTATATTTTACTTGACTGACGTACATTTGTTTGATATATTCTTGTTAACTGTGAACGAAAA
>UMHA01007816.1_pt1 | contig 13038 bp, 8 predicted proteins | sample 1965401 | NCBI WGS metagenome assembly UMHA01 (sample SAMEA4836085, study PRJEB28245) | human gut metagenome | biome: gut microbiome; material: fecal sample | place: Denmark | collected 2008 | reverse complement strand
TTGTTCTCCTTTATAAAATACAAAAAGCCCGGCTTTCACCGGGCTAAAAATATGCTCTATTTTCTTGATACTTTGATATCGACTGAATCAACACCCTCAAGCTCTACGCTTAAGCTGAGCTTGCCGCCGAGATTTGTCTTCATAGTACCTGCAACAGCTCCAGCTATATCAATTTCGTACTCTGTCTCCTCTTCAAGGCCAAGAGTAATCTGAGCATCCTCAGGTCCCTCCACAGTAAATGTCACTGTATCAGCAGTCTCCTCGAAATCCATAACCGCTGTTCCCGGAACAGACTCGTATACAAAGAGTCCGTTTCTTTCGAGCTTTGTAATCTCCTTAAAGGTCTTTACCTTGTAGATATCTCCATCCTTCTCAAAATTGTCAAGCTTTGCCTTTGCAGCCAATGTATAATCTCCGAAGCTGAGCTTTCCGTTTTCCTCAGTACGGATTAATTCACTTATTACAGCCATTTTTATCCTCCCGTAGCTATATTGATATATTAATTATAAATCCAATTCTACTCAACAGTCAATGAAATTTGTTTGTTTTTCGTAGAAATTATTACCTTATTGCCGCGCTTAATTTTGCCGGTAATAATATCCTCTGACATACGGTCTTCAATCTCCTCCTGAAGTTTTCGTTTAAGAGGTCTTGCGCCATATTTTCTGTCATAGGCTTTATCCACGATAAAGGATTTTGCACTGTCGCGCACTGTGAGCTCTATATCAAGCTGTTCTTTACAGCGTTTCTTAAGCTCCTTTACAAGAAGTGTCACTATATGCTTCATGTCATCCTTGTTGAGAGCTCTAAATACAATAGTCTCGTCGATTCGGTTCAAAAACTCAGGTTTAAATATACGGCGGACCTCCTCCATGACACTGTTCTTCATACGCTCGTGATCCTGCTTTTCATCCTCACCAGCGCCAAAACCAAGGCGCTTTGGTTCTATAATAGAAGAAGCTCCTGCATTTGATGTCATGATGATTATTGTATTCTTGAAATCAACCGTGCGCCCCTGTGAATCAGTGATTCTACCATCATCAAGCACCTGTAAAAGTATATTGAACACATCAGGATGTGCTTTTTCTATCTCATCAAACAGTATAACAGAAAAAGGATTGCGTCTGACCTTCTCTGAGAGCTGTCCGCCCTCCTCATGGCCCACATATCCCGGTGGTGAACCAATCATCTTTGAAACACTATGCTTTTCCATGTACTCTGACATGTCAACACGTATCATGGCATCTTCTTTGCCAAAGACAGCCTCAGCAAGCGCCTTTGACACCTCCGTCTTACCTACTCCTGTCGGTCCCAAAAACAGGAATGAGCCAATCGGCTTCTTAGGATCCTTTAAACCAACACGGCCTCGTCTGACTGCCTTTGCAACAGCAGAAACAGCCTCCTCCTGTCCTATTACACGCTTGTGAAGTATCTGTTCAAGCTTTGCAAGTCGTCCTGCCTCTGACTCTGTAAGCTTATTTACAGGTATTTTGGTCCATCCCGATACTACATCCGCTATCTCATTTTCGCCGACTACAGGCTGATTTTTAGCTCCTGTGCGACGGTTCTTTCTCATAAGCTTCTGCTGTTTATTTTCAAGCACTTCCTTTTCTGACATAAGCGCGCCGGCAGCTGCGAGATCTCCTTTCGACAAAGCATTTTCCAATTGGTTCTGCTTATCTGTTATCTCTTTTTTCAGAGCAAGCAGCTCGTCAGATGATGTCAGATTCTTAAGCCTTATCCTGGCTGCCGCTTCATCCATCAGGTCTATCGCCTTATCAGGTAAAAATCTGTCATTTATATATCGTGCAGAAAGGCTTACTGCCGCTTTCACACCCTCATCTGTTATGATGACACCATGATGCTTTTCATAGAGTCCCTTTAATCCTGTGAGTATCTCTATTGTCTCATCCACACCCGGCTCCTCAACCATCACCGGCTGGAAACGGCGCTCAAGCGCAGCATCCTTTTCCACGTATTTGCGGTACTCTTCTATGGTAGTGGCGCCGATTACCTGTACCTCGCCTCTGGCAAGCGCAGGCTTTAATATGTTAGATGCATCTAACGAGCCTTCTGCTCCTCCTGCACCTATTATAGTGTGAAGCTCATCAATGAAAAGCAGTACATTTTTGGCATTTGAAACCTCGCTTATCACCTTCTTGATACGCTCCTCAAACTCACCACGATACTTTGATTTGGCTACAAGCCCGGACATATCAAGGGAAACCAGTCTCTTTCCCAAAAGAATATCCGGAACATTGCCACTGACTATATCCTGTGCAAGTCCCTCTACTATAGCGGTCTTGCCCACTCCCGGCTCTCCAATCAGACATGGATTGTTTTTGCCACGGCGGCAAAGTATCTGGATAACGCGCTCCATCTCCTTTTTTCTGCCTATAACAGGGTCAAGAAGCCCTGCCTCTGCCATATCTGTCAAATCTCTGGAATACTGATCTAATACAGGAGTCGCAGAATTGTATGATGTATTGTAGCTTTTCATCAGATCCCTGTATGCAGACGGATCCTCACCCATTGCACCAAGAATATCTATAAACATCTTCTGACTGTTAACACCCATGGTGTTTAAAAGTCTTGCAGCTGCACAGTCTCCCTGCAGTACTATAGCCATCAGCAAGTGTTCTGTACCTATCTCATTGCACTCAAATCTATCGGCTTCCTCCGATGCACGCTCCAATACTCTCTGTGTCCTTGGTGAATAGCCATCCCTGTCCATCACTTCGATGTTATCCCCCGGTGAAATCAGGTCTTCAATCATCGAAATAAGCTTATCATATTCCACATTGCAGGCTGTTAGAATCTCAGCTGCCACACCGGTGCCCTCTTTTATAAGGCCAGCCAGTATGTGCTCTGTTCCAACATAGCTGTAATTCATTTTCTTTGATATACGTGCAGCCAAATCTATTGCTTTTTTAGCCTTACTTGTATATGGTTTCAAGTCATATCCTCCAGTCATATTCACTAATTTAAGTCGATGAACTGCAAATCATCATCTTCGCTGTCATCTTCATTGTCATCCTTTGCACTGCTGTCTATAGTCTCAGACGGCTTATTTCCATCATTGACAAAGCCATCAAGTGCCATTTGAAGCTGATTCTTTAAAGCATCCTCATCAGCATCGTTTTCTGTGTCAGAAACGTTTTCCTGCCTTGAATCGTCTTTTAAATCAAACTCAGAGTTTTCATTCTCAACAGCTTTCTTAGAATCAGGTGTAATTTCTACGGTTCTTCCGACATAGGATGCATTTGATATATTTTCATCCGTAGCCATCTTTTGCTCATCTGCAACATCTTCCGCTGTTTCTTCTGCGACTTCATCTGCCGACTCTTCTGCAGCTTCTCCTGCCACTTCATCCACCGACTCTTCTGCAGCTTCTTCTGCCACTTCATCTAACGGCTCTTCTGTAACCTCTTCTTCCAGCTCATCTGCTATCTCGTCCGCAGTTTCATCAGTTGTTTCTTTCAAAGCTTCATTTGATACATCTTCTGCTGCATCATCTACATCATCATCGTCATCATGATAGTCCATTGCCTTATATTTTCTGTTTTTCACAGCTGATACCATAAGCAACAGTAACAGAATAATGATAATAAGAACCAGTATTGCAGCTAAAACAAGATATTTATTGGCAATTCCCGGGACAAGCTCGCTCTTTGTTGTATCGTTTTCCTCCTGTGCCACTGTAGGTGTACTGAGCTCGGTTCTCATATATGTGCCATCTACGCTATCATATGTGTACCAGCCACTCTCACCATTGTCATTCATAGCGTATACGAGGTAAAAATCCTTTGTCTGATCATCGGTTTTTTCGACTTTGGTCTGGTAGGCTGTTGCCACACCCTTGCCCTCTATAGAGAGCGATATCTCATTATATCCCTCAGGCACATCATCCACCTTAGGCAGTAAAACCACTATAAAATGTGACTCTGAATTGATACGGACAAACTCATATGCTGCATTCTGTGCTGCATCATATACAAAAAGCCCATTGCCGCTTTCCGACTGTAAATACACAAGCGTGATATCACCAAAGGTGCCATGAAGGGTATTGTATTCAAGTCCGTCAATCACTGTCTTTGAGTGCTCAAAGCCTTCAGGAACAACATCCTCCGGAATGTCATTTACCATAGTCCACTCTGTGCCATTTATATCGAACTTCTTCCAGTTATCCTGCTTATCTGCATTCTCCGGATCATCCTCGGCTCTTCTGGTAACAACTATATTGTATGTGCTTGTGCTGCCGTCCTCTGCTGTCACAACAACGCTGACCGTATTCTCTCCAACCTCAAGTGAATCATTGCCTGTGACGGATGTCACACTCGCCTTGGAATCAGCCGGATTTGCTGTAACCGCAAGACTTGAACAGCTGTGATCTACTGTAGCTGTGTAATCCTTTGTCGCAGCAGAAAACTCAGGGGAAAGCGTACCTGCTGAGATAACAAGCGAACCAAGAGATGCGTTTGAGGATTTCTTTTCCTCTTTGTTTTCATTATCTTTATATGCATTGCTGTCATTGCCGGTATTGCTGCCGGAATTGTCCTTGTTGCTGTTTGAATCGTTGTTTGATGAAGCACTTGTTACCGTCACTGTTGCAGAACCAACTCCAATACTCGGGGTTCCACCATCCACATCTGTAGTATCATCCAATGGTTCTTGTATCGAAAAAGTACATGAACCTACAGATGTTGCCTTATACGAAAATCTCTGAACATCACCTACACCAGCTCCAATTGTAAAATACTCATCACTGCTTCCGCCAAGTACTCCTGAACTTTTTTTTAAAACTCCCTGAGCTCCATATCCGCTTGTAATCGACAACGTAACTGTTACAGTATCACCAACTTTAACATTCGACTTATTTACTGAAACACTAATATTGGCTGCCGCCAGTACCGGTACTCTACAAAATAATGTCGTAGTTAAAATCAACATCATTGTTAAAATAATACTACGAATTCTTCTCATCTCTATTAATTACTCCTATTGTGTTAATTTTGATTTACCTAAAATCGAATTATTTATTAGCATAATATCCTTTATAGTTACTTTTCCATCTTTATTTACATCTGCTGCCTCCAAATATTCTCCATTCAATGATATTTTTTTAAGAATATTTCTATTTGTAAGCATTATATCTTTAATGGTCACTTTTCCGTCACCATTTACATCACCAAATATAACAATATCAACTGTTTTTACCAAGTTTCCATTTGGATCATATACAGCTATTTTATTTCCAGTACCAACAATTCCATTATTTTCTACACCCGAACTGTTTAAAATTTTAATCGAACCTGCAGAAACAGAAATATTCTTCTTAATTACATCTGAACTAACATTAGGTTCTACGCCAGTAACATATGTATCTATTTTATACTTAGACGATGAGATACTAACAGATGAATTAATTGTATTGTTATTATTGTTTGTATTATTTGCTGCTGATGCCTGTCTATTTATATTAATAGTATAAGTTCTTGTGTCACCACTTTGTGACTTACAATTAATCTTGATTGCATTATTCCCAACAGTAAGTGAATAACTTCCTGTGCCTGTTATTCCACTATTAGCTGATACAGGATTAGCGGAAACAACAACAGAACTAATTGAGTTAGAAACAACTGCTGAATAACTTGTTGTAGCTCCATTAAATGATGGAGTTAACGTAACTCCGCTAATAGAAAGCGACTGTAAATAATTATTCGTATCGCCTGCTTTATTAAATCCAACTGCCGATGAAGGCATGTTATCGTATACTGGTATTCTAAATGTAAAAGCTTGATTTTTATCAGAGTATCCCTTAGCAACACTTTGTCCCTCTGTAAGCGCTGCCGTAACATTTGTCATATATTGATGTGAATAATATGGACAATTGTTTACAACATTAAATTTTTCAAAATATAACGTGTTTTGACCTTTATTTATATAATTTTTACCGATCTTTTCAGCTCCTCCCTGAATTGACTTTACTCTAGTATTCCATCCCTGTTGTTTAGCAAAATACAAACCATTTTTGTATATATCTTCCTTTGTTTTTCCATAAGCATTAAAATTGAAAAAATTATAATACCCTTCATATCCGGAATATGTTCCTGAAATAAGCGGACTAGTCCCTTTTGTTCCTTGTTCTTGCTTAACTCGCGATGCTAAATGATATGCACTTACACCTGTATTTTTAGCTACATCAAAAAAAGTGTTCGCATAATTAACAGATTCAGTGGAATATTTTTTTGTTCCTTCCATAAATGTTCCTTTTAGAATCGCATTTACTCCTGATAAATTATCATTAGCTGAATATGCCAAGCTTTGAAATTGAAATATATTCGTTTCATCAAGAAAATTTCTCGGATCCATAATATATGCTATATATGCACTATTAGCTGATACCCAGCCTTTTTCATACTCCGTCCACGTGTTTGTAGCCCAATCATATGCTCCAACTGCAGTAGACTTTTTGGAATCATCTGCCGTCTTAGAAACGACATTTAATCCATTTCTACTTTCATTTTCAATCACCGTATCCCAATTCAAACCTGTATTTACAGCCTCAAATGTCCAGCTTGGATACTTATTGTGAAGAGCTGTAAGGTTTGGAATATAGCTGTCAGGAAAGCCTGCATTCTTCATAGCCGTGACAAAATCAGTATTGTCTCCGCTATTATTGTATGTCACCTTTATGTATGTACTGATAGTCCAGCCCGTAAATGCCTTGCCGTTTAAAGTACCCTTGACATTGTACCAGACCACACCATTTACCCTGGTCTCTCCAATTATGTCAACCTGATGGTTCCAGTTGAGTGAGACAACCTTGGTAGTGCCGGATGTGCCTGCTGCATTGCGGACATACACATTGCCACCTGTAATCGTACCTGTAGCATATGCTCCCGATGCGGTTGCAAGGGCAAGCTGTTCCTCATTATTCTGCTGTATGGCATCCGCATTGCCGGTGTCTGCCGACGCATTCCCTGTCTGCGCATTGTCTGATGCAGCTGTGCCGGTACCTGCTGATACAAAATCAGACCTGATATAGCTGACACACTCCTGGTTATTTGCTGCCAGATTGTACTTTGCCTTGTACCACACCTTGCCGTCTGCACCTGTGGTCTGCTCAAGAATAGTAATATCCTTGCCATTTGAAAGCTTGTGCTCCAGTTCATACTCTGTGCCCGGTCCGCTTCTCGCCGCTACCCAGTATCTCTCATCACACACAACCTTAGCTGCCTGATCCGCATAGACTGCCATGCTGCTGTATGGTGCCAGGTCACATGCGGCTAATGACAATGTTACGACAGAGGCTGCCAGAAATTTATTTATCTTTATCATCAAATCCCATCTTTCTTATGTGCATTGTTTACATTAATCCATTATCCATTTAATTATAATAGAATATGACCTTTGTATCAATGTATTCGGCAGAAATTTATTATTTTTTTTTAAGGTATACATCGAATTGCATGCAAGCATGCATCAATGATACCTTTTGCCCCTTTAATCAAAAAACTCCCTTCAACGTGCAGCTCATGCTTACGTTTCAGGGAGTTACCTGATTCATATTCTGCTTATTCTTACTGTCTCCTGTAGCTTTTTCTAGCTGAACAGGGATTTTATCTTATCCCATAAATCCATGAAAAAGTTACCAATCTTTTCCCAGAAGCCCGGGTCATTTATCTTATCGCCAAGCTTTGATGCCCAGTCCTGTGCCTGATTGATGACTGAATCCCAGTCGATATTGGCATCCTTAAGCTTCATAAGAAGCGATGTCAGCTTTGCAATATCGTCATCAGAAAGCTTCAGGTCGTAATCCTTTGCAGCCTCCTTTATCGCATCCTTTATCTGGCTCTCATCCTTGAGCCTTCCATCGGCAAGCTGCTTCTTTAGGTCTGCAATCATTGCCTCGATATCCTGCGAATCGCCGTCAATGCTCTTGTTGAGCTCTCCTGTTGTGACAAGCTCATCCATAGCTGCGTCTGTCACCTTGTCGTCTAGCTTCTTGCCTGTCATCTCCTCGTATGCCTTTAGTGTGCCTACAAGTGCTGCCGTTCCGGAAATAGGGAAAGGTCCTGCGACTATGATTTTAGCATCAGCTATGCCTGCTGTGGCAAGCGCATTCTTGTACATTCCTACCGTACAATAATTGATATTGTGTGTGGAAACACTAAGACCCGCACCCTTTTTATCCTCTGTAATGAGTACTGAGGAAAGTGACCTTGTGCCAATCTCGCTCTTGCTTATGTATGAATCGAGGTACTTGTGCTCCTCATCATTATTTACATAGACCACATCGTATTTGTCCAGATCAGTGAGCTCGATTCCCATAAATCCAAGCACTGTCGCTCTCTGATCCGGTGTGAGGTCTGCTCCAAGACTTAAGTATGGCTTATCATTTTTGCTGATGGTCACCTTGTCGTTTGCCTCACTGCCGGCTGGCGTTGTGCTGTCTGCAGTACTGTCTGTGTTACTCTTATCAGCTGCGTCACTGCCTGATACATCAACGCTTGAAACTGTATCAGTCTGCGTAGCTGTCTCTGTTGCAAATACAGCCGGATTCATTGTAAACAGTGTCACCGCAGCAAGCACGCTACATACAATACTCTTTGCTTTTTTCTTTATTGATCTAATCATTTTTCCTCCAATCTACTGCTCTATATCATACGAAATTGTAAAGCTGCTTCCGTCGAAGCTGACATCTGCCATGCTTCCGCATACTACAGGCATCATCGGCGACATATGACCTATATCCAGATCCATGATGATTGGCACATTAAACTCTCTAATCAGTGATGAAAGCGCCTGTCTGTGGTCTATGCCAAACATTTCCTCTCCGAAGTGCGCCGGGCGTCCGATAAGAAAGCCCTTTACATTTGAAAACCATCCTGCATTTTTCATCTGCCACATAGCCCTTCTCATGCCCATCACATTAAGGTCACAAGCCTCAAGGAACCATATGATACCATCATCACTGTAGCGCTCATTAAATTCCCTTACATGGTCAAACGATGTACCAAGCAGATTGATAAGACAATCCATGCAGCCACCAAGCAGCCTTCCTCTCATGGTAAGCCTGCTTTCCTTTGCCACCGCAGGAATAGAGCTGATGCACGACTTTTCAGTCAGGTTGTAACCCACAAACGGAGCATTCTCATCCTTTATCGATTCCTTCTCCCACATAGGGTAATTGGTAAAAGAAAGCTTCCTGCCACAAAGCAGATTAAATGCATCGGTAAGTGACTCATGCCACACCTCCATGCCAAAGCTGCCCGCACACGGCCCGTAAATACCTGCTGTATCTGCAATAGTAGCCTCCAAAAATGTGAAATTCGTGTTGTCGGAATAGCCCATGTACCATTTCGGCTTTGACTGCTTCACGCGCTCAAAATCAATATAAGGCACTACCTCGCACATCAGCTCGCCGCCACCACATGATATAAGCACATCACTGTCAACAGAAGCATAGCTCTCGTTCAGCTCTTCTGCGCACTTCTTAGGTGTATTGCTGATGCCTATGCCACTGTCGCACCTGCAGTTAGGTCCCTCTATCGTCTTATAACCCATGCTGTGAAACCTTTTAATGGCATTGTCAAAGGCACTCCTGTACGGCTCTGTTGTACAGCCCATCGAAGGCGCCACAAAGCCTATTGTTCCTCTATCCTTTAGAAATTCAGGGTATCTCATGTTTCTATCATCCTATCACTATTATTTACATATCTAAGCTTCTGTCTGAAGTAAAATATGTAGGATTTTATCATTTCTGTCCAGGTCATTTTACTGTCATAATTAAATGTCGTCGTGTACTGCACATGCTGTCTGTTGCACCAGTTGTATATATCATGCAGACTTATCGAATCAACATGCTTTATATTGTTCATAAACACCTTAACCTTTGAAAGCTCATCCTCACTGTCAATGTATAGATGAAAGATAGTATTCGGACATTCAATTATTATCTGCTGTTCTCCTATATTTTTCATCAATGTATCCTCTATTGAATAATGTATCCTGTGTGATTAAAAACATTATCGTCTGTCACACCGGGATGTGAGTAATAACAAAATATCGTAACTGTTCAGTACCTTCACAGTTAAAAAATATCACATAACCATAGTACTACACCGACGTCACAAAATCCAGTCATTTTTCCCTGCCAATTCTTACTATTTTATTAAGAAAAACGGTAAATATCATACTCCCTCACAGTCAAATGCCGGAATGAAGCTGTCCTTTGCCACGTCACCCTCCTGTATAAATGCATTCGTGATTCCTATTTCGAGGGCATAGTTAACAAGTCTTTCATACTCTCTCTTTGTCACTGTGCGGTTTATCTCAGGATAATCCTTTAGTGCAATCGGCGTAAACTGGCTCATCATGCTTATATATACGTGATCATGATATGTATCATACAGGTACTTAAGTACAGCCTTTGCATCATTCACATGTCCCGGCAGTAGAAGCTGTCGCACAATAACTCCCTTTTGTATGAGTCCTGTCGCATCGTCAATCACGACATCCGGCTGCTGCCTGACCATCTCTGAAAGCGCCTGCTTTGCGACAGACGGATAATCTTTTGCCCTTGAATACATTGCCGAAAGCGTACTGTCCATATATTTAAAATCCGGAAGATACACATCCACTATGCCCTCAAGCAGCTTTAGCTCTGTCACATTTTCATATCCGCTCGTATTGTATATAATAGGAAGCTTCATGCCACGGCTTTTTGCATCGTTTACCGCCCACACTATATCAGGGATATACTGCCCCGGTGTGACCAGATTGATATTATTTGCGCCTTTGCCCGCCAGTTCTATAAAGATATCACTAAGCCGCTCTTTACTGATCACCTTTCCCTCTTTTCCGTCAGAAATCTCCCTGTTCTGGCAGAACACGCAGTGCAGGCTGCAGCCTGAGAAAAAAACTGCCCCGCTTCCTCTTTTTCCTGATATGCACGGCTCCTCCCAATAATGAAGCGCTGCTCGCGCCACCTTTATTTCAGATGAAACGCCACATACGCCTGTTTGTCCGGTGCTTCTGTTTATGCCACATTTTCTGGGACACAATAAGCAATTCTCGTATTTATTCATATTTTTCATTTTAACCCTTGCTAAAAATAATGTTTGATACTACAATCTATATGATTATGCGGTGCATATGCCATGCGCCTTCATTAGTCATTTTAAAGTTATACCATAACTATTCTTACAGAAGAGAATAGTTAAAATACACAATAAGGAGATTACAATGAATCAGTCAAACTGTATCGTCGCCCAGTCAGGCGGCCCAACTGTTGCAATCAACGCAAGCCTTGCAGGAGTCATCGCAGGAGTAAAAAGCTCTGAGAAATACGATATCTGCTATGGCGCCGTAAACGGAATACTCGGCATATTAAATGAGAATTATCTCAATCTGTCAGATATTTTTGCAGATGATGCTAATCTTGAAAAGCTCAAGACCACACCTGCCATGTATCTTGGCTCATGCCGTCACAAGCTCCCTGATTACAAGGATGATGATTCACCATATGTATACATCTTCCACCAGTTTGATAAGCTCTCTATAAAAGCTTTCTTTTACATCGGTGGAAATGATTCGATGGATACCGTATTAAAGTTATCCGATTATGCAAAAAAAATCAACAGTGATGTGAAAATTATAGGGATTCCAAAGACCATCGACAATGATCTGTGCATGACAGACCACACTCCGGGCTTTGGCTCTGCCGCCAAATATATCGCATCAAGCATGCTTGAGATAGCCCATGATACCTTTATCTATGCTGTTAAGAGTGTAACAATCGTTGAAATCATGGGACGTGACGCAGGATGGCTCACTGCCGCTTCCGCTCTCGCACGTAATGAGTACAATACAGCGCCTCAGTTCATCTATCTGCCTGAGGTGGATTTCGACAAGGACAAATTTGTTGCCGATATAAAAGAAGCCCTTGCGCACACTAACAATGTAATAGTTGCCGTATCCGAAGGAATACATGACGCAGACGGCTCATACATTACATCATCAAATGCCTCATGCGACCAGTTCGGACACCAGCAGCTAAGCGGTGCCGGAAAGGCTCTTGAGTTCATTGTGAAAGAAAACATCGGTGTCAAGGTTCGCTCAGTAGAGGTAAACGTGCTCCAGCGCTGTGCCTCACATCTTGCATCATTAACCGATATCGAGGAATCTTTTGCTCAGGGTAAAAAGGGTGTCACTATTGCAGCAGAGGGTGTGACCGCATCAATGGTATGCTTAAAGCGCATCTCAAATGATCCTTATCAGGTAGAATACACATATTCTGCTATCAAGGATATCGCAAACGAGGCCAAGTCTGTGCCAAGAGAGTGGATCAATGATGCTGGCAATGATGTGAAGCCTGAGCTTATCGAATACTTAAAGCCACTTATTCAGGGAGAAACCGCTGTAGCCTACAAGAATGGTCTGCCTGACTATATGGATGTGTCACATCTTCACAAATGTAACTGATTTTAGCTGCCGCCTACACCCCGGTGTGGGCAGCAACAGCATATCTCCAAGGAGGTCGATTTACATGAAGAAAAAAGTACTTATAACCTGCGCCGTTGTGCTTGGCGTGATTTTGGCTGTTTATCTTGGCTTTGCCTTTTATTTTAGCAGCCACTATCTGTTCAACACAAAGATTAACTCTGTAAAATACGCAGGGAAAACCGCAAAAGAGGCAATAGAAAAAAATACAGCCCTAAGCCGCGACTACCTGCTCACAATCACTGATAGAAAAGGCAACAGCTTTTCACTTAAGGGACCTGATTTTTCCTATGAATATGTCTCAAACGGTGACGAGGAGCAAATCCTAAAAAGCCAGAATTCTTTTACATGGCCTGTCAGTCTCTTCAAAGCTCAAAACTATACTCTAAAGGGTTCGTCCAAATATGACGATGCCGCTTTGGCGGAAAAGCTCAAGGCTCTTGATATTTTCAGTGATGACTACATTGAAAATCCGGAGGATGCCCACATCGAGATAAAAGACGGCAAATACGATGTGATTGAAGAGAAAAA
>UMHA01047039.1_pt1 | contig 13157 bp, 8 predicted proteins | sample 1965401 | NCBI WGS metagenome assembly UMHA01 (sample SAMEA4836085, study PRJEB28245) | human gut metagenome | biome: gut microbiome; material: fecal sample | place: Denmark | collected 2008 | reverse complement strand
TGTTATTAAATCTGCGGTGCTAACCGCCACATTTTTAGATGCGTTTTTTTAGAGGCGCTTTTACATTGTACCGATACATTTATTGCGGTATCCCGACCGGGAACTACCGGCAAAACCGTTACAAGCGGAACGGATAAATCCGTTTTTTCAGTGGCGCCTTTGCGCTGCTACCGGTACGATTTTTGCGTCAGCACGACCAGAAGCTACTGGCAAAACCATAGCGAGCGGAACGGATAAATCCGTTCCCTACATGGTGCGGTGCAAAACTCAGCATCGCACTTGCGTTACGCGAAACGTCACGGTTTCCTCCATTGTCCCGAACCGGGCTACTGCAATCACCGTATCCGTGACTGCGTCAAGGCGCCACTAAAAAACCCTCGTCCGGGAGGACGAGGGTTTTTTATATGGTATTGAGATCAATCCATCTTGTTGAGTGCGACGGTCATAGCGCTCTTCTTGTGAGCTGCGTTGTTCTTGTGGATAAGACCCTTGCAGGCTGCCTTGTCCACTGCCTTGACTGCGACCTTGTAGCTCTCTGCTGCGACGGTCTTGTCGCCGCCTGCGACGGCTGCGTCGAACTTCTTCATGACGGTTTTAAGAGCGGTCTTGTCGGCGCGGTTCTTTGCGCGCAGTTCCTTGCTCTTTGCGTCTCTCTTCATTGCGGACTTAATGTTGGGCATCGTTGTTGCACCTCCTTGTAACTTAGTAACAAAAGTCTACGGACTTTTCCGGCGAAAACCGCCGGTTTACGCCGGCTGCCAGACTGATTTTCCGTTCTGGCGGTTACTGCCGTTGGGACTGAATAACGTAACGAAACGCGAGTAGACGCTCGCGGATAATTAGTTTATCATCAAAGCACTGAAATTGCAAGCTTTTTCTTCACTTTTTCCGCTTTTTTATAAATAAATGTATCACTTGTGCCGTCAAGGGTAAAACTACCACTATATCTTGTTATGTTGAGGTGGAGCATGCAGAATAAATTCGCGCGCACGGACCTGGCCGCCGAGGCGGTCGGCAGGCTGGACGGAACACCCGAGGGCGTTTTCGCCGACACGCTTTCGCTGCACGGCTGCGAGGTCAGCCGCGTTGTGATATCCTCCGAGGCAGGAGCCGAGGCGCTGGGCAAGCCTATGGGCAAATACCTCACGCTCGAAATGGCAGATTATGTTACGCGGCGCGGACAGAGCTTCCCGGACTGCGCGGCGGCGCTGCGCGATCTGCTGAAAAGCTTCGAGGCGGTCGAGCGCGCGCAGAGCTATCTAATCGCCTGTCTGGGCAACCGCGCCGTGACTCCCGACGCGGTCGGGCCGCTTACAGCCGACGGAATTATCGTCACGCGGCACCTGAAATCCTCGCTTCCGCAGGATTTTGCGGCGTTTTCGTCCGTATCCGTTGTGCGCCCCGGCGTTTTGGGCACGACCGGCATTGAAAGCGCGCAGACCATCCGCAGCATGTGCGAGCTTGTGTGCCCCGACTGCGTTATTGCCGTCGATGCGCTCGCAAGCGGCGAGATGCACCGGCTTTGCCGCAACATTCAGCTTTGCGACACGGGAATTTCCCCCGGCAGCGGCGTCGGCAACGACCGCGCCGAGTTAAGCGAAGCTTACCTCGGCTGCCCGGTGATCGCCGTCGGCGTTCCGACGGTCGCCGATGCCGCGGCGCTCAGCGACAGCGCCGACGCGCAGAGTCTTTTCGTCACACCGCGAAATATCGATGAGCTTGTGCGCTCGGCCTCCAAGCTCATCGCCTACGGCATCGACCTTGCGCTGCATAGAGGCCTCGGCATTGAGGATATCGACGCACTCATCGAGTGATGTTTCACGTGAAACGCCGCCCTGCCTGTTTCACGTGAAACACAGGTAAAAAATTTTCAAATGTTTCATGTGAAACATTGAAATACAGGCGCAGACTTGATATAATAGCCGCAAGAGGTGAGACTATGTCAAGAATCATTGCGATAGCCAACCAAAAGGGCGGCGTCGGCAAGACAACGACCTGCGTTAACCTTGCCTGCGCGCTGAAAATGAAAGGCAAGCGCGTTCTGCTCGTCGATTGCGACCCACAGGGCAACTCAACTTCGGGCATGGGCGTGGACAAGAACTCGACGCCCGGCGCGTATGAGCTGCTGATCAAAAAAGCCGATACTCTCGACTGCATCCGTCATACGCCGTATGGCGACGTGATCCCGTCAAATAAGGAGCTGTCCGGCGCGTCGGTCGAGCTTGTGCGGCAGGAAAAGCGCGAATTTGTGCTAAAAAACGCGCTTCAAATGGTCTACAACGACTACGACTACATATTTATCGACTGTCCGCCGTCGCTGGAGCTGCTGACGCTCAACGCTCTCGTCGCGGCCGACAATGTGATGATCCCCATGCAGTGCGAATACTACGCGCTTGAGGGTATTGCCGACCTCATGACTACGATACGCATGTGCAACAAGCGCCTGAACCCCTCACTGCGCATACAGGGCATCGTCATGACCATGTACGATGCGCGAACCAATCTGACGCAGCAGGTGGCGTTTGAGCTGAAGGAATACTTCGGTGCAAAGGTCTACGAAACGGTCATACCGCGCAGCGTGCGTCTGTCCGAGGCGCCAAGCCACGGAAAGCCGGGCGTAGCGTACGACCGTATCGGCAAGGGCAGCCGCGCATACATGAAGCTCGCCGACGAGTTTCTGCTGCGCGAAAAGTACAGGAAAAGGAGCTAAATATGGCCAAGGATACGAAAAAAGGTCTCGGACGCGGCCTCAGCGAGCTTTTCGGCGACGATATTCTCAATAACGAGAACGAAGGCGAGCTGATCTACGCTCCGATAGCAAAGGTCGAGCCGCGCGCAGAACAGCCGCGAAATCGCTTCGACGACGATGCTTTGCAGGAGCTTGCAGACTCCATCGCGCAGTACGGCCTGATTCAGCCGATCACCGTGCGCCGGCGCGAGGGCGGATTTTATCAGATCATCGCAGGCGAGCGACGCTGGCGCGCATGCCGCATGGCCGGACTTGTCGAGGTGCCGGTGCGCGTCATCGAAGCCGACGACCGCCGAGTCGCCGAGCTTGCACTGGTCGAAAATCTCCAGCGCGAGGACTTAAACCCCATTGAGGAAGCTCTCGGCTACAAAAGCCTCATCGAGGAATACGGCCTGACGCAGGAGGAAGCGTCCAAAAGCGTCGGACGATCGCGTCCTGCGATCGCAAACGCAATGCGTCTGCTGAGTCTGAGCAAGGAGGTCCTGCCTCTGGTCGAGGACGGAACGCTGTCGGCAGGGCATGCGCGCGCACTGCTCCCGATAAGCGACCCGGCAGAGCAGCTAAAAGCCGCTCGGGCAGTCATCGACGGCGGCCTTTCCGTGCGAAAGACCGAGCAGCTTGCGGCAAAAACGCTCAAAAAGCTCGCCGAAGAGCCGGAAACCGAGTCAAAAACCGACGCGCTTATGGTCGATTACATAGCCGAGACCGAGGATTACCTCAGCCGGTCGCTTGCCCGCAAGGTCGCGCTCGAGCAAAAGCGCAAGGGCGGCAGGATAATATTGGAATTTTATGACAGCGATGACCGCGAGGCGCTGATATCGAATCTCGCGCGCATGGGCCGCAGCTGGGAAGAAATAATTAAGTAAAAGGAGAAATAACAATGCTCGATATAAAATTTGTCCGCGAGAACCCGGATACAGTAAAGGAAAACATCAAAAAGAAGTTTCAGGACGAGAAGCTGCCGCTGGTTGACGAGGTCGTTGACCTTGACGTGAAGTACCGCGCGGCGATGACCGAGGCAAACGAGCTGCGCGCAAGCCGCAACGCGCTGTCGAAAAAGGTCGGACAGCTCATGGGTCAGGCAAAGAAGGACCCCTCGAAGCTTGCCGAGGCCGAGGAGGCAAAGGCGCAGGTCAAGGCAAACGCCGACCGCCTTGCCGAGCTTGAGACGCTGCACGACGAGCTTGCCGTGCGCATCCGCAAGATCATGCTGACCATCCCGAACATCATCGACCCCTCCGTTCCCATCGGCCCGGACGACTCGGCAAACGTTGAGGTCGAGCGCTTCGGCGAGCCTGTCGTTCCCGATTTCGACATTCCCTATCACACCGAGATCATGGAGAGCTTCAACGGCGTTGACATGGACTCGGCCGGCCGCGTTTCCGGCAGCGGATTTTACTATCTCATGGGCGATATCGCGCGCCTGCACTCGGCAGTAACGGCCTACGGCCGCGACTTCATGATCGACAAGGGCTTTACCTACTGCATACCGCCGTTCATGATCCACGGCAACGTCGTCGAGGGCGTCATGAGCCAGACGGACATGGACGCGATGATGTACAAGATCGAGGGCGAGGATCTCTACCTCATCGGCACAAGCGAGCACTCGATGATCGGCAAGTTCATCGACCAGATCCTGCCCGAGGCGAGCCTGCCGCAGACCCTGACGAGCTACAGCCCCTGCTTCCGCAAGGAAAAGGGCGCGCACGGCATCGAGGAGCGCGGCGTTTACCGCATCCACCAGTTTGAAAAGCAGGAGATGATCGTCGTCTGCAAGCCCGAGGAGAGCCGCGACTGGTACGAAAAGATGTGGCGCTACAGCGTCGAGCTGTTCCGCAATCTTGAGATACCCGTGCGCCAGCTCGAGTGCTGCTCGGGCGATCTGGCCGACCTCAAGGTCAAGTCCTGCGATATCGAGGCGTGGTCGCCGCGTCAGAAGAAATACTTCGAGGTCTGCTCCTGCTCGAACCTCGGCGACGCTCAGGCGCGCAGACTCAAGATCCGCGTCAAGGGCGAGGACGGCAAGATGTATCTGCCGCACACCCTCAACAACACCGTCGTTGCGCCGCCGCGCATGCTCATCGCCTTCCTCGAAAACCATCTCCGGGCCGACGGCAGCGTCACCATACCCGAGGTGCTGCGCCCCTACATGGGCGGCAAGGAAGTCCTCATTCCGTGCAAAAAGTGATCTGAATTACATACATAGGGAGTTAAGATATGAAAAAGTTTCTGTCTGAGTTCAAGGAATTTATCATGCGCGGCAACGTGCTTGATATGGCCGTCGGCGTCATCGTCGCAACGGCCTTCGGAAAGATAACGACTTCTCTCGTAAACGACCTGTTCATGCCGTTCATAAGCTGGCTGTTCGGCACGCGCGATATGAGCGCGCTCAACCTCATCGTGCGCCCCGAGATCGTCGAAAACGGCGCCGTCGTGCAGGAGGCGATAACCATCGGCTTCGGCAGCTTTGTCGCCGTCGTCATTGATTTCCTGCTCATGTCGCTTGTGGTGTTTATAATCCTCAAGCTGTTTAACAAGGCCCGCGCCATGACCGAGAAGAAGGTCGAGGAGCCGGAGCCCGAGGAAGAGCCTGCTCCCACCACCGAGCAGCTCCTCGCCGAGATCCTCGAAGAGCTGAAAAAATCTTCAGAGGCGCATTTTTAGAGGCGCATTGACGCACCTACCGATACATATATCTCTGGTGGCCCGGTTCGGGACTGCGGAGTAAACCGTATTTGCCTCGTGCTACGCAAGTGCGATGCTGAGCCTTGCGGTATCCCGGTTCATGACAATGGTGGAAACCGTATCGTTTCGCACTACGCAAAGTTGTGCTATATTAGTGCAAAATTTGCGCCGCACCTCTTTGGCTCACCTGTCAAGGGGAGCAGGCAGCTTTGCTGCCGAGGGGTTAAATAAAATTCGTGCCGTAGGCACACCATCGGCTCTCTGCTATCAGCTCACGGCTATCAGCTGCGGTGAAACCGCACGGTTTCGTCGGCACCCACCGGTCGGGCTGACGCAATAAATGTATCGGCACCGGCGTAAAAACGCTACTGAAAAAGTGCAGCCGACGGCTGCACACAACAATTATTCACTATTAATTATTCATCATTCATTATTCATTGGGGCGGTCGCAGACCGCCCCCCTTTTTGCCTTCCCCTGCACCTTGTAGGGAACGGATTTATCCGTTCCGCGTGTTGCATCTTCTGATGCAGTTAATACAACGGCACGCAGTCGAGGTTTCGTCATTGCCTTCCCCTGCGTAGCTTGAGGGGAAGGTGTCGCTTGCGACGGATGAGGTGTTATTAAATCATTTGCCGTCAGGCAAACACATTTTTTCAGAGGCGGTTTTTCAGAGGCGCATTTACATTGTGCCGATACATTTTTTGCGGTTGCCCGACCGGTAGGTGCCGACCAGACCATCACAGCGGAACGGATGAATCCGTTCCCTACAAGCGTCCGCAGCGGAGAGCTGATAGCTGATAGTTAATAGGTTTTAATTCAACCCCTCGGCAGCAAAGCTGCCTGCTCCCCTTGACAGGTGAGCCAAAGAGGTGCGGCGCAAAACTCAGCATTGCACTTGTGCTACGTGAAACGTCATGGTTTTTCCATTGTTTCGACACCGGGCTACCGCAATAAATGTATCCGCAATATTTTAATGCGCCTCTAAAAAAGCGCGTGGCAACTACGGTTTCCTCCGCAACTTCGTCACCGGGCTACCAGAGATAAATGTATCCGTAGCTGCGTCAATGCGCCACTAAAAAAAGCGGGCGATCAATGATCGCCCCTACGACTATAGATTTCAGTACAGGCAAAACCGTTACACGCGGAACGGATGAATCCGTTCCCTACAAGGTGCGGCGCAAAACTCAACTCCGCACTAATGTACGGCGTGGTAGTCACGGTTTGTTCCAACGTTCCGACACCGGGCTACCAGAGATAAATGTATCCGTAGGTGCGTCAATGCGCCTCTAAAAAAACGTGGAGTTCGAAGATGCGGAGCCAGGGGAAGCTCAGGTCTTTGACGGAAAGCGAGCCGAAGCCGGCGGTGCCGCCGTCAAGATCGGTGAGGTACGAGCTGTGCGCGAGGTTGTCGAGCACGGGCGCGGCGCTTTCGTCGAGCAGCTGCCGTGCCTTCGTCAGAACGACGTCGGGATCGGTGCCGCTGCGGCAGAAATTATCCGGATCGCCGCCAAGCTCGCCGCGGATGTAGGCGTCAAGCTCAATCTTCACGTCGTTTTTATAGCAGATGTCCTTTATCAGCGAGTCGGCGAGGGTGCGGCGGAAATCGTTGAGCTGAGCCTGGGTCTCGGGTCCGCCCTGCGCGAGGCACAGCCAGCGCGCGACGCCGTTTGCAAGGGCGATTCCGCTTGCGTTTGCAAGGTCGTAGTACCCGGCGTAGCCCATGAGGAAGCCAAGCTCGGTGCTCTTGACGAGCCGGGCTTGGAAATCCGCGCCGTATTTATTGCGCGAGGCGTCCATCAAAACGGTCGCAACGCCGTTTTTCCGGTTTTCGTTCAGCGCGGTGATCGCGTCGCTTATGTATCGGCTCTTTTTGCTCTCGTCGGCAGGCATGGTCAGCACGATAAGCTCGAGCCTGTCTGCGGTGTCGGAATTTGTCGAATCAAGGCCGAGATAGTCAAGATGCGCAGCCACGACCTCGGCCGCGGTCTGGTGGTCATAGGCGCTCATGGCGCTGTTTTCGCTGCCGCCGAAGCAGCGGACGCGCAGCTCGGGTAGCGCGCCGGAACAGTCAAGCTCGGCGTACATTTTGCACACGGCGAGCATGCCGTCCTCGTCCGCGCCGGACAGCACCGCGCCGCGGCCGTCGATCGCGCGGCGCAGCCACGCAAGCTCGTTTGTCTGGATGCTCGCGGACGGCGCGGAGTCGTCAACGCCGACGAGGAAGCGCACATTGTCCCTGCCCTCGGTCGCCCTGAGCGCGCAGTCGATAAGCTCAAGCTTGCGCTCGCGCGCCTTGAAGTACGCGGAGGTAACGTCCTCATCAAAGGCTATCACACTGCCGCTTTCGTCAAGCGGATAGCTCCTCACAATGTTCTCTATCGTCAGCTCGTCGCCGCTAAGCTCCGGGCGCGCGATCCGAGCGTACTCGCGCAGGGCATTGTAGTCCTCGAGCGTGTTGCCGTCGTAGCCGACCGTCGGCGCAAGGCGCATGACCGTGTCGACGACCCAGATCTCGTTCTCGGGCGCGTCGAGCGCGGCAAACAGGCTTTCGATAAGCTCCGTTTCCGTCATAGTCGTGCCGTCGCCGAGTGTAACGTCCGCGCCGGTGAAGCAGCGCGAGTTGACAAGTCCGCCCGACAGGAGCTGGTCGAGCGACAAAATGTATCTGTCGCAGCCCGACTCCTCCTGCTCGAGCACCCACTCGTACAGCGCCGCGCGGTCGCCGTATTTAAGGCCGCTTTCGCCCAGCGGCTGCTCGTCAAGCCGCGTGCGGTAGGTCTCCGCGTCCGGCATGACAAGCTCGTACCCGAGCGAGCCTGCCAGGTACTCGACCCTGTCCGTATTCACCGGCCGGTCGTCCAGCGGAACATACGCAACGCGCGTCTCCTCGCCGCCGTCGTCCGGCAGTTTCTGAGTATCGGGCACGGGCGCCGTGCAGCCTGCAAGCATCACAAGCGCGAGCGCTCCGCTTAGTAATTTTCTCTTCATTCCTTCTCCTTTTTTTAGAGGCGCTTTGCCGCACCTACGGATACATCCATCTCTGGTAGCCCGGTTCGGAACTGCGGTGGAAACCGTAGTTGCCACGCCGTACATTAGTGCGGTGCTGTGTTTTGCGGTTGCCCGGTTCGAGACTGCGGTGGAAACCGGGACGTTTCGCGCTTTTTTAGAGGCGCATTAAAATTTTACGAATACGTCTATTGCAGTGTCCCGATTCGGAACATTGGAATAAACCGTAGTTGCCTCGCGCAACATGAGGTTGTGCTATATTAGTGCAAAATTAGGCTGCACCCCATTGGCTCACCTGTCAAGGGGAGCAGGCAGCTTTGCTGCCGAGGGGTTGAATTAAAAACTATTCACTATTACCTATTACCTCTTCACTGCGGCCGCAGCCGCTTGTAGGGAACGGATTTATCCGTTCCGCCTGTTGCATCTACCTGCGCAGTTAATATAGCGATATGCAGCAGAGGTTTTGCCTTTTGCCTTCCCCTGCGTAGCTTGAGGGGAAGGTGTCACCTTTGGTGACGGATGAGGTGTTATTAAATCTGCGGTGCTAACCGCAACATTTTTTCAGAGGCGTTTTTTTAGAGGCGCATTCACATTGTACAAATACACATATTGCGGTATCCCGACCGGGAGCTGCCGACGAAACCATAACAAGCGGAACGGATAAATCCGTTCCCTACGACTATAGATTTAAGTTCCGGCAAAACCGATACATATGTCAACAATGTAGCGCCTACGGCGCGGATATAATAACACCTCATCTGCCGCAAGCGGTTTTTCAGTAGCGCTTTAACGCTGATACCGATACGGTTTTTGCGTCAGCCCGACCGGTGGGTGCAGGCAAAACCATAACAGGCGGAACGGATAAATCCGTTCCCTACAAGGTGCGGAGCAAAACTCAGCAACGCACTTGCGTTACGCAAAGCGATACGGTTTCCTCCATTGTTTCGACACCGGGCGACCTCAAAATTCAGCAGCGCACTATCGGATTGCGTGGCACACATGGTTTTGCACGCACCCTCGACACCGGGCAACCAGAGATAAATGTATCCGTAGGTGCGTCAATGCGCCGCTGAAAAGTCTTTGATGAATTTGCGGGCCTGATCGACGATGCGGGCGTTTGATCTCAGGCGCAGGCTGACGCGCGGCGCGGTGCCGGCCTCGACCTTGAGCACGCCCTTGTACTCGGGGCGCGCATAGAGCGCGGAGATACGCTGCATGTCAAAATCACGCAGGGCGAATATGAGCTTGCCGGACTTCTGCGAAATGTCGCTTATTCCGGCCTTTCCGGCCTCGCCGCGCAAAAGCGCGACGTTAATCAGCGCGCTCACGCCCGAGGGCAGATCGCCGAAGCGGTCGATAAGCTCGTCGATGAGGTCGTCGGCCTCGTCCTCGGTGCGCAAAAGCGCGATGCGCCGGTAGATATCCATGCGCTGCCCCTCGGCCGGGATGTACGCCTCGGGGATGTTGGCCGCAACGGCGAGATCGGCCGAGCACTCGGCACGATGCTCGACCTTGACGCCGCGCTCCTCAAGCACGGCCTCGCTCAGGAGCTTCATGTACATATCGTAGCCGACGTCGGTCATATGCCCCGACTGCTCCGCGCCGAGAAGGCTGCCTGCGCCGCGAATTTCAAGGTCGCGCATGGCGATCTTGAAGCCCGAGCCGAACTCGGCAAACTCGCGGATCGCCTCGAGGCGCTTTTCCGCTACCTCGGTGAGCACCTTGTTCTGGCGGAAGGTGAGGTAGGCCGAGGCACGGCGCGTGCTGCGTCCGACGCGGCCGCGTATCTGGTGCAGCTGCGCAAGACCCATTTTGTCCGCGTCCTCGATGATGAGTGTGTTGACATTGGGAATGTCGATGCCGGTCTCGATGATCGTCGTGCAGACGAGCACCTGAATTTTGCCCTCGGTGACGTCCTCCATGACCGAGGCGAGCATGTCCTTGTCCATCTGCCCGTGCGCAACGCCGACCGTGACCTCGTTATCGAGCATCTCGCGTATCCTTATCGCGGTGCGCTCGATGCTGTCGATGCGGTTGTGCAGGTAATACACCTGGCCGCCGCGCTGGATCTCGCGGCGTATCGCGTCGCAGATGATGCCCCAGTCGTGCTCCATGACAAAGGTCTGCACAGGGAGTCTGTCCTGCGGCGGCTCGTCGATCGAGGACATGTCGCGTATGCCCGAAAGCGCCATGTTCAGCGTGCGCGGAATGGGCGTTGCCGACAGCGTGAGAACGTCCACGCCGCGGCTCATTTCCTTTATGTGCTCCTTGTGGCCGACGCCGAAGCGCTGCTCCTCGTCAATGATAAGAAGCCCGAGGCTTTTGAATTTGACGTCCTTTTGCAAAAGCCTGTGAGTGCCGACGACGAGGTCGCACTTGCCGGTTTTAAGGTCGTCGAGCGTTTTTTGTATCTGCGCCGGGGTGCGGAAGCGGCTGAGCACCTCGACGGTTATCGGGAAGCCGAAAAATCGCTGCACGGCGGTCTGGTAATGCTGCTGGGCGAGCACCGTTGTCGGCACGAGTATCGCCGCCTGGCGGTTATCGAGGATGCACTTCATCGCCGCGCGCAGCGCGACCTCCGTTTTGCCGTAGCCGACGTCGCCGCACAGCAGCCTATCCATCGGCGTTTCCGACTCCATGTCGGCCTTGATCTCGTTTATGCTGCGCAGCTGATCGTCGGTCTCGGTGTAGCCGAAGTTATCCTCAAACTCGCGCTGCCACGGCGAGTCGGGCGCGAAGGCGTGGCCCGGTATGCGCGCACGCTCGGCATACAGCTTTATAAGCTCGCCGGCCAGCTTCTTCGTTGCGGCCTTGGCGCGCGAGCGCGCACGCGACCACTCCGCACCGCCCATTTTTGAGAGCTTAACGTGCTGATCCTCGGCAGCGCCCAGATATTTCGTCACCATGTCCAGCGCCGTTGCCGGAACATAAAGCGTGTCCGTTCCGGCGTAGCGGATCATGATATAGTCCTTTTCAAAGCCGTCCACCTTCATCTTTTTTATGCCGGCAAAGCGGCCGATGCCGTGAACCTCGTGGACGACAAGATCCCCCGGAGCAAGGTCTGCGTATGAGTTTATGCGCTGCCTGTTCGACGGGGCTTTTTTGCTGCTTTTATGCTTATGCTCGCGCACGCGCAGAAGCTGCATATCGCTTATGACGGCAAGCTTTATGCCGGGATACTCCATGCCTGCCGACATGCCGCCGACGGATATAGTGCAATATCCCTCCTCCGGCAGCTTTTCGAGCGTTTCCTGAACGTAGGCGATGATGCCCGAATCCTTCAGAAAGCTTTGCAGAAGCTCGGCACGGCGCATGTCTCCTGCCAGCACCACGACGCGGAAGCCCTGCTTGAGATACGCCGAAACGTCCTCGGCCGCGGTCTTGACAGAGCCTGCGTAGGACGGCAGCTGCTTTGCCGGGATGCTCGCGAGCGTTTTAGGCTCGACCGGGTAGCGCCCGACGGTGAACGCGTCTGCCATATACAGCGCATGCTCTGACAAAACGTTCGTCAGCTCATCCCAGCTTATGCGGAACGACGGCGCGTCGGTCGCGACCATGCCGCCCTTGACAAGCTCGCTCAGATCGTCGCCGAGCTGCTTTGCAAAGCCCTTTGCCCTGTCCGCGCATCTCGGCGGCTGGTCAAGGAATATTATCGCTTCCTCGGGTATATAGTCCGTTCCCGAGGCCTTTTCGTACAGAAACGGCATGTATCTGTCGGCGTATTCTATCTTGACGTTCTGCTCGAGCCGCTCGATATCCGCGCGCAGGTTCTGCTCAAGCTGCCGAAGCTGCTGCGAGCTTTTATGCTTTGCGCACTTATCCGCAGCCGCGCGCAATGCGTCGATAAGCGCCTGCGTTCCGCCGGAGGCGAGCGTCGTAAGGCTCTCGGCCGCCGGGAGTATTCGACAAAATTCGACGCTTTCCGTCCTGCGCTGGGTCTTTATGTCGAAAAAGCCCATGCTGTCGATGTCGTCGCCCCAGAACTCTATGCGCACAGGCTCTGGGTACGCCGGCGAGAAAAAGTCGATTATTCCGCCGCGCCGGGCAAACTGGCCTGCGCCCTCGACCTGCTCGCAGCGTGTGTAGCCGCAGCGCAGAAGCGCCGCCTCCAGTTCCTCGGGAGGGCACGGTTCGCCGTCCTTGACCGTGAAAGTGGCCTTGCCGAGCGTCTGAGGCGGTATTGCGCGCTGCATAAGCGCGGATACCGTTGCGACCGTAACCGGGCTTTCGCCGCATCTGAGGGCGTTTAAAACATAAAGGCGCTTCTGCTCGGCCTCTCTGGACGCGGCCAGCGAGGGGTAGAAGGTAAAGTCGCGCGAGTACAGGGTGTTTACCGGCCTGCCGAGCATAGACTCGAGGTCGCGCGTGAAGCTCTCCGCCGCGCTGTCGTCCGGGCACACGACGAATATCGGCAGCTCCAGATTTTCGTACAGCGCCGCTGCAAGGTTTACCCTGTGTATGCCCGAAAGTCCCGAAACGAGCGCAGGAAGCCCTCCGCTCTCCATCAGACCCGGGAGGGCGGCCGCTTCCTTGTTTTCAAATATCTGCTGATTGAGTATTTTCATAGTCTTATAATTATACCTTTTTTCAATAGCGATTTCAAGTTTTTCAGAGGCGCATTGGCGCACCTACGGATACTCATATCTCTGGTATCCCGGTGTCGAAACATTGGTAAAAACCGTAGCTGCTACGCAACCCGGTAGTGCGTTGCTGAGT
>UMHA01033700.1_pt1 | contig 13288 bp, 13 predicted proteins | sample 1965401 | NCBI WGS metagenome assembly UMHA01 (sample SAMEA4836085, study PRJEB28245) | human gut metagenome | biome: gut microbiome; material: fecal sample | place: Denmark | collected 2008 | reverse complement strand
CGAGGACACGCTTCAAGGTACCCCTATCAGGAGTAGCGGAAGGGCGTCTTTTTCTTTTTGGTGCCAGGGGGAGCAGAAAGCCTGTGCAAGGGGTTAGTTTGTGCCCTGATGAAACGCGAAAGGAAACCCTGACGGTTTCCTTTCACACTATCCTTCCCTCCGGTGGGGACAGTTTATAGAATGCAATGGGGCGTCTTTTTCTTTTTGGCGCCGGGGGGAACGCAGAGCCTGTGCGAAGGGTTAGTTTGTGCCCTAATTGAATGCGAAGGGGGAAATCGCGAAGGTTCCCTTTTCACGCTTTTTCCTCCCTGTTGGGGGCGCAAGTCTGCGCAGAAAATGCCGGGGGTTTTCTTCCCCTGTAACTCACATTATAACTCACTTTTTTCTTGTCCCCCTATGGGGAGCGGAAATACAGCACAAACAAAAAACCGGGAATTGCTTCCCGGGTTTTTGCTGTTTAGATGCCCATGAGCTGCTTTTTCTTGGCGGTGAATTCCTCTTCGGTGATGATGCCGGAATCGAGGAGGTCCTTGTACTTCTTGATCTCGGCGACGGCATCGGTGGGGGCGGCCACAGCAGCCGCAGCCGCGGCGGCAACAGTCTGGCCGGGAGCGGCGCTTTCCTGCGGGAAGCCCGCTACGCGGGCCAAAGCATTGGCCAGGGTCTCCAGGTGCTGGACGCTCTCATTGTACTCGATGCGGTACTGGTTCAGATCCGGGACATCGCCGATGATAACGGGGCCGGTGCGCTCAAACTCGTAAAGGCTCCAATAGGGATGCTGAAGGTACAGCTTAATGTAGAATTTCTTGAATGGCTCGGGGATATCGATGCTGGTATAGCTGGGGCGGACCTCCTTATCCCGGTTGGCCAGACGCTCCATCGATTCCTGCATCTGCCGCTGGATGAGCATCTGATTGACCTGGGGCAGCAGCTCATCGATGCGCTGGGGGACCCGGCTTTCGTGGTGAATAAAGCCCTTGGCGCTGCCCTCCAGCAGGGGGGCGCCGTCCTCGCTGATCATGAAGGACTTTAACTCACTGCCATGGAAGATGGTCTTATTTAGGTTCTTATCCATGCAGAACAGGCTGTGCTCATAATCGAACACGAATTTTTCGCTGAGGAAGCCGAATTCGACGATCTCATCCACCCGGAACTGCTCCCGGAGTGCCTGATTCTGCTCCCGGAAATCCCGGTATTTCAGGAATTGTTCCATCGTAAAGTCATTGCCGTTCTGCGCATCAATGACACCGTGGCAATCATCGCAGATGTAGTTCCCTTCGATCTTCCACGGAAGCAGCCCCTTTACCTTACCGCCGCAGATGGCGCAAGGGGGTCTTTTATCAAACAAGCCCATTATAAAATCCTCCTGTCACACATTTTTAGGGGCGCTGCCCCTTTTGACCATAGTATAGCAGGAAACCGCGCGCGGTACAAGGAGAAAAGCGTGAACTTTCCCGGTGTAAATGCATGCCGCTTACCGCAGCAGGTGGGTGATATCCTTTGTGGCGGGATCCCGCAGGATGGGACCATCCGCCAGCAGGATATGGCCATTGACATGGCGGCGGTAGACCGCATACCGGAGGATGATCTCGTGCGGGATCTGATAAGCCGCCCGGACCTGAAAGTGGCTATCAAAGATGACAGCGATGAGAAAATCAAACTGGTTTTTCTCCAGGCTGCGGATAACCCCCAACTCCCGGCTTTGCGGGGTGGGAAAATCGGTGCGCTCCCAGCGGCACTTTATTTGATAGCGCAGGCCATCGCTCCCGGTGGCATCCAGCCCACGGGCGGAGTTTTTCTCCAGGCGAAGGCCCAGCTTTTGCGAAACCAGCCATTCCGCAAAATCCCCTACGGGGCTATTGTAGGTGCGGATGACCCCGCGCTCGTTCAGGGTGATAAGCACCGCAGCGTACTGGTTCATCAGGGCCAGGATCTGCTCCATTTCGGCATTTTGCACGGCTATCGCCTCCTCTCCCCTTTACCATACCATTTTGGCGCCCAGCCGTAAAGGGGCTTTCCCCCAAAAACGGAAAAAGCACCTGCCGTGTGACAGGTGCTTTTATTGGGAGAATGGAAATCAGCCGCGGTTGCCGGGGCCGCCCACACCGCCCTGCGGGGGCTGCTGGCCGCCGCCCATATTGCCGGGGTCGCCCATACCGCCGAAACCGCCCATACCGCTGCCGTAGATGAGGCTTTCCATGGTGACGGTGGTGCTGGCGCTGCCCGCGGTGATGGTATAGGTACCGCCCTGTACCACGCCGGGGGCACTGACGACCACGCAGCCGAAGGCCTTGGCGGGGGTGAAGCTGGCAAGAATGTTGCCGTCGGAATCCTTTAGGGTGATGGTCTGGCCGGCGGAGCCGGAGAGATTGACCAGGATACTGCCCTGGGTGGAGGCGGTGCCGAAGTTTTCCGCCATGCCGGTGGAGCCGGCCGCGACCACGATGCCGCCGGTGATAGTAGCGCTGCCGTCGCAGTCGATGGAGCCATCGCCATTGGAGGTGGGGCCGCTGATATACAGCTCACCGCCGGTCACTTCGATATCACCGTTGGAATCGATGCCGTCGCCGGAGGCATTGACAGTGACCACGCCGCCGGAGATACGGATGAGGTAATCTCCGGAGCCGCCGAAGGCATCCGGCGCAAAGCCGAAGCCGCCAAAGCCGCTTTGATCGCTGCCGCCCGCGGCATTGATGCCGTCATCGCTGGCGACGATGGAGATCTTGCCGCCGGAGATAAGCACCTTGGCGCCCTCCAGGCCCTCGTAGCTGCGGGTGATATCAATGGTGCCGCTGGAGATGGAGAGGGTATCATCGGCATGCATGCCGTCATCGCCGGTGGCGATGGTGAAGCTGCCGCCGGAGATGGTGACATCGCCATTGGAGTGGATGGCATCATCGCAGCAATTGAGCTGGAAGGTACCGCCGGTAACTGTGACCTGCGTCCCGGCCTTGAGGCCCTTGGCACTGATGTCATTGGAGATGCTTTGACCCGCGCCGCCCGCGGTGGTCACGGTGGCAGTGCCGCCGCTGATGGTCAGAGTGGTCTCCGCCTGGATACCGTCCTCGCCCGCGGTGAGTTTGAGCGCGGAGCCGGTGATGACGAGATAGCCCTGGGTGGGATCGCTGTCATTGGTGGAGCGTAGGGCATCCCCGCCGCTGGTGACGGTGATGTCAGCATCCTTGATGGTCAGACTATCCTTGCCGTTGATGCCGTGATTGACGGCGTTGACGGTGACGGAGGCCTTTTGGATGAAGAGGGTATCCTTGCCGGTGATACCATTATTATAGTTGGCATTGACCGTTAGGCTGCCGCTGCCCGCAATCACCAGGTCGGACTTGGAGTAGAGGCAGGCGTTGGGCTCTTCCTCCTCCGCCGAAGAGTAGCTGTCACTAAAGGTGTAGTCCGTGCCGTCGGTCAGGGTGGAGGCGGTGCCTTCCGGCAGGTAAAGTATGGTGGCCTTGGACTTATAGACATACAGGGGGCTGCCGGTGGAGCAGGTGATGGCGGCATCCTGCAGCACCAGGGTCACTTCCTCTTTGGGGGCATTTACAAGGATGCGGCCCTCGGTCATGGTGCCGGTGACCACATAGGTGCCGCCCGCCGTGATGGTCACCATGCCGTCTGTCACTTCCGCGCCGGTGCCGGTAGCGGTCGCCGACTGCCCGGAAAGAGTGATGGTGGTAGCACCGCTTACATCGGGGGCATCCACATCGGCGGTGGTATCCGGGGTGGTAACAGCGGCCGCTGTGTTTTCTTCGGAGGAGCTGCCTCCGGTGGCAGTGCCGCTTTCGCCGCAGGCGGAAAGGCACCCGGCCAGCAGTGCGGCACTTATGATAATAGACAGGATACAGTATTTGCATTTCATATTTGGTTCCTCCCTTCAGTCAATGATACCATAATAAAGCCGGGCGCTAAAGAAAAGCTAAAGAAAAAAAGTTTTTTCCTTTAGTCAATCTTTAGGCGGCGGCTTTACTTTAAGATAAAGCCAACCAATCCGAAAGGGGTGCCCGATATGGCAAACGGAACACAATACAGCTTCCAGCGCATTGAAAAGAAATACTTTATCTCCCCCGCGCAGGCGGAAACAATGCTGGGTGAAATGCGCCAGCACATGACCACCGACCGCTACGGCGAATACGCCATCGGCAACATCTACTGCGATACCGATAATTTCCGGCTCATCCGGGCCTCGCTGGAAAAGCCCGCCTATAAAGAAAAGCTGCGCATCCGCTGCTACGGCGTGCCAAAGGCGGGGGATAAGGTCTTTGTGGAGCTGAAAAAGAAATGCGGCGGCGTGGTGTATAAGCGCCGGGTCACCGCGCCCCTGCCCCAGGCGGAGCGTTTCCTGCGCACCGAAACCGCCCCAGCCGAATGGGGACAGATCGGGCAGGAGCTGCAATGGTTCCAGCGCTTTTACGATACCATGCCCCGCATGTATATCGGCTATGACCGTACCGCCTGGGCGGGCACCGAAGACCCGGAGCTGCGGATCACCTTTGACCGGAACATCCGCTGGCGGTGCGACCGTCTGACGCTAGACGCGGGCGACGACGGTAAGCGCCTGCTGCCGGAGGATCAGATCCTGATGGAGGTCAAAACCCTCGGAGCCTGCCCTCTGTGGCTGTGCCGGGCGCTTTCCGCTCAGCATATTTATCCCGCCTCGTTTTCGAAATACGGGGCGTGCTACAAGGAAAAGTGCCGGGAGGCCAATGCCCCCACACGGATGACCAATTCAAAGGAGGCGCATAGCTGTGCTTAACTCGATATTAGGGACCGAACTGACTCTGACATCTTTTCTGATCTGCATGGGAGTTTCTCTGCTGCTGGGGGTGGGCACCGCGCTGGTGGCTGGCTACCGCAGCCGCAGTACCCAAAGCCTTGCCGTCACGCTGGCGATCCTGCCGGCGGTGGTGCAGGCGGTCATTATGCTGGTCAATGGCAGCATCGGGGCCGGCATTGCCGTAGCAGGTGCCTTCAGCCTGGTGCGGTTCCGTTCCGCGCCGGGTACCGCCCGGGAGATCGCCGCCATTTTCCTGGCTATGGCCATTGGCCTGGCCACCGGCATGGGGTATGTGGGGCTGGCGGCGCTGCTGTTCCTCATCCTGGCCGGAGCCATGCTGGCGCTTACCGCGCTGCGCTTCGGCCAAAAGGAGGATGCCGGACGCATCTTGAAGATCACCATTCCGGAGGACCTGGATTATGACGGGCTGTTTGATGACCTGTTTGAGCGCTACACCACCGCCCACACGCTGGAAAAGGTGAAAACCACCAACATGGGCACCCTGTACGAGCTGCGCTACCGCATCACCCTGCGGCAGGAGCCGGTCCCCAAGGTGTTCCTGGATGAGCTGCGCTGCCGCAACGGCAACCTAAACATCACCTGCTGCCGGGAGGAAAGCCACGAAAGCCTGTAAACAGCGCAAAATATCCCCCTATCCGTTTGGGTAGGGGGCTTTGTTTTAGAGGTCAGCCCGACTCCTTCATGCGGTAGCCCACACCGATCTCGGTGAGGATATACTGCGGCTCGGCGGGGTTCTGCTCCAGCTTACGGCGGATATTGGCCATATTGACCCGCAGCAGCTGGCTGTTGCCGCCGGCGGCATCGTCCCACATGGCCTCGCTGATACGATCGTAGGTGAGCACCTTGCCCGCGCTGCGGCTCAAGAGCTCCACTAGGCGGTATTCATTGGCGGTGAGGTGCACCGGCTGCCCGGCCAATGTGACCAGGTGCTTATCATAGTCGATGGTCAGCTCGCCGGTGGTAAAGGCGGAAAGATTGGCGGCGGGCCCGGCCCGGCGCAGCGCTGCCCGGATGCGGGCCAGCAGCTCCGGGGAGCCGAACGGCTTGGTGATATAGTCGTCGGCGCCACTATCCAGGGCGGCCACCTTTTCGCTTTCCTCGGTGCGGGCGGAGACCACGATGACCGGCAGGCCATAGCGCTGCCGCAGCTCCCGCAGCAGCTCCAGCCCATCGGCATCCGGCAGCCCCAGATCCAGCAGCATGGCACTAAACTCCATCTTTTCCAGCGCCGCACGGGCCTGGGCGGCACAGGTAGCCACCTCCACGGTGTAGCCATCGCCCTCCAGCACGGTTTTCATAAAATTGCTGATGGAAAATTCGTCCTCGACGATCAGGATCTTATTCATCATGTTCTTCCTCCTCTATTTCCGCCAGCGGCAGCGTGATGCAAAAGCTGGCGCCCCCCTGCGGGCGGTTGGCGGCGGTGATCTGCCCGCCATGGGCATTTACTATGGTACGGCACACCGTCAGGCCGATGCCCATATTGCGGCGGTCGCTGCTGGTTTGCTCCGCGCGGGTGCGCATCCCATCAAAAACATTTTCCAGGCCGTGGCTATCCAGCCCCACGCCGTCATCCTCCACCCGGAGCTCCGCCTTGTCATTCCGGCGGCGGGCTGTCAGGGTGATGTTCTTTACTCTACCCCCGTGCAGGGCGGCGTTTTCCAGCAGATTCAACAGTACCTGCTCCATCAAGGTGGCATCCATCGGGACCAGCAGCAGTTCATCGGGGGCGGTCACCTGCACGGCAAAATCGGGGTACCGCCGGCGGAACTTGGCCGCCGCGCTCGCCATAATCTCCTCCACCGCCTCGGGCTGGGTAATCAGTCTTGTTTCGCCGTCGCCGTTCAGCCGGGTGATGGTCAGCATGTTTTCCACCATGTGGATCAGCCAGTTGGCTTCCTCCTCGGCATTGAGCAGCAGCTCCCGCTGCTTCTCGGGCGGCAGGGTATCCTGCTGCTCCAGCACGGTATTGATGGCCCCTGAAATGGCCGTAAGGGGGGTGCGCAGATCGTGGCTGACCGCCCGCAGCAGGTTGCCCCGGGTGCGTTCCTTTTCGTTTTCGGCCCTCAGGCGCTGCTGGTCACGGCTGCGTATTGTCATGGCGCTGGTGAGGATACCCACCACAAACAGCGTTACAAAGGTGATGGGATAGCCGGGGCCGGAAAAGCTCAGCTTGGAAAAGGGCTCGGTAAAAAAGTAATTGACCACAAAGACCGAAAGCAGCGAGCCGAGCAGGCTCCACAGGTAGCCATTGGTAAAAAAGCCGGTGAGAAATACTGCCAGCACAAAGATGACCGGTGCGGTATCCTTGGCGTAGCCCATCTCCCCCAAATACAAGCAGATGAGCAGCGCACACAGGTGCAAAAGCAGCATGGTGATGGCATCCTGCTCCCATTTGGTATAGGTTTCATTCCGCTCGATCGGTGACATTGGGCCCCTCCCCCTTTCCTCTCTTTGGAATAATCATACCATTTCCCGGCGTTTTTGCAAGGTCCCTTATCAAAAAAATCCCCCGCGGATAAAAGCCCGCAGGGGAATATTTATTTGCCGAGGTATGCCTCACGGATGACCGGGTTTTCCAGGAGCTCGCGTCCCGCGCCCTCCAGAATGATCTCGCCAGTTTCCATTACATAGCCGCAATCGGCGGTGTGCAGGGCCATATTGGCGTTCTGCTCGATGAGCAGGATGGTAACACCCTGCTTATTGATCTCCCGGATGATCTGGAAGATATCCCGCACGATGAGGGGGGCCAGTCCCAGGGAGGGCTCATCCATCATCATCAGCTTGGGACGGCTCATCAGGGCGCGGGCCACGGCCAGCATCTGCTGCTCGCCGCCGGAAAGGGTCCCGGCCAGCTGCCAGTGGCGCTCCTTCAGGCGGGGGAACAGCTCATAGCACCACTCGATATCGTCATCCAGCTTATCATGACGCAGGTAGGCGCCGATCTTCATATTCTCCAGCACCGTCATATCGGGGAAAACCCGCCGGCCCTCCGGCACCAGGGTAATGCCCCGCTTGACGATCTCATCGCTGGGCTTGCCCAGCAGCTCCTCGCCATTGTAGGTGATGGACCCGGCCTGGGCCTTAACCTGGCCGGCGATGGTGCGCAGCGTGGTGGATTTGCCGGCGCCATTGGCGCCCACCAGCGTAACGATGCTGCCATCCGGCACCTCAAAGGAGATATTCTTTACGGCGCGGATCCCGCCGTAATTGACCTGTAATTCCTGTACTTTAAGCATCGAGATCCACCCCCAAATACGCGTCAATGACCCGCTGATCCATCTGGACCGCCTCGGGTATGCCCTCAGCGATCAGCTTGCCGAATTCCAGCACATAAATGCGGTCGGAAATGCCCATGACGAGGTTCATGTGGTGCTCGATAAGCAGGATGCTGAGATCAAACTGTTCCCGGATCTCCCGGATGAATTCGGTGAGCTCCACCGTTTCCTGCGGGTTCATACCGGCCGCCGGCTCATCCAGGATGAGCAGGCGAGGATCGGTGGCCAGGGCGCGCGCGATCTCCAGCCGGCGCTGCTGACCGTAGGGCAGGTTGCTGGCGGTTTCATCCTTCAGCTCGGCCAGACCCACGATCTCCAGAAGCTCCATCGCCTCCCGGCGCATCCGGGTCTCCTCCTTGCCGTTCAGATGGAAGGTAGCCGCCAAAAAGCCGCCCTTGGCGTGCATGTGCTTGGCAATGAGAACATTCTCAAAAACAGTCAGATTGCCGAAGAGACGGATATTCTGGAAGGTACGGGCCAGGCCCATTTTGGTGATCTGATCCGGCGTTTTGCGCAGGGTGGGCTTCCCTGCGAATTTTTCCACATCGCTGCCGAGATAATCATGCTTGGCACGGCCGGTGGGATGCTCGCACAGATAGGGCCTGCCATCGAGATACAGGCAGCCGTTGGTGGGGGCATAGACCCCCGTCACCACATTAAAGGCGGTGGTTTTGCCGGCGCCGTTGGGGCCGATGAGGGCCACGATCTCGCCCTCGCCCACTTCCATCGAAAGGTTATCCACGGCTACCACGCCGCCGAACTGCATTGTCACATTTTCCAGCTTTAGAACGGGGTTACTCATTTGCTGCACCGCCTTTCACTGCTTTTTGGCCGGTAAACAGATTTTTGAAAAACCGGCCAATCTTGCCAAAGAACGCGAAGATGGCATCCCAGCTGAATTCCTTTGTGCCCATCAGACCCTGGCGGTAGAACAGCACGATGACCATGATGACCACCGAGAACACCACCATACGGAAACCGTGGCCGAGCAGCGGAACCTTAAAGGTGCCGATCATGGTGGGGTTATCCAGGAAGCGCAGCCACCACTCGCTGCACGCCACATACAGGAAGGAGCCCAGCACCGAACCGGTGATGGAGCCGATGCCACCGATGACGACAATGAGCAGGATCTCGTAGGTCATGGCGGTGGTAAAGTTTTTGGCGTGGGCATTGAACTGGAACATGGCCAGCAGCGCGCCGCCGATGCCCGCGAAGAAGCTGCTGGTGCAGAAGGAAAGCATCTTGTGCTTCATCAGGTTGATGCCCATAGCCTCCGCGGCAATTTCATCCTCCCGGATGGCCTTAAAGGCCCGGCCGTAGGTGGAATTGATGAGCAGCACGATGATGGCGATACATACACCGGAAACGATAAACGGGAACAGGATGCTATCATAGCCCGTAAATTTGCGCAGGATGTTGGAGGCGTTGGTCAGCGGGCCCAGCTTCTCCCATTGGATCACCGCGCGGAGGATCTCCGCGAAGCCCAGGGTGGCAATGGCCAGGTAGTCGCTCTTCAGCCGCAGCACCGGCGCGCCGATGAGCGCCGCGAACAGCGCCGCCACCACACCGGCCAGGATTAGGGCCGGGATCTGGGGCATCTGGAACTGCACAATGCCGCCATCAAAGTACTGATAAACATTAATACGCTGATCCACCGGAATGGTAAGGATAGCATAGGTATAGGCGCCCAGCAGCATAAAGCCTGCCTGGCCCAGGCTAAACAGCCCGGTAAAGCCGTTCAGCAGGTTCATGCTGACCACCAGCAGGGCGTAAATGGCACCCTTTTGCAGCACGGTGGAGAGCATCGAGCTTTTTAGCGGGCTGTTATCGATATACAGCAGCACACCCACCAGCACCGCCGCCAGAAGAAGGGAACAGATCAAATTGCGTGTTTTCTTGTTTTTCATCGTTTACACCTTCTCCTTCAGTTTCTCTCCAAACAGGCCGTTGGGCTTGATAAGGAGGATGATGATCAGCAGCGCAAAGGTAAAGGCATTGCTGAAGATGGAAATATCCTGGTTGGATTTGATGAATGTTTCGCAGATACCGATGATATAGGAGCCAATGACCGCGCCGGGCACCGAGCCAATGCCGCCGAATACCGCCGCCACGAAGGATTTGAGACCCGGCATGGCGCCGATGGTGGGGCTGACCTGCCCGATGTAGCTGAAATACAGGATGGAGCCGACCGCCGCCAGGAACGAACCGATGACAAAGGTGATGGAAATGACCCGGTCGATGCGGATGCCCATGAGCTGCGCGGTATCAAAGTCCTTGGCCACGGCACGCATGGCCATGCCCATCTTGGTGTGCTTGATCACGATAACCAGCGCGATGACCAACAGGATGGTCAGCACGGGGGTGAGGATGGCCAGCCGCCGCACGGTGATGCCGCCGATCTGGATCTCGGTACGCAGCCAGGGGATATTGGGATAGGCCTGCGCCAGGCCGCCGGTGACATAGGTGGAAAGGTTCTGCAGCAGGTAGCTGACACCGATGGCGGAGATCATGACCGACATGCGGGGGGCGGAACGCAGCGGCTTGTAGGCCACTTTTTCTATCATCACGCCCAGCACCACCGTCAGGATCAGGGTCAAGATCAAGCCGACGGCAATGCTGCCGGCCCCCAAAAAGCCGCTGCTCCAGCTAGTGATATAGATCATGATGAAGCCCGCAACCATGAACATATCGCCGTGGGCAAAATTGATGAGCCGCAGGATGCCGTAAACCATGGTATAGCCGATGGCGATAAGCGCATACAGGCTGCCGATGGTCAATCCGGAGATCAATATCTGGGCGTAGTAGGTAAAGTCATGCATATACACTGCCTCCGTAATAAAAAGGATATGCCGGGAAAAATGGCGCTGCGGTCCCCTTTGCCGGGGCTTTCATCCATCGCCGGGTCAAAGCCCTCGCAAAGAACGCCGCACCCATGCCGTTTGTTCTAAACGGCCACAAGCGCAGCGGGGGAAACCCAGTGGGTCTCCCTCGCCGCGCAGCCGTAGCTTTACATCATGCTGTTACAGCTTTTTTGCTATTACTCGATGGCAACAGAATCGGCAAATACAAAGCCCTCGGTGGTAGCAGTCTTGATGATGGCGTAGCTCTTGATGGCATCGCCGTTCTCATCAAACTTCAAGTCGCCGGTTACCAGGCCGGGAACATCCAGCGCGGCCAGAGCGTCACGCAGGGTAGCGCCGTCGGTGGACTGAGCCTTATCCAGGGCGTAGTAGATGGCCATGTAGGCATCGTAGCCACAGGCAGTCACGGCGGAGATCTCTTCGCTGTTGGAGTTATCGGTCAAGCGGGCGGAATCTTCTTTCAGCCAGGCCTTAAAGCCCTCGGCAAAGGCATTGGCAGCGGGGTTGGTGTCATCGCCCTCAATGAAGAAGGTGGAGAAGTAAACACCGTCAATGGAAGCGCCAGCTTCCACTACACGCTGGATGATGGAAACATCGTCCCAAGTATCGGAGGCCAGGATGCAGCCATTGATACCAGCCTCACGGGCCTGCTTGATGATAAAGGGAGCAGTCTCGATGGAGGTGGGGGCAAAGATGGCCTCAATGCCCTGAGAAGCCAGGCTGGCCATGGTGCCGGAGAAGTCGGTCTCACCGGTCTGGAAGTTGACTTCCACGACCTCGCCGCCCAGCGCCTCAAAGGCTTTTACAAAGTAGGTGCCCAGACCGGCGGAGTAGTCGTCACCGGCCTCGGTGATAACGGCAGCCTTAGTCACGCCCTGCTTCTTGGCAAATTGCGCATCAGCTACGCTCTGGAAGGGATCGATGAAGCAGACTCGGAAGTAATAGTCATTGCCCTGGGTAACCTGGGGATTGGTGCAGGAGGTTCCGATCGCCGGGATCTTGGCCTGCTCGAAATAAGGGCCGCCGGCAATGGCGCAGCTGGAACCATAGGTACCCAGTACAGCGGTCACGCCCTTGGAAACCAGCTGCTGGGCAGCGGTGGGCGCCTTGGAAGAATCGGACTGGTTATCGGCATAGGTCAGCTCGATTTTGTATTCCTCACCGCCAATGGTAACGGTGGGATACAGAGAATTGGCGTACTGGATGCCGAGGATCTCTTTTTTGCCGCCGGCGCCGTTCTGGCCGGAGGTGGGTTCAAACACGCCGATGGTGATAACTTTTTCATCGGTGGGGGGGGGATTCTTTTCGCCGCCGCAGGCTACCATGGAAACGACCATGACCAGGCACAGCAGAATCGCGATCAGTTTTTTCATCTTTCTATTCCTCCTTATGGAATGATGGGATTGTACCTCCGAAGGCGTACACTTGTACGCCGGGGGAAGATATTAGTAGTATTATAGCAACCGTTCTCTCATTTGGCTACTATTTTTTTATTGCATTTTCGTCGCTTTGTCGCTTAAAAACATTCCAACTTGTATATTTTGACGAAAAGAATTTGCAGGCCGCCATTCATTTTGCTAAAGTGTTTTCCGCTCTCGGATTCTTATTTTGTCCGCTGTGCGCCATTGGGGGACAGCTCTCTCTCCTTTTCATGTAATTTTGTGCAACTTATCGGCACGCCTTCCTGCATTTTGGCCGCAGTTTGTTCGCATTTTGTTCTTATTATCCCTGCATTGACTATCCCATTTTCTTGTGATACCATATAGGTATCACCAATTAAGGAGGACTTTTTCATGAGCAAAATTCAGAAAATCTACGATTACCTCAAAGAATGCAACGGTTTCTTCTTTGCCAGCTGTGATGGCGATAAGCCCCGCGTGCGCCCCTTCGGCTTTATGATGATCTTCGAGGATAAGCTGTACTTCGGCATGGGCACCCATAAGGAAAGCTACAAGCAGGTCAAGGCCAATCCCAATGTGGAGATCTGCGCCATGAACCCCGATGGCAGCTTCATCCGTGTCAAGGGCGTCGCCAACTTTGATATGCGCCCCGAAGTACAGGCCCATATGTTTGAGGTCTCTCCCAGCCTGCGCAAGATCTACAATGAGGAATCCGGCCTGACTCAGGCTACTTTCTACCTCACCGATATTGTCGCCGAGACCAGCAAGGACAATGTTTTCACCCCCATCACCGATTGATCCATGCACCACTCTTTCCCCCGGGCAGCCTTGTCCGGGGGGATTTTTCTTTATCCCGGCCGAGTGCAGACCGCCGGCTCGGGGCGCAGCCCCTTCCGGCTCCGCCGGAAGCAAGCAGGCTCCGCCTGCTTTCCGCCGCCTGCGGCG
>UMHA01075631.1_pt1 | contig 13432 bp, 11 predicted proteins | sample 1965401 | NCBI WGS metagenome assembly UMHA01 (sample SAMEA4836085, study PRJEB28245) | human gut metagenome | biome: gut microbiome; material: fecal sample | place: Denmark | collected 2008 | reverse complement strand
GTCGAACGCGGGATCGCTCAGCACGTCGATGAGCTCGAATCCCAGGTGCTCGTACATGCTCTGCAGGCGGTCGGAGTAGCACTCCAGGTAGCAGTTCAGGTTGTGCTCGTCGGCGTAGTCGAAGAAGGGGTTGATCAGGCGGCGCAGCGATCCCTTGCCGCGCGCGGTCTTGTCGACGGCCCACATGTAGAAGTAGATGTGGTCGCCCTCCTGCTCGCGGTGGCGCGTCCAGTCGAACTGGGAGATGGGCTCCATGCGGCGCTCCTGCTCGGCGAGCGCCTCGCGTTCCTGCGGCGTGGCGACTGCCAGGAAGTTCTTCTGGGAAGCGCCCTGCAGCTCGGGATGGGTGTGGCCGGCGAGCTCGCTGTAGAGGTAGCCGCCCGCTGCGGCAGTGCCGTCCTCGAGCAGGTAAGCGCCCTGGTAGGGCACGTGGTTGCCCAGCTCGTCCAGGTATTGGGCGTGCAGGATCTCCTGCTTGCGGGCGCGGGTGGCGCCCATCTCGTCCAGGCAGGACAGCCAGGTGGACGTCCAGCCCTCTTCGATGAAGCTGTCGCCCAGGATGCGCGCGGCGCGCTCGAGCAGAAGCGGTTGATCGGGCGTGATGGTGATGATGCCGGGTAGGTTCATGCGTGGCCTCCTTTTTTCGGAGGCAATTTTGACACGGGCTGTCGGCGGGGGCAATGCGCCAGGCTCGGTTCGGACGAAACGAACATGGTGCAGGCGGACGCCGTGTCCGTTTCGGAAGGGTCAGCGCCGGCCTGCGTCCTCCGCCGCGCGCATGCGGCGTTCGGCGTCGAGCATGAGCGTGTCGTACCCCTCGATCTTCTTATCCAGGCGATCCAAGCCCTCCTGCATCGCGGCGATGCGCTGCTTGAGCAGATCGCGCTGGGTCTCGAGGATCGCCTTGCGCTGGGCGGTGGTGTCGCCGTCCTGCTCGAACAGGTCCATGTACTCGATGAGCGCCTCGATGGGCATCCCCGCGCTGCGCATGCATTTGACGAACTCGATGCGCTGGCAATCCGCTTCACCGTAGTCGCGCACGCCGCTTGCGGTGCGGGGAACGGGCCGCAGCAGTCCGATGCGCTCGTAGTAGCGCAAGGTGTCGCTGCTCACGCCGTATTTCTTGCTCACCTCGGCGATCTTCACGTGATCCTCCTAAAGTTGCTTGGAATACGCATCCGTTGCGATGCTCCGTCCCCATTGAAGCACTTGAACTATGCTTCAAGTCAAGAGGCGCTCGCTCGACCCGCGGTGAAAATGAAAACGGCAACGGATCATGCCGTTGCCGTTGTGCGCTCTGGAGCGGGCGACGGGAATCGAACCCGCGTGTGCAGCTTGGGAAGCTTTTGCCCTGCAAGCCTTCCTGCGGTTCATGAATCCCTTCTGACCTGCCCCTTTCTTGAATGTCAGACATTACAACTACCAGATACTGGAAAGTATACTGGAAAAAACTGGAAGAATTAACCCCCTTTGAAACGCAAAACGGGCACCATCGAGAAGCGATGATGCCCGGTCAGGTCTGGAGCGGGCGACGGGAATCGAACCCGCGTTGTAAGCTTGGGAAGCTCAAGTTCTACCATTGAACCACGCCCGCAATCAAGCGAATGACAGTATAGCGTATCGCGCAGCTTTGTCACCGGAAATCCTCCTCAAGTCCATGCTTTTCCCTGCCGTTCACGAGTCCCGGGACGAGCCTGCCGACGTACCGGTCCGCGAGCCCCCTCGTGGTGGCTGGGATGAACCCGACGTACAGGTCGAGCGTGTAGGACGCGTCGGCGTGCCCGAGAAGCGCCGACACCGTCTTGATGTTCTCGCCCCGGGCGAGGTTGATGGTCGCGAACGTGTGTCGGAGGGCGTAGGGCCGCGTGCCGGCGAACCCCGCTTTCCGGACGAACGCGTTCCATCTCTTCTTGAACGAGTTGTAGCTCCAGGGGTTGCCTGTCTCGCCCAGAAGCGGCGTCGAGCTCCTAAGGACGAGCCCCATCTCGTCGAGCGCGCGCCTCTTCTCCTCGATCCACGCCTCCACGACCGACGCCGTGTACCTGTCGAGCGGGACCGTGCGCATCGAGCTGTCCGACTTGGTGTAGTTCTCTATCCTTCCCGCGCGCAGGGCCGCCACGATCCGCATCTGCGCGTCTTCCCCCTCCTCTGCGGGGACGAAGGTCCCGACGCGCTGGGCGAGCATCTCCTCGGGGCGCATGCCCGTGGAGAACAGGATGAGCACGGCCACCTTGGTCATGTCGAGGGGGAGGGACGACGCCTCCTCGAGGAACGCCTCTGCCTCGTCCTCCATCAGCGGGTCGATGAGAGGTCTGCCCTTCCTGAAGCCCTTGGAGAGGAAGCGCTTCTTGGCGACGTTGCGCCCGACGTGCTCGCGATCGACGGCATCGTTGAGGACCTCGCGCACGAACTTGAGCACCTTGGACTGCATCGCCGGCCCGGCGACGCGTACGGGCGAGAAGGGGGCCCTCCTCTTGAGCCTCCCCTCCTGCCGCAGCCTCTCCCTGTTCTCCTCCTCGCGTCTCCTCTTCTCGAGCGCCCACTCCTCGGACAGGCGGGGCACCGCGAGCACGCACCGCTCGACGTCCTCGGCGACGAGCTCCTTCAGGGGAATCGACCCTATCGTCGCCTTGGCGTACTTCAGGTAACGCCTTTCGTTGGCGGTCGACGCGGGGGAGATCACCCCGACTCGGCGCTCGACATACCGCTCCGCGTACTCCCCGAAGGGCATCGCTGCCCAGGCGGCGGCGTCGAGCGAGCCCCCGCCCCGTGCCTCGAGCGCGAGGTCGAGGACCGCGTTCTTCTCCTCCTCGAACGCGCGGACCTGCCCTTTGAGGTCGATCTTCTTGTTGAGGGCGAACACCACGCGGGTGAGTTTCTTCTTCCCGCCGAAATGACGACGGTGCTCCTCGGGGATGCGGATGGTGAGCTCGTAGGCGGTGGTGCGCGAATCCTTGCGCTTTCGCCGCGGCGTGCCGCGCCTCGCGGCCGCCTCGTCGAGGTTGTATGGTTTGTCGCAGTGAAGCAGCTGCATGGGTTGTCGTTCGTCAAGCGGACTGCAGGCCCTCGCGGCCCTCGTCCTTATACAGGTAGTTCAGCAGGGCGAGCTTCGGCACGAGCCACTTCTTGCCGACGCGGCAGCCCTTGAGCTCACCGCGGGCGAGGAGGCGGCGCACCTCCTGGCTGGTGGCGCAGGTGAACTCCGCGACCTGGGCGGAGGTCATCATGTACGGGTAGTCCTCCAGCATGAAGAGGTAGAGCCCGTCCGGGTCGGCGGCGCGCAGTCGCTCCACGTCTATGCCGACCTCGCCGTGGATGTCGTTCATTTCGCTCTCCTTCTCTCGTTTCGGTCCCAATCGGGATGATGACCCGTTTCCAGCATGGCGCAACCCTGCAGGCGGCCCATCTGCACCGTTGCGCCAGGGTGCGGCGTGGAGTATGGACCACCGGTTTCTCGGCGCGCGCCTCATTTCTCGACAGCGTACACACATTGTTCGCGTTCGGCGCCGCAGACCCCTTTTCTCAGGATTTTTGTTCCGAATTGAGATACAGACGATCAGAGGCTATCCTGCTCATCAGGATGCTTGCATACTTAGATGGTGCGAGTTGCGGACATGCAAGAGCTACGCGTTTGGTTCGTTTTCAGCGGTGTTGGAAGTATCGGCTCAATGAAAAGCCAAGTCGACATTTTCGTAGACCGAGGTTTAGAAATGGCTTTTCTCGCTTGCACAGACATGGTGCATAAAAGCGTTTTGCTTGGGAATTCTAACGAAATAAATAACCACATAACGTAAATGCAGCCATAGATACAAAAGGAATCGAATGGCCAGAGAGGACTGCGCTTACCGATGGTCGATTCTTGACAGGCAAACTCAAGCCTCGTTAATATTACATGGTTTGCCAGACCGAATTAACAAAGGAGGGGTGTCGTGGTTGGTCTTTTCCGCACGTGGATGAGCGCCTAGAAAGCGGCGCTGTTGTGGCGTCGCGCTGTTTTTCTGCACGCCATTTCACGATTGGACATAACCATGATATTTGAAACCTCTCGGGGCAGGTCTGCTCTGCTGTGCCATTCATGGCAATTCAAGCTTTGTTTCGTATGGGGCGGGGAGCTCGTTTCGACATTGACGAGTTCGATTCTCCAGATGGGTCTTATTTGGCATCTCGCCCTCACGACAGGGTCGTCTTCTCTCCTCTCCTTAGCATCGCTGGCAGGCTTTCTGCCGATTGCTTTGTTCGGAATCCTTGCGGGCGCCGTTGTCGACAGACTGCCTTTGAAACGTGTCCTCATCGGCGCCGACCTCTTCATTGCCGCGGTGGGTGCCGCCTTGGCGATTGCCTCGTTGGCCGGCAGCTTACCTGCATGGCTAATTCTCATCGCCTTGTTTCTCCGTGCAGTTGGTACTTCGTTCTACACGCCAGCCTCCCAATCTCTCACGCCCCATCTCGCCCCACCGGAGCATCTCGTTCGCCTATCGGGGGTGACTCAGGCGATTCAGTCCGGCGGATACATTCTTGGCGCCGCGCTTGCAGCAGTGATTTATCCCGTGGCGGGCATTACCGCTATGATTGTCCTCGACGTGCTGGGAGCGCTTTTCGCTTCTTTAGCCGTCCTCGCCGCACAGATAGACGCAGGGGGCCTCGACGAAGCCGACCGCAGCTTGTCCTTTTCCAATAAGGTTCGAGAGCTCTTCTCTGAGATTTCGGACGGCTACAAGCTGATTAGGGGGTACAGGGGGCTGTTCGCCCTTCTTTGGTGCGGGTTCGTCTTCGCTTTCGCGTTCTCTCCGCTCGCGGCATTGTTCCCAATAATGACCTTGGGGCATTTTGGCGGTAGCACGGGGGATGCCGCTTTGGTGGAAATCCTTTTTTCTGCAGGCATGCTGGCTGGGTCCGGTATCTTGGCGGTTACGGGAGGGTTCCGCAATAGGTCGTTCACCATGGTCGCCGCGATTGCCGGCTTCGGCATTGCCGCAATCGTATCCGGATCGCTCGGCCCGTCATTGTTCGCTGCTTTCCTGCCGGTGAGCTTTCTTATGGGCGCATGCTCCCCGTTGTACGCGGGAACCCAGACTGCCCTTATGCAGGAGCAGATACCTCCTGAGTACCTAGGCCGCGTTTTCGGCCTCTACGGAACCATCATGGCTTGGGCCATGCCCATGGGCCTCGCAGCTCCCTCCGTTTTTGCGGATCTGCTTGGAGCTCCGTTATGGTTCGTCGGCTCTGGAGCGACCATGGTACTGCTTGCGATGGCTATGCTGCTTGCTCCGAGCGTCCGAAGCGCGGGGAAAAGAGATACCGGGCAGATTCAATAGCCCAAGTATTCGAAAAAAAGAGGCAGCAGCCATCGGTTCAAGCGTCAGCCTTCAAGCCCTTGCGACGACGAGGTATTGCACTGACATCCCACATCGCGCTCCTTATTCGTCGCCAACTATCATTTTCGGATTTGCCGGCTTGCGCAAGGTCAAAACGCTCGCGCCGGCAATTGGGCAAAGGCGAAAAATCGACGTGAGCAATCTTTTTTGGCATGGCTGCGTTTCCAGTAAAACGCTAATACACAAAAGGCGGTTCAACCTATGGAACTCATAGTCAAAGCTAAAGACATCTTTTTGGAATATGCCGGCCGCGATATCCTAGATATCGAAGAGTTGGAAATCTACTCCTACGATCGCATCGGCTTGGTGGGAGACAATGGCGCAGGCAAAACCAGCCTGCTTAAAATTCTGAGCGGCAATCTTACCATTGCGGACGCCGACGTCAGGCGTTTCGGCAGCATTGCCCTCATCGGCCAACTCGATGAACTCGACCTTGATGCGGCTCAGGGCAGTGGTGAGATGCTCTCCCGTCTCAACGTCGCCGGAGTGGCGCAGGAGACGATGAGCGGCGGAGAGGAGACACGCGCCAAGATTGCCTCTGCGCTCTCCCAGCATGCAAGCGCGATCTTTGCTGATGAGCCTACGAGCCACCTCGACCAAGACGGCATCAGCCTTCTCGTCGGACAACTCAAGGCATTTGATGGAGCCCTGCTCATTGTGAGCCATGACCGTTATTTTCTCGATCAGGTAGTGGACAAGATCTGGGAGCTCAAAGACGGCGGTATTTCCGAATTCTGGGGTGACTACTCCGACTATCTGCGACAGAAAGAAGAAGAACGCAAAGTTCAGGCGGCTCGATACGAAGAGGCGATGCGCGAGCGCGAGCGCCTTGAAGCCGCCATCGAAAAACAACGGAAAAAAGCACGGCAGGTCGACGCCAAGCAGAAGGGCGCAAAGAAAAGCAACGAGAATGCAGGTCGATTGGGACATCAGAAAGCAACCGGCACCAAACAGAAGAGGATGTACCAGGCGGCTAAGAACATGGAGAAGCGCCTCGAAGCGCTCGAAGGGATTGAGGCCCCTGACAGCATTCGCACCGTGCGGTTCCGCCAGAGCAAGGCCCTGGAACTGCATAGTAAATTTCCCATCTCGGCAGACGATTTCAGCTTGAGCTTCGGCAACTGCATGCTCTATGACCACGCGAAATTCGAGATACCGCTCGGTGCCAAAGTGGCCATCACCGGTGGCAACGGTACAGGAAAGACCAGCCTGCTGAAGGCAATCGCTCGACGCGCCGACGGTATCAACATCTCTCCCAAGGCAGAGATCGGTTACTTCGAGCAAACAGGCTACAAGTTCGACGCCCGTCAGTCTGCGATCTCGTTCATGCAGGATGGTTGCGAGTACAGCATGACCGAAATCCGAAGCATCCTCGCCTCTATGGGAATCGGACCGCGTGACCTGGCAAAGGACGTTGGCGTTCTCTCGGGAGGCGAAGTCATCAAGCTGCTGCTCGCGAAGATGCTGCTGGGCAGATACAACATCTTGCTCATGGACGAGCCTGGAAATTACCTGGACATCAAGAGCGCCGAAGCCCTCGAGCAGATGATGAGCGCCTATGCCGGAACGATAGTGTTCGTCTCCCACGATAAGAGGCTGGTCGAGAACGTCGCAGACATTATTTACGAAATAAAGGACACCAAGCTAGTCAAAATCTTTCAGCGCGAATAACCCTAAATGAGCAGGATATATTCCCAGAATGGAGACAAAAGGCCTCGAAACAGGCCTTTTTCTCCGCGATGCATAGGTCAATTGATAAGGTTCACAGAAATTCGGAAGAATTGGCAATCCGAGTTTTCCGAGACACGAAAGAAATTTTCAGAGCGGGGAAGCGGTTGAACCAGGCCAATCTCATAGTCGCAAGGATAGAGCGGGCGCGACAGGACCGCGGCATCAGCGTGGCCGAACTCGCCCGCCGAATCAATGTGGACAGAAAGCGCCTCTGGTACGTCCTCAACGGGCAGCGCTCTATGCACGTCGACGAGTTCGTCCGCCTCTGCGCGGTCATGGACATGAGCCTCGCCTGCTTCCTCACGAAGGAGCAGGCGAGCGACCTGGCCGAAACACGCAGGAGGATGGCGGAGGACTACGGGCCGGCGAGCCATGCGGGCCCTTTCCGATTCTAGCGAGGAGGTGCCGCATGGACCGCGCTGCCAGGCATACCGCCCAGACCGCCGCCCTCTCGGCACTCATAGCCCTGCCCTGCATTTTCGCGCCATCGGCCTTCCCACCGCCTTCGCCATGCCCGAGGCATGGCGAGCAATCTGTTTGAGGAAGCGGGAGGCGCGACCTTCCGCCGATGCGGAAGGGGCCGAGAATGGCGAGCGATTACGGCGACGACGCCGGAGAGAAGATGATAGAGGACTTCGCGCGCTTCGGGGAGCGCATGGGCGAGAGGGCGATGTACGACCGTGCGAGGCGGATGCGGAGCGCGTTCGAGAACGCCACGGCCGCGACGCGCGGAGCCGCGGGGGAAGGCGATGCCCGCGAGAAGCCCGCCGAATGGGCGAAGCTCGACATGGCCGAGTTTCAGGAGATCGAGGACTATGCCGGCATCAAGGGGATCATCGAGGCGAAGCTCAGGGCGCACGCCGTCGACTCGGCGTGGTTCGTCGAGCCCGCCACGGGTAGGGAGCACCTTCTGTTCCGCGTCGCGGACGCCAGGGAAGTGTGGCTCTCGTTCGACGAGCTCTCGCGCGAGACCGACGCGGCGTGCGAGCGCGCGGCTGCGGAACTCGCCAAGCGGGAAGCCCGCGAGGCCGCCGGGGCACGGGACGAGCGTCCGCTCGAGGCGCGCGCTGGGCAGGCCCGCGCGGCGGCGTCGGCCCTCGAGGCAGAGGGCGCCACCACGCGCGCTGCAACGCGAGGACCCCGCATGCAGGAGGTGCGGGCGAGATGACGACTGCACGAATCATGGCGGCAGCCCTCGCCTCCATCGCCGCCTTCCTCCTCGGGAACTCGTACGCCGCATGCCTGCTCTCGCTTCCGGGCAGCCCCGCGTCCAACCTCACGGAAGCGGCCAAGCGCCTTCCTTCCTTTCTGCTAGGACACGGCCCCCTCTCGCTCGAGGCTGCCGCGCTCGCGACGGGGCTCGTGGCCGCCTGCGCCGTGTGGTGCGCCTGGGCGTGGTCGCTCACGCACGGGAACCCGGAGCGGCAGGGCGAGGAGCACGGCAGCGCCCGCTGGGGCACCGTCCGCGAGGGCAGACGATTCATGAACCTCGAGGACCCCGACAGAAACATCGTCCTCACGAAGCACTTCGGGATGGCGATGGACCGGCCCGACCACGACCGACGCTTCGAGCGCAACCGGAACGTGCTCGTGGTGGGCGGCTCCGGCTCCGGGAAGACGAGGGGGTTCTTCGAGCCCAACATCATGCAGCTGAACTCGAACTACCTCGTGACCGACCCGAAGGGCGAGACGCTGCCCCGGATGGGGCACATGCTCGAAGCCGCGGGATACAAGATACTGGCGTTCAACACGGTCGACTTCTCCAAGTCCCTCCACTACAACCCCCTGGCGTACATCCGCGACGAGGCGGACATCCTCGAGTTCGTGTCCTGCCTCATAGAGAACACGACCGGAGACCGCGAGCACGCAGGAGACCCCTTCTGGGAGAACGCCGAGAGGCTCCTCTACGTGGCGCTCATCGGGTACCTGGTGTACCGCTGCCCGCCCGAGGACTGCTCGCTGTCGGGGGTGGTCACCCTGCTCTCCCTCGCGAAGGCGAAGGAGTCGGACGAATCGTACCGCAGCCCGCTCGACCTGCTTTTCGAGGAGGTGGAGACCGGGATGCGCTGCGTCGCGGCGCTCGGCGGCGACGGCCAGGGCTTCGACCCGACGAGGAGGGCCTCCTACGACCCGGCAGGCTCCTGCCGGTGGGTCAAGGTCGCCGAGCCCGTCCCCGTCGACTCGGACTTCGCCCTCCTCCACTACAAGATGTTCAAGGACGCGGCGGGAAAGACCCTGAAGTCGATCCTGGTCTCCTGCAACACGCGCATGGAGCCTTTCGCCATACCCCAGGTGCGCGAGCTCGTCAGCCGCGACGAGATGGAGCTCGACCGGCTCGGCGACGCCGAGGGGAGACGGGCGGTGTTCGCCGTCATGTCCGACACCTCCTCCCTCTACTCGTTCCTGTTCTCGATCATGCTCTGGCAGACGATGAGCATCCTCTGCAAGCGCGCCCTCGTCGAATACGGGGGCTCGCTTCCCGTGCCGGTGACGCTGCTCATGGACGAGTTCGCCAACATCGGGCGGCTGCCCGACGTCGAGCGGATGGTGGCGGTCGTGCGCAGCCGCAACATCTCGATGGCGTTCGGGCTCCAGTCGCTCTCCCAGCTCAAAGCCGCCTACAAGGACAACGCGGCGACGATCGTCGACTGCTGCGACACCCTGCTGTTCCTCGGCGGGAAGTCGAACGAGACGGCGAAGGAGATCTCCGAGTCGGTGGGAAAGGAGACCGTGTCGACCGTCACGTGGAACGAGAGCCGCGGCCAGTCCGCCTCGTCGACCCGGAACTGGAGCACCCTCGAGCGAGACCTCGTGCAGCCCTCCGAGGTGGCGAGGCTGCCCCGCGACGAGGCGATCGTCCTCATCGCGGGGGCGAACCCGCTGAGGGATCGCAAGTTCGACATCGAGGACCACCGGAGGTGGCGCGAAGTGTACCCGGGGCATCCCGGGGCGTCGCACCGCCTGCCCTTCGACTACTCGGAATACATGGAAAGGAGAGATGCCTGATGCTGGCGAACATCATCAACCTGGTCTCGGGATGCGTGACCTTCCTGGGGGGCTTCCTCATCGTATGGGGCGCCGTCTCGCTCGGCCTCGCCATCCGCGAGCAGCAGGGCGGCGCATCCATAGCGAGCGCAATATCGACCATCGCCGGCGGCGCGATCATCATCGCCGCCGCCGTCTACTTCGGAATGCTCGACACGAGCTGGCTTCCCGCGTAGGGGCGACCCGATGCTGAGCGTGGCGGTCCATAAGGACATCGGGGAGTACACGGAGAAGGTCGTCGGCAAGCTCTCGGCGAGAACGCTCGCGTGCACCGCCGGGGGGCTCGCGTCCTCCGTGGCGACGGCGGCGGCGCTCAACCTGGCGCTGGGGGTGCCGGTGGACGCGGCGACGCTGCCCGTCATGGCGGCATCGATGCCTTTCTGGCTCATGGGCTTCTGGCGCCCGAAGGGCCTCACGGCGGAGAGGTATCTGGCGATGCTCGCGCGCCATGCGCTGTCCGACGGCGTGCTCGTGTACTCGACGGGAAGCAGGCCCTGGGAGGCGGCCGGGGAAATCGCGTGCCGGCGGGTGGACCGCAGGGCGCGCAGGAGGAGCAGGAGGAAGGGGGCCGAGAAGCGTGGCCGGAAAAAGTAGGGGTCGGAAAGGCGCCGCCAGGGGGAAATCCCTCGAGCGCCGCATCGCCGAGCAGGAGCGCGAGCTCACGGGGCGGATGGCGGAGAAGAGGAGGATGCGCCGCGCGGCCCGGGACGTCTACTCCGCCATAGGCTACGACCTGATGTACCCCGACGGGATCGCGCAGGTCGAGGAAGGGCTTTTCAGCCAGACGATGGCGTTCGAGGACATCAGCTACCAGTCCGCCCGCGAGGAGAGCCAGCGCGCCATCTTCTCCGGATGGTGCCAGCTGTTCGACTACTTCGGCGCCGACAGCTGCGTGCAGCTCACCGTGGTCAACCGTCCCATTCCCGCCGAGGAGATCGGGACGAAGAGGTTCTTCCCGACCGACGACCCGCAGACTGCGGCGTACGCGGAGGAGTACAACCGGATACTCAACGACAAGATGCGGGAAGGCGTGTCCAACCTGGTCAGGGAGCGCTACCTCACCTTCGCCGTGGGCGCGCCCTCCGTCGACGCGGCGGTCCCGAGGCTCGCCCGGATGCGCGGCGACGCGGAGCAGACCCTCGCCAAGATGAGAAGCTCCTCCCGAACCCTCTCGGGGGCCGAGCGCATCGGCGTCCTGAACGGGCTGCTGCGCCCCGGGAAGCCGAACCTGTTCTCCTGGGACGCGGTCGGCGCGAGAGGAGGGCTCACGACGAAGGACTTCGTGTGCCCCTCCTCCCTCGACTTCAAGCCCGAAGGCAGCGCCTCCTGCTTCAAATCCGGCGACACGTGGTGCCAGGTCCTCGTGCTCGGCAGGTTCGGCAGCGAGCTGTCGGACCGCTGCCTCGCCGACATCATCGACCTGCCGGTCCCCCTCGCGATCACCCTCCACGTCCAGGCCATGGACAAGTCGAAGGCGGTCGCCTTCGTGAAGAAGCGGATCGCATGGATGGACAAGGAGATCATCGACGAGCAGATGGGGGCGGTAAAGAAGGGGTACGACTTCCAGATACTGCCCTCCGAGCTCAAATACTCGAAGGAGGAGGCGGAGGACCTGCTCGACCATCTCCAGAACAAGAACCAGAGGCTCTACGTCTACACGGGGCTCGCGTACACGTACGCGCCGACGAGGGAGGGGCTCGACGAGCAGGTGATGCAGATCGTGTCGACGGCGCGGCGCAACTCGATCGAGGCGGACGCCCTCGACTACCGCCAGCGCGAGGGCCTGAACTCCATCCTTCCCCTCGGGCACAACCACGTCGAGGTTTCCCGGATGATGACCACCGCGCAGGTGGCCATACAGATGCCCTTCGCGACGCAGGAGCTCTCGCACGAGGGAGGAGGCTACTACGGACAGAACAAGCAGTCTTCGAACCTCGTCCTGTGCAACCGGAAGAGGCTCGCGAGCCCCATGGGCTTCGTCGCCGGCAAGCCAGGATCGGGGAAGTCGTTCTCCGTCAAGCGCGAGATAGAGAACACCATCCTCGCGTACCCCGAGGACGAGATCATCGTCCTCGACCCCGCCGGGGAGTACTCCCCCGTGGTCGAGGCGAACGGCGGGGAGTGCATACGGTTCGCCCCCGACGCGGACACGCATCTCAACCCGTTCGACCTCTCCGACGTCGCCCATCAGTCGCGCTCCGCCCAGATGGCCTTCAAGATAGACGCCTTCCTGGCGCTGTCCAGCGCGACCATGGCCGAGGGGGACCAAGGGCTCCCGGAGGCCGACAAGTCCATCATCAGCCGCTGCGTCGAGCGGGCATACCGCGACGCGGACGAGGAGGGGCGCATCCCCCTTCTCGGGGACTTCCACCGCATTCTGAAGGCGCAGCCCGAGCCGGAGGCCCGGGACATAGCCCTGCGCTACGAGCGCTACGTGGAGGGCGCGCTCTCCTTCTTCAACCGCCCTTCGAACGTGACGTTCGACCGGCGCATCACCAACGTCGACTTCAGGGACCTCTCCGAGAACATGCGCGCCTTCGGGATCATCACGGTCCTCGAGTGCGTGCGCAACCGGATGTACCGCAACTTCGAGCGCGGCGTCACCACCTGGCTCTACATCGACGAGGTGCAGAGCCTGTTCGGCCACCCCTCGATCATCGCGTACTTCAGCCGGTTCTGGGCCGAAGGGCGCAAGTTCAACCTCATCGCCACGGGCATCACCCAGAACAGCGTCTACATGCTCGACCACGAGGAGGCTCGGAACATGGTCCTCAACTCCGACTTCATCCTGCTGCACAAGCAGTCGCCCCTCGACAGGCGCGCCTGGACCGAGCTGCTCGACATGAGCGCCCAGGAGGCGTCCTACATAGACGAGTCGGTCAGGGCGGGCGAGGGGCTGCTCATCGCGGGCGGCGCGCGCGTCCCCCTGAAGGACAGCTTCCCCAAGGGGTCCCTCTACGACCTGTTCAACACGAAACCCGACGAGGTGGCGGCGCGCAAGCGCGAGGAGGGGTTCAGGAGGCGCGCCGAGAGCAGGCGGAGGAAAGACGGCGGGGTGAGCGCGACGTGACCAGGGAAACCCGCCGCTCCGAACCCGCGGCGTCGGGCGGCGCCCCGCCGGGCCCTCCCGTCAGGGCCGAAGGGTCCGGCGCCGAAGGAATCGCATCGTCCGGCAGGACCGACGCGGTGAGCGCAGGCCTGGTGTCGGGCGAGGAGAGGTTCGCCGTCCCGGCGCACGGGGGCAAGGCGGCCGGCACGGGCCTCGGAAGGTCCCGCCGGCC
>UMHA01026466.1_pt1 | contig 13606 bp, 5 predicted proteins | sample 1965401 | NCBI WGS metagenome assembly UMHA01 (sample SAMEA4836085, study PRJEB28245) | human gut metagenome | biome: gut microbiome; material: fecal sample | place: Denmark | collected 2008 | reverse complement strand
AGAGCTTGGAGAAGTTATCATACAGGCTTTCGCAGTTCTGCGTGTCCTCGGTGGCGGTAACAGCAGCGCAGCGGCTGTGGCTGACCAGCAGGCCGGTAATGGCAAAATCGCCCTTGACCACAAACACCGCGCGCCCGGCAGCCGCGGTGCTGCCAAACAGCTTGAAATGAATATGGCTGAAGTTGGTCAACACGTTGATAATGAGCGCGGCATCATAGATGGGGTCCCATTTTTCGCGGCTGATATCGATCATCAGCTTGAAATAGACGTTATCATAGCTGCGCTGGTCCACCAGCTGGCCGTTTTGCAGGTTGGCAACTTTCAGGCGGTATTCGCGCGCCATTTCCATCAGGTCCATCACAGCCACAATGTCCAGCTGGCTGACGCGGCGCAGCACGGGGTGCGCCATTTTGGTCAGGTATTGCAGCATGTTCAGCTCGGCCCAAAAGTCCGTATAGGGGCCAATGCGCGCCTCGCCGCTGTCCAGCTCCTCTTGCAAATAATCATATTCAGCAATCAGGTTATCATAAATGGCGGCTTTCAGGTCACTGGGGATGCTAACGCTGTATTCCCGCAGCAGCAGGTTACGGCCATCATCGGTGGCTTCATCCACCACGCAGGCACTGATGCCCTCCATCACGCGCTTTTCAGTCTTTTTGGCAGGCAGCATGCGGCCGCTGACCCATTTGCTGATATAGGAAACATCGTATTGCAGGCGCTTGGCCAGGGTATAGTTCTTGACTTCCGCAACTTCCAGCAAATGCTCCAGCAGAATGCTGAATCTATTTTTATCATCCATTGCACCAAATCCTCTTCACCCATTTAGTTTACACTTTTCTTTTATTCTATTATACAAGTTCCATATTTCGATTGCAAATTCAAATGATAACAGGTAAGGAGAAAACGAAGAAAATATATTAAAATCTTTCACAATTCGCGGCCGCATTCTTTGGCATTCATGCCAGTTTGTTGTTTTTTTGTTGTTTGAACTGACAAAGTTTGTTTGTTCTGCTTGTGATATCCTCCAAAAATTATACTTCGCGCGCCATATTTGCCAAATTTAGCCGCAGCTTTTTAGTAGGTTTTGCCCTTGCACCGGCCTGATGTGTTCGCCATGTTTTTGTGTGTTGCCTTTATTATGCGGGTAAGGTAAATTGCGATTTTTTAATCGTGTACTATTGGGTGGGGTCACCCCGCCCTACTGATTGTTTAAGGGTGTGCTGCCCATTATAATTTGTTCTGTAGGGAACGGTCTTGACCGTTCCGAGGCCTTGTCCGATTGGTCGTGATGGGATTTGTGGCAGGGCAAGGTGCCTGCGGGCGCAGTGACTGTTCCAAGGCGCTGGATTCGATTGCTTTAGGGCAATACCGCATAATTCTAAGTGCCGATACGGCGAGCGAGGTGCGGCAGATGCCAAGCCAAAAGCGCAGATAATACTGGATGTCTTATCGAGCATTTTGGCAACGCAGATGCCGTGCCGCAGCCGCCGGAGCGGTGCTTAAGCCGTAAGGCGGGAATTGTGCGGTGTTGCCTTAGGTTTGCGGCAAGGAACCACCCCTCAGGCCGCTTCGCGTCCAGCTCCCCTCCAGGGGAGCCACCACAATCATGGGGTCCCCCGCCCTACTGGCCTGGCAAATATTTCACCGAACCTATGCCCACAAATACAAAAATGCCGCAGCAGACTGTTACATCTGCTGCGGCATTTTTATTTAGAGGTTAATGGGCTGGTTACAGCTCATTGTTCGGCTGTGGGATTACTGCAGAACGCCGGTGTTCTTATCGAAATGATAAGTGCGGCCATCGATGACTGCATCGCCCTTAGCCATGGTGCCATAGATCGGGTCGAAATAGTAACGCTTGTCAGCGCTCCAGCCCTTGATCATGTGGCCCTGTGCATCGTAACGGACCCACTTGCCGGTGCCATCGGCGCGGTCAGCCCACTGGCCAGCTTCGGATTCCTGATAGACATCCTTGCTGGTGGCTTTCTTGCCCTGGTCAACGGCATCCAGCCAGTACCAAGCGTCGGAAGCCGGGTCATAGATTTCCTTGCCGCGGCCATCCAGGCCCTGGCGAACGCCCTTTTCGTACCAGAAGTCAGCGCCTTTGATGGTCAGCCACTGGCCGTCCAGAGCGATACCGGTGTACTCGTCAAATGCGCAAGGTACACCGTCAATATCGCCTGCGCCCTTAGCCATAGCGCCGGTGATCAGGTCAAAGTAGTAGGTGCCCTTATCGGTCGTCTGCCAGCCCTTGACCATGTGGCCGTTCTCATCGTAACGGACCCACTTGCCGGTGCCATCGGGCTTATCAGCCCACTGGCCGGCGGCGGATTCCTGGTAAACGTCCTTGCTGACGGTCATTGCGCCGCCCTGGACAGCATCCAGCCAGTACCAGGCGTCGGAATCGGGATCATAGATCTCTTTGCCGCGGCCGGTGGTACCCTGCTTCACGCCCTTTTCGTACCAGTACTTCTTGCCGTTTTCTTCAACCCAGCCGTTCTTCTCGCCGTACTTGGCGGTGTAGTCCTTGCCGTTGAAGTTAACAGTAGCGGTGGTAACGCCGCTGGTCTGCTTTACCGTTGCATCCACGAACTGTGCGCTTGCGCAGTTCTTATCGGTGCAGGTAAAGACAGCCATTGCGGTAATGGTGGTCTTTTCAGCGGCACCATGGACGGTGCGTTCCTCGGCTTCAATAGCCTGAGGTTCTTCGCTGGGGTTGGTGGGGTCAGTGGTTTCAATCTTCTTGAATTCTGCAGTGATTTCAAAGTTACAATCGCTCATGGTAACCGTATACGTACCACCATCTTTGACTTTATCGGTGATAACGGTCTGACCATGGGAAGCCTGCTCCAGTTCATAGCCAGAATTCGGCGTAACCGTTACAGCCATTTCAGCGCCCTTAGGTGCGCGTTTCAATTCAGATTTGCCATTAACTGTAACAGTAATCGTGCCACCTTCAGCCGGGTCTGCCGTAGTTACAATGCTGTACTCAACAGTCGTGAACTGTACGCTGATGGTTACATTATCGGCAGGCATCTCGAAAGTATAGGTGCCATCTGTGGTGCCAGCCTTGTAATCAACAGCAGTACCCTTGCTATCCTTAACAGACAGGCCATTTTCAGCCAACTTGGTCAGAATAGTAGCTTCGTTCTTCGGGGTAACGGTAAAGGTAACAATGTCGCCAGCCTTCAGGGCAGTGGTCTCGGTAACAGCTGCATCATTAGCTGTTACTTCTACCGCGCCTTCGCCCTTCTTGTCAACAGCAACGCTGTAAGTTTTAACCTCAACGGCTTCAAACGCAGCGCTAACGGTAACATTGGCAGCAGGCATCTTGAAGGTAGTCTTGCCTTCAGTCAGGGTCAGCGTTTTGGTCTCGGTCTTTTCACCGTCTTTGTAGCTGTAAGTCAGGCCGTCATCCTTAAGCTTGTAGCCATCCTTAATGTTCTTAACCTCAACGGTGATTTCGGCATCCTTCGCAGCTTCCTTTGGGGTTGCGGTAACTTCAGCGGCTTCGCCTTCAACAGGGTCAACCGTAACCGTGTACTTCTTAACCTCTTCAAACGCTGCGCTGACAGTTGCATCGCCAGCGGGCATTGCAAAGGTGTAAGTGTTGGCCTTTTCTGTGTCAGGAGTTGCTTTCAGGGTCTGATTGTCGCCGTAAGTAACCACCACACCGTCAGCCGTCAGGGTATAGCCATCCTTCGGGGTAGCCACAACGGTAACGCTGGTGCCCTCAGCAACCTTATCCAGGTCAGCTTCGGGGCTGGTGATCTTCAACGTATCCTTGTTAGCATCGGCCACCTTGACCGCATAGGTCTTAGCGGCTTTGGTAACACTAATGGTCACATCGCCGTCCGGCATGGTGAAGGTGTAAACCGTCTTAGCCTTTTCGGTGGTAGCCTGTTCGGCGGTAGCCTGGGCTGCGGCTTCGTCCTGCGCTGCTTCCTGAACTTCAGTCAGAGCAACATCGGTATCGCCGTTCTTTGCGGTAACGGTAACGATATCGGTGCCTTCCTTTTCTACGGTCAGGGTAACGGTATCGTCCTTGATGTAGGTGTTGCTGGTGGTGCCCAGGGTCAGGGTAACGCCTTGAACTGCTTCCGGCAGGGTTACAGTGTGAGGTACGCTCTCGGTTGCGGTATGGCAATCAGAGCACAGGTACACATTGTTGCCAACGGACTTGGTTTCCAGCTCGTCCTTAGCCCAGGTATGGCCCTTGGGCCGTGTGTCGTCAGTGTACTTCTTTTCACCCTTGGTCAGGCCGTACTTTTTGGTGCGGTCCTGGGTGTAAGCGGGGGTATCGCACCATGCTTCAACGGAAACATTGGTGGTTTCGCCGCTCTTCAGGTCGCTGACCATGTCGGACATCGGCATGGTTTCAACCAGGTTAGCGCACCACATGAACTCTTCGTTCTTGTTCTTCTCGTCAGAGCTGCCCATGTTCTGGTTGTAACTCGGGTTGTAGTTCCAGGACTCGGTCTTGTAGCTCTTACGGTTTGCATAAGAAGTGCCGGAGGCATCGGTCTTGACTTCTGCCTTGCCGTCCACCAGTTCCTTATAGGTGTTGGACAGGTTGGTGCCGACAGAAACGACCAGCTGATCCTTGGTGGTGTTGATGCCGGTGATCACAGTCTGGCCCTGCTGGGTGGTGGTAGCAAAGCTGTAGCTGTCACGCAGGGTCAGGCCCGCCAGAGGATGGTTCATGAAGGTCTTCAGATACTGCACACTGTCGGTATCCTGGGCGCTATCCATGATAACCATGCTCATGCCGGTAAAGTGGGTATCAGGAACCATGTTGCCGTCCTTATCCTTGGTCAGCTTAATGCCGCCATAGACGGTGTTGTATTCCTTCACTTCTTCCACTGCGCCGGTGGTCGGGTCCATACGGTAGATGGCGTTGTTGACGTTGAAGTACAGCTTGCCATCATACAGTGCGGTAGAGTGTACCAGTGCGGGGTAGATCCGCTTTGCAGCAGCGTCTGCCAGGCACTCGGTGTTCAGGTTGTTTTCAACCTTGGTATGCTTATCTTTTGCACTGGTATCGATCTTATAGATGGTGCCAGCTTCGGCCAGGACCTTGGCATTGCTGTCGTCATCATTGAAGTTGCTGCTGGTTTCCTTCAGATCGTTGTAGTACATCAGGATGATATCAAACGGGTCATCCGTCTTGGTAAAGCTGCTCATGCTGAAGCCGCCGGGTCTGCTGCTGGAATCCTCTTTGCGGATATAGTAGTTCGCATTACGCGGACGTGCTTCCAGAGTATCGGGGCCCTGGTTCTGCATCTTCTTCATGAACTGCTGCATCTGGGAGTTGTTACCAGAGCTGCCGGAACCAGAGTTGCCGTTGTTGCCGTTCTCGGACTGCTGGCGGCGCATGTTGTTATACAGGTTCTGGTTGGTCGTGGTATCAACGTAATAGAAGTAATTATTGTCGAAGTAGATGGGGCTGCAGATAGAGGTGAACCAGGTATCCTCGTAGCAGGTATCGGTGTAACGGGTCTCGTTCTTGTTCTCCGCCTTGGTGTAAGAGTAATGCGGCTTGCCGTTGTTCAACACAACATTGCCGTCATCATCCACATCGGGATTCTTGTTCTTGGTGTAGGTGTAGCCATCGTACAGCGAGTCAATGTAATCATAGTACTTGCTGTAACGGCCTTCCAGACCGGAGGGAGAAACCAGGAAGTTGACATGGCGCAGGTCGCCTGCGTTCTCAACGCGGGTCTGGGCCATGCACTCGGTGTTCACGTCATCATAGCAGACGTCAACATAGTACCAGTTCTTGTTGGCTTCGCCGGTGGTCATCGTAGCAGAGTTGCTGTCGCCCTGCAGCTTGTTGACCTTGACTGCGTTAAAGTAGTGGACGTTGTTGAACATGCCGCCGCCGAACGCATTACCGGCAACACTGGTATCAGAAGTATCGCAGTAATACAGGATCTGGGCAAAGTCAACAACAGCGTTATCGCCTACTTCATCGGGGGTCTTCCAGCTGCCGTCATCATTCTTATAGATGCTCTTGTTGTCAGGCAAATTCTGGACCATGTAGTTAAATGCAGCTGCATAGCCCAGGCAGATGCAGCCATACTCAACGCCCTTAGCGCCGATCTCGCCGCCCAGCAGGGCACCGAAAGCAGTCGTCTGGATGGGGTCGTTGTTGCCGCCGCCGGTGATATCGCCCATGGAGCCCATATCGAATTCTGCAACCTGGGAGATCCAGTCGTGCAGGATCAGCAGCTTGGTGACATAGTCAGCGTCACCCAGCTTGGCAACCTGTGCCAAGCCTGCATCACGGATGGCTTTCAGAGCTTCGCCATAGTTCATGACGTAAGACATGAACGCCTGCGGCAGCATGTTCAGCATGAATGCCATGGTGGTCGGCGGGACATCATCGTTCGGATCAATGCTGCACAATATCTTGATTGCGCCCATGGTGCCGGTGATGCTGCCATCCTCGCCCTGCTTCTGAACGCCCTTGGAGGTCCAGAACGGGGCAACCACGCCGAAGTACTCTGCTTCGTCCTGGTTGAACTGCGACAGCTGGAAGTAGTAGTAGTTCATCTGCGCAGTCGAGACATCGTAAGTATTGGTGACCTGGTTGCCCTGGTCGTCCACATACACGGCAGTCTTCTGGCTGTCATACAGCAGCAGGCTGTTCTTGCCCTTGTTGTCGCCGCTCTGATAGGTGAAGTTCACCTTGCTTGCGTCAACCGGGTTGTTCTGCATATCGTACCAGTTGCCGTCCTTCATTGCGGACACCAGGGTAACGCCGGTGCCGCCGGAGGTGGTATCCAGGGTCGGGGTGCCGCCCACATTGATGTAGACGGAATTGTTATTCTGGTCTACCACAACGCTGACCGGCATGGTCATTACCGGCTGGGTTTTGATTTCTTCGCCGCAGACAGCGCACTTGAAAGTGACGCTGGTGCATTCCCAGTCAATGGTAACGGGAGCGCCGGCAGAAATTTTGCCGGTTTCGCTGTCATAGAACAGCTGGGCGTTGCTGTAGTCATCGGCCAGCTTGCCCTCGACCTTCTTCATTTCCCAGTTGAAGGTAGCAACAAAGTTGCCATCTGCATCCTTGGGCACGGCATGGTTCTGGCAGGGCAGGGCGGCAATGTCGTCGGTGCGGGTGGTGGGTTCCTTGTATTCCTTCTTAACCGGGCTCTTGTCAGCGGGCACGCTGGCAGAGTAAACGGTCTTGCCGGCAGCGCCGGGCTTTGCCTCGGTGGTATCCTTGGTTACGGTGCCTTCTACCTTCTGGTAGGCATCGTCCTTTTCACAGGTATACACAGCGGTGTAAGCCCAGCCGTCATCGGTCTTGGTCCAGTAACCATCGGGGGTTTCCTTCCAGGTATGGGTGTGGCCATCCTCCGGGTTGGTGTCATTCCAGTACCATTTCGGCTCGCCATAGGTATGGCCGTCTGCAGCGGCGCTGGCCGCAAAGGTATCGGAGTTTTCAGCAACGTAAGCCTGTGCGTAGCTGTCAGCCTGCTGCGCAATCACTTCATCATCGCTGTTGGTCATGGACTCCATCGCAGAGGTCATGCCGGAGCTGCCGGTAAAGGTAACGGCGGTCACAACGCCTGCGGCGTTCGTCTCATAGCCCAGGTCGGTAACGGCGCTGGACAGATGATACGTTTTGATGGTGGCAGCCATCACCGATGCCATCTCGTCCTTGTTCAGGCCATAGGCTTCGGTGTTGATCTTGCCGGCTGCGGCGTTGGCGTACATGGCATCGGCCAATGCATTTTCCAACGCTGCAAGGCTCATGCCCGCCTTGCTCTGTGCAGTCGCTTCCAGCTTGGCATCGTCCTGCTCCAGTTCATGCACTTCGCCCTGGGCAGCCAGCGTTTGGGCTGTCTGCTTGATCAGGTCTGCGGTGCTGGTAAACTTGGGCAGGGACTGCACAGCGCTGGCCGCGCTTGCTGCGCTAGCTGCAACAGACTGCGCTACCGAAGAATCAATCTTGGTAGTTTCGGCTGCTGCGGGAAGCGCCACGCTCTGGGCAACCATGGCTGCTGCCAACACGGATGCACCAAAACGCTGAAGGTTTTTCTTCATAGTTTTATCCTCCCTTAAGTGTTACTACTTTCCCCTTTTGTGTGAAAAGTGGTACGGCAGATGTGCGGCACTTTGCAGGTGTTGATTGCAAAACGCCTGGTTGTGCTCCCCTCGGTCTGGCGATCCCCTGCCGGGCTGCGGCCTGCTTTTGGGGCTTTTGGCCCCGGCACAGCGGCTGACAAAACGTTGTACCGGCTGCATGCCTTGATCCCGCAAATGATAACCATTCCGACACATCTAGGTATATACATTATATCACAGTTGCCAGAATTTGCATAGTTAATTAGAGCGGTTTCTATGTAAATTTTTGTCCTTGAATCAACTGAAACCTGTTTTTCGCACATTATTTGCGCTGCGGTGCGGTGACCCTTTGGCGGTATTTATTAACATTTTTGAATGGTTTATTCCTGATTTTATCAAATGATTAAACATTTACCCCGATAATGTTCTTTGCAATCTCTTAATCCAATCACCCGGTATTGTAATCGCGCATTTTTTGCCATTTCGGTTTGGCTTGTTGTTGAGAGATTTGGCAGAGATTGGAGGAAACTTGAAGGGAAAATTGGAGGTTGAGAATTGCCCATTATAAATTGTACTGTAGAGAGCGTTCCTGACCGTTCAGAAAACTTAGGGATAGATCAATCCTTACCCCTTAACCGCGACCTGAAATACACCTTCCCAAGGTAGGGCGGTGTGAGTGCCCCCTCCTGCCCCACTTTTTCAAAGTTCCGAATGGTGTCCTCTCCCCTATCTACAATTCCTGATGTTTTCATGATGCCTTCCTTGGTCTTCCACACCCGGCCTTTGCCCCCTCCCCGTCCCATAAGTCGTACACAACAAAAAGGCCCCTGCCTTAACAGCAGGAGCCTTGAAAGCTATATCACAAGCCGAAAATTACTTCTCGATCTTGGAAACAACGCCGGAACCAACAGTGTGGCCGCCTTCGCGGATAGCGAAACGCATGCCTTCTTCCATGGCAACCGGGGTGATCAGCTCAACGTGCATATCAACGTTGTCGCCGGGCATGCACATCTCAGTGCCTTCGGGCAGGGTGATGATGCCGGTAACATCGGTGGTGCGGAAGTAGAACTGAGGACGATAGTTGTTGAAGAACGGGGTATGACGGCCGCCTTCTTCCTTCTTCAGGACGTAAACATGGCCATCAAAAGTGGTGTGGGGATGAACAGAGCCGGGAACAGCCAGAACCTGGCCACGCTCGATCTGGTCACGGTCAATACCACGCAGCAGAGCGCCGATGTTGTCGCCAGCCTGAGCGAACTCGAGGCTCTTGCGGAACATTTCCAGACCAGTGATGGTGGTGGTCAGCTTCTCTTCCTTCAGACCAACGATTTCCATCTGATCGCCGACATGAGCAGTACCACGCTCAACACGACCAGTAGCAACGGTGCCACGGCCGGAGATGGTCATAACGTCCTCAACGGGCATCAGGAACGGCTTATCAGCAGCACGGTCCGGAGTCGGGATGTAGCTGTCAACAGCGTCCATCAGCTCCCAAATGCACTTGTATTCCGGAGCATCGGGATCCTTGGAAGTGCTCTCCAGAGCCTTCAGAGCGGAACCACGGATGATCGGGGTGTTGTCGCCGTCGAAATCCTGGCTGTCCAGCAGTTCGCGAACTTCCATTTCGACCAGGTCGAGCAGCTCTTCGTCGTCAACCATATCGCACTTGTTCAGGAACACAACGATCTTGGGCACGCCAACCTGACGAGCCAGCAGGATGTGCTCACGGGTCTGCGGCATCGGGCCATCGGTTGCAGCAACAACCAGGATAGCGCCGTCCATCTGAGCAGCACCGGTGATCATGTTCTTGATGTAGTCAGCATGGCCCGGGCAGTCAACGTGGGCATAGTGACGCTTCGCGGTGTGGTACTCAACGTGAGCGGTGTTGATCGTGATACCACGAGCCTTCTCTTCAGGAGCCTTATCGATGCTGGAGTAATCCATGAAATCGGCGTCGCCCTTCAGAGCCAGAACCTTGGTGATAGCGGCAGTCAGAGTGGTCTTGCCGTGGTCAACGTGACCGATGGTACCGATGTTGACATGCTCCAAAGAGCGGTCAAATTTTTCCTTTTCAGCCATTGGAAGTATCCTCCTTTAATTCAAACAGATAAAATAGCCTGTTGTAAGGCTATCATACTAGATTTTTCAAGAAAAATCAAGTATTTTGCGCGAATTTGTGCAGAATCAGCCCTTATTGCGCTCGGTCATGATCTTATCTGCAACACTCTTGGGAACCTGCTGGTAATCAGCCGGCTCCATGGAGTACTGGCCACGGCCCTGGGTCTTGGAACGCAGGTCAGTAGCGTAACCGAACATCTCGGACAGAGGAACCATAGCGGTGACACGGGCAGTGCCATCGGTGGATTCCTGGTTCTGGATCGCGCCGCGGCGGCTGTTCAAGTCGCCAATGACGTTGCCCATATACTCGTCAGGAACAACAACGTCAACCTTCATGATGGGCTCCATAATGACGGGATCAGCCTTCTTCATAGCATCCTTGAATGCCATGGAACCGGCGATGGAGAACGCCATTTCAGAGGAGTCAACTTCATGATAGGAGCCGTCCCACAGAGTGACCTTGACATCCACGACGGGATAGCCAGCCAGAATGCCGGACTTCATCGCGCCCTGGATACCGTTGTCAACAGCGGGGATGTATTCCTTCGGGATAGCGCCGCCAACAATACCGTTGACAAACTCATAACCCTTACCCGGGTTGGGCTCAATCTTGATCTTAACGTGACCATACTGGCCCTTACCACCGGACTGACGTGCGTACTTGGTTTCCTGGTTAGCATCCTTGCGGATGGTTTCACGGTAGGCAACCTGAGGTGCGCCAACGTTAGCTTCGACCTTAAACTCGCGGAGCAGACGGTCCACGATGATTTCCAGGTGGAGCTCGCCCATGCCGGCGATGATGGTCTGACCGGTTTCTTCATCGGTCCAGGTACGGAAAGTCGGGTCCTCTTCAGCCAGCTTAGACAGGGCAATACCCATCTTCTCGCTGCCAGCCTTGGTCTTGGGCTCAATGGCAACGCGGATAACCGGCTCGGGGAAGTTCATGGACTCGAGGATGATGGGATGCTTCTCATCGCACAGGGTATCACCAGTGGTGGTGTTCTTCAGACCAACAGCAGCGGCGATATCGCCAGCGTAGCAGATGTCGATATCCTTACGGTTGTTTGCATGCATCTGCAGGATACGGCCGATACGCTCGTCCTGATCCTTAACAGAGTTGTAAACAGTGGTGCCAGCCTCAACGGTACCAGAGTACACGCGGAAGAAGCACAGCTTACCGACATACGGGTCAGTCATAATCTTGAATGCCAGTGCAGAGAACGGCTGATCATCGGAAGAAGTGCGATCTTCTTCCTCGCCAGTCTCCGGGTTGGTGCCCTTGATGGCCGCAACGTCGGTCGGAGCGGGCATATAATCAACGATTGCATCCAACAGTTTCTGAACGCCACGGTTCTTGTAAGAAGAGCCGCAGACAACAGGAACGATCTCGTTGGAAATAGTAGCCTTACGCAGAGCAGCCTTGATTTCTCCCTTGGTCAGCTCTTCGCCGTCCAGGTACTTCATCATCAGCTCTTCGTCGGTCTCAGCAACAGCTTCGATCAGCTTGTCATGATATTCCTGAGCCTGTTCTTTCAGGTCTTCAGGAATTTCCTCAACGCGCACATCATTGCCCATATCATCATAGTAGATATCGGCTTTCATGTCGATCAGATCGATGATGCCGCGGAAAGTGTCTTCCTGGCCGACAGGCAGCTGGATAGGCACACCGTTGGCATGCAGACGATCATGCATCATCTGTACGCAGCGGAAGAAGTCAGCACCCATGGTATCCATCTTGTTGACGTAAACCATGCGGGGAACCTTGTACTCGTCAGCCTGGCGCCAAACGGTTTCAGACTGAGGCTCAACGCCACCCTTTGCGGCCAGAACGGTAACAGAACCGTCCAGAACACGCAGAGAACGCTGAACTTCAACAGTAAAGTCAACGTGGCCCGGGGTGTCGATGATGTTGATACGATGACGGTTCTTTTTGAACAGAGCCGGATCGTGCTGGGTCTCGGTGTGGCTCCAGTAGCAGGTGGTTGCAGCGGAAGTGATGGTAATACCACGTTCCTGTTCCTGCTCCATCCAGTCCATCGTAGCAGCGCCGTCATGAACTTCACCGATCTTATGGTTAATACCGGTGTAGTACAGAATGCGCTCGGTGGTGGTGGTCTTGCCTGCGTCGATGTGGGCCATGATACCGATATTTCGGGTCATTTGCAGGGATACGTCTCTCGGCGTTGCCATGGCTTAAACCTCCTCAGTAAGCAGATCAATAACGGTAATGCGCGAAAGCCTTGTTGGCTTCTGCCATCTTGTGGGTATCTTCGCGCTTCTTGACAGCGCCGCCAACGTTGTTGGTAGCGTCAATGATCTCGGCGGCCAGGCGAGCGGACATGGTCTTTTCACCACGGCTGCGGCTGTACAGAGTCAGCCAGCGCAGGCCGAGGGTCTCGCGGCGGGCGGGGCTGACCTCCAGGGGAACCTGGTAGGTGGAGCCGCCGACACGGCGGGCCTTAACTTCGAGGCTGGGCATGATGTTTTCCATGGCCTTCTCGAACATTTCGAGAGGATCGTTGCCGGTCTTCTCTTTGACAGTCTCAAAAGCTTCGTAAACGATCTTCTGAGCGACGCCCTTCTTGCCATCCAGCATGATGCTGTTGACCAGACGGGTGACGAGCTTGGAATTGTAAATAGGATCAGCCAGAACTTCGCGCTTTGCGATTTTACCTCTTCTGGGCATCTTTCTTCCCTCCTTCACATTAATGATATCATCGGTACTCGAAAGTTAAAGAAAACTCCCGTTATGCCACAAAAGGGTCAGCTGACCATTTTATGGCGAAAAGATGTTTCCTTACTTCTTGGCACCGGCCTTGGGACGCTTTGCGCCGTATTTGCTGCGAGCCTGGTTACGGTTTGCAACACCCTGAGTATCCAGAGTACCACGGATGATGTGGTAACGGACACCGGGCAGGTCCTTAACACGACCGCCACGGATCAGGACAACGCTGTGCTCCTGCAGGTTATGGCCGATACCAGGAATGTAGGAGGTGACCTCGATACCATTCGTCAGGCGGACACGGGCAACTTTACGCAGAGCAGAGTTGGGCTTTTTGGGGGTCATGGTACGAACAGCGGTGCAAACACCACGCTTCTGGGGGCTGTTCATGGTGGTGTACTGCTTCTTCTGGGAGTTGTAGCTCTTCTGAAGGGCAGGAGCAGTGCTCTTGGTTACCAGGACCTCACGGCCTTTGCGTACGAGCTGGTTAAAAGTAGGCATTTCTTTTCTCCTTTCTTGATTATTCCGCGCAGTTTTTTGCGGGGGTTGTGCTTCCATTTTGGCCGCACTTGACCCCTTAACTCACGCATTTATTATAATAGCGGATAAACCACGCTCTGTCAAGAGTATTCACAAAAAATATTTCAAATAATCGTGCAAGATGCTGATTTTCTGCACCGTGGGTTC
>UMHA01024291.1_pt1 | contig 13606 bp, 19 predicted proteins | sample 1965401 | NCBI WGS metagenome assembly UMHA01 (sample SAMEA4836085, study PRJEB28245) | human gut metagenome | biome: gut microbiome; material: fecal sample | place: Denmark | collected 2008 | reverse complement strand
TGGAAAAACGGCTTGAAAACGGCATAAAAACGGAGATCGTACAGCCTCCGTTTTTCAATGCTTGGAAAGGTGCAGTTTTGTAATGGGGAGACAAATGGGGGGACAAATATTTATAAATGGGGGGGACAAAATCATGTAAAAAAGGTGCATGAAAACAGGGGGTAAATGTATAAAATACCCTTGTTTTTGCGGATTTTGGTACACTTAGGGGGGGGGAAATGCAGGAAAAAAGTGATATTATTGGCATTTTGTGCGCATTACTATCTAAGTATCAGCTATTTACGTGTATGAATCGAATGATAACCTTCTATAACTCAAAAAAATAACCCGTTCGTCTTACTCGAACGGGCTTCTATTATCTATTTTTATTCATCATTCTGTTCCTTATATAGCAGGCGTTCTTTTAGACGTCCGATTTCCTCAGCTTGTTGTGTTAAGCGATCCATAACCTCGGTATCAAATAAACATCCAGATCGCGGAGGAACCATGAGAGGTATTTTATGTTTTCGAATATCTCCCTGTCCAGATAATAACCATTCTGCGGATATATCATCCAATTTTGCGAATATTAATTCTGCATCAAAACTCCCCCTCGTTATCCATCCTGAAATAGTCTGGGGTTTTACACCTAAAATGTTGGCAAACTTAGCCTTATTTCCACTGCAATAGGAATCAATTAAAGCTAAAACCATCTCAGATTTATTCATGGTTTGTTTATTTTTGAGCGAATTTTGCGAAAAATAATTCGCAAATCATTTGCTTTATATTCTCAAAGTATTTATATTTGCATCAAGTTACGAAACAGTAACCGTACAAATGTACGAATAAAAGTTGTAAAAATGGCAATAGTCTTAGTTGAAGCCGGAGAGAAGACGAAATTGGCGAAGTTGTTCGGAGTATCAGGTCTAACAGTCCGTCGTGCATTGAACGGAACAACGCAATCCAACCTTGCCAAGCAGATCCGCGCGACAGCGGTTCTTCGCGGCGGCGTAGAAAAAAACACCGATAAAAAGTAAAAACGATGAAACGGTACTATTACGAACTGCTGGATGAAGAGTACAATGATTTGGGAGCGCTGATTCCTGACGGCAGCAATAAATCATCGGCAGTAAATCGTGCAAAAGCATGGATGAAAGAGAACAGAGTTTCGCACGCTATACTGTCCGTAAACAGTATGATAACAAGCAATATATTGGATATGATAGAAGTACATACGGCGTAGAAACAACCAATAAATAAGGATGCAATATGGAAATCAAAAAGCTTCGCAAAGATTACGGTCTTCGTCACGAGCCTATCCGCACGGGTAGCCGGGCCGCAGCCATCGACCTCGTCGCCCATGGAGTGAAACCGCATCGTGTGATGCTGGGTTTCGACGGGATGTTCTGGGTCGTGTGTCCGGCCGATGCCACCAAGCTGGCAGAGATGGGATGTGAATATGCCGATTAAAAAAGGATAACAATGAAAGATCAAAGTAAAATCGAGGCGATAATCGCCGACCAGAAACGCATTCTCGTGCGGAACCGGCAAAGTCTGTTCCAGTACGCACGTCAGGCCGTCGAAAAAGATAATCCCGCCGCCGAGTCGATGATGGCCGATCTTCTGGCGGACAATGTACGAGCCCGGAACCGCATCGAGATGCTTCGGGATCTTCAAGGAAATAATCAATAACAGGTGAGCTATGGAAAACGATTTTCTGATTTGCGCGAGCGATGTGCGTCTCGGCGCATGGATTCGAATCAAGTATGCCGTCTGGCGGTTCCAATACCGCACGCGGCGCGCCGTCTCCCGCCGGCTGCATCTTGCGGGCCGACGGATCCGCAAGCGGATGACCCCCGGCGTAGTCTGTCGGACGTATATTCTGAGATAACACAGTCGGGAGACTGCGGACGGCGGGCAGCAGCGTGGGCGCACGCATTATTTCTCATCGGTTTAGTTCTTTTCGGAGTTTAGGTTTGTTGTTACGGGGGTTCGAATCCCCCGCCCGCCGCAAACTCATCGGCATAGCCAAGAGAAGCAGACAGCAGGAAGAGACTGCGGTTCGCGAGGGGTACTCCCTGCGAGCGACGGAGCCGGCAGGGCGACGGTTTTTTAAAGAGTTTTCCGTCGGAGGTTCGAGTCCTCCACCGGCACGAAGTTTCAACGCAATTTAACGAACGATAAAACGACCCGAACATGAAAATCGAGAAACTGACGCTTCCGGCCGCATCCGACCGCAGGGCGTATGACATTGCCGACATGATCGACATCCGCTACCATCCGAGCGTGGCGCACGTCCGAATTCTGGATGATCTTCACGCGGAGGTCTCTACGGCCGACGACTGGATGGAGATCGTGAGAATGGACATCGAAACGTTTTGTCCGGACGCAACCTTCGAAAAAGTCGACAGATGGCAGGAAAATTGAGAACAATCGAACAGCAAACCGAAACATTATGAACTCCCAAAAAATGAACCCGATCGATTGCGCGATCCTCGCAATCGACCACACCATCCGCAAACACATCGACGTCGAAATCTGCGACGCCTATGCTTCGACTATCCGAGACATATATGACGATTGCGTCCGCATGAAGGGCCGTGCGGTATTACCGGACGGCACGACTTTCGATTCGAGCAGGCTGCCGCATCAAGTGTCGCTGCCATACATCTGCAAGGTGTTGCAGGACAGTTCCCGCACACGGGGAATCAGTGAAACAACTGCCGAACCTCTGGGTCGTCGGGATGTGCGGCGGCGTAAGCGCGCACAGCTTCGAGGAGCGATTCCTGATACGGTTCGTTGTACGGGATCATCTTCGCAATCCGATGCGCGATACCGTATGTCGACTGTGTTTCACCAACTTCTTGCAGGCGTCCCCTTACGAATGATACAGAACACGCCAAATCAATTTCTGCTCGTAATCGATCGGCGCGATCTCTGTCGGGAGAAAGCGATAGATTTCGACATAGCGTGGCCAACTCTGAGTGATAGATTTTCAGATAGTGATGAAGATTAGCCCACTTTTGCTGAATAGATTGCGCCTGGCCATTGAACATACCACGTGTGAATAGTTCGAGCGTTTCGACACGCGTCTTCAAAAGCAGGAAATCGAATTCGGAAACCATAATCGCAGATTTTTGTAGTTGAACGGACAAAGATAGCGATTTTTTGCGGGCACGGCCCGTACCTGTGCAGCTCAACGGCAGAGCCGCCGCCGAGGCGAGATCGGGGTTCGACTCCCCGCACAGGACACGACATATCATGGAAATTTATAAAGACATACTGTGCATCAGCGGTACGGAGCTGACAGCACCCTCTGAAAATTCAGGAGGGGGGGGGAATTTCTCAGTGTCAGCAATTTAAAGAAGCTCGTTGCTCGCGGTCAAGTCAATCGGTTGCGCCGAGCATCGAAGGGCTGCTCCGCACTGTATGAATACGCGAGTCTTCCGCTGCGCATCCGCCGCGCCTGGGAGGAGCTGCACGGCGATCCGACGAAGCAGCCGATCAAGACGAAAGTCATCGATTTCATCCACTACGACGATAAGGCGCGTTCGTTCTACTCCGAGATGGTTCTGCCTTCCGGCGACACGCTGACGGCCTCCGACGTACAGAAGTACACGCTCAACGCTTCGGTGTTGGACGGCGTGCGGGAGTACATCTCGTCGAAGCTGGCCGCACGGAGTTTCTCAGGCCGGAAGACCACGAAGAAGGAGTTGTGGTCGGCCATCAGCGCATCGATCGACGACGGCGAGTTCCGCAAGGCGTGGGAGCATACGCTTCCGACGTTCCCGGCGAAGCTGCGTGCCAAGTACGAGAAGTTCATCGCCGACGGCTACGCTTCGCTCGTGCATCTCGGCTTCGGCAACAACAACTCGCGCAAGGTGACGCAGCAGATCGAGCGGCTGCTGTGGGCGCTCTACACGATGCCGAACAAACCCTTCGGGCTGGAAACGCACGACTACTACAAGATGTTCATGTGCGGTGCCATCGCCGTCTACGATAAGCAGAGCGGGGAGCTGTTCGACCGCGACGCCTTCATCCGTCAGGGTGCGCCGATGGAGCTGTCGGCAGCCACCGTCCACAACTATCTCAACCAGGCCCGCGCCCGCGCTGCCGTCGACAAGCGCCGCAACGACTCGCTCTGGTACTCCGACCATCACATGCCCTACGTTCACCGCAAGCGGCCGCAGTTCTCGCTGTCGCGCCTGTCGGCCGACGACCGCGACCTGCCGCGCAAGGATCGCAGCGGCGTCGCCCCCTTGGCCTATTACATCTACGACATCGCCTCGACGGCCGTCGTGGGTGTGGCCTATTCCAGAAAGAAAGACAAGGCGCTGTTTCTCGAATGTTTCCGCGACATGTTCCGCACCCTTGTCAGGAAAGGTCTCCCCATGCCTGCGGAGATCGAGTTGGAACATCACCTCGCGTCGGATTTCCGCGACGAGATGTCGACGATGTTCCCCTTCGTCCGTTGGTGCCGGCCGGGCAACGCCCGCGAGAAGTACGCCGAGCCGATGAACCGCTCGAAGAAGATGACCGTCGAACACCGCAACCACCCCAATGTGGGGCGCTGGTGGGCACGCGGCGAATGGTACACGCAGCGTTCAGCGAAGGTCGACAATCAATACGTGGAGAAGCTCTACGATTATTCGCAGCTCGTACAGGAGGATCGTATGGACATCCTCGAATACAACATGGCGCCGCACCCCAATCAGAAAAAGTATCGGGGCATGACGCGCTGGCAGGTGCTGCTCGAACAGTTCAACCCGAACCTCGAAAACGTGAACCGCGCCCTTGTGACCTACTGCATCGGCGACAAGATCCGCACGAGCGTGCGCGCCAACCAGTTCGTCATGGCCGCCTGCCGGGAGTTCGTGCTTCCGTCGCCCGAGGTACTCGGACGGTTGGAACCCGGCAATTATAAAGTGGACGCCTACTGCCTGCCCGAAGAGGACGGCACGGTCAACGAAGTATTCCTGTACCAGGGCAGCCGCTTCCTGTGCCGTTGCGAGCCGTTGGAGGCATATCAGACGGCGACGGTCGAACAGACGGATCGCGATCTGGAAATCCGCGAGCAGCAGTTCCGCTACATCGAGGCATTCAAGTCGCAGGTCAAGAACGATCTGGCGGATGTGCCGCATGTGGGCATCCTCAAACACGACGACCTTCGGGCCGTCGACGAGGTGCAGGATGTCGAGGAGGTGGCCATCCCGACCACGGCGGACGACCTGGCACCGTTCGACGTCGACACGGAGATCGATTTCGACGCTGTACGCCGTCAGGCCAAGAAGAATCTATCCAAAACCCAACAGAAATATGGAACAGCATCTTAGAGACCGTGTGCTTGCGGCCTTACGCGAGCAGCGGCAGAACTTCGGCGGCAGCGCCGCGCAGTTCGCCGTATCGTTGGACATCAATCCCGCACAGTTGTCGCGTCTGATGAAGGGCGACACGGAGGGCGTCGTGAGCGCCCAGAAATGGGAACATCTGGCGCATGTGCTGGGCGTGGAGCGCGACAACACATGGCGCGCGGCCCGCACGCAGGTCTACGAGTACGTCACGCAGCAGCTCGAAGAGTGCCAGCGCAGCAGCATGTGTGCGATTCTGGTCGACCGCGCGGGCGTGGGCAAGACTTTCGCCGCGACGATCTACAAACGTTCGCACCGCAACGTAGTTTATGTCGACTGTTCGCAGGCCAAGACACGGCGCAAGCTTCTGCGCACGATCGCCCGGCAGCTGGGCATCGATACGGCCAAGACCTACGACATGCTCTACGACGCCGTGGTCTACGCGCTCAATACGGCCTTCGAACGGCCGCTGGTGATCCTCGACGAGATGGGCGATCTCAAACGCGAATCGATTCTGGAAGTGAAGGCGTTGTGGAACGCCACGCAGTACCGCTGCGCTTGGTACGCCATGGGTGCCGACGGGTTGAAGAAACGCATCGACACGGCCATCAGCAACGAGGTCGTAGGCTTCGTGGAACTGTTCAGCCGCTTCGGCGGACAGTACAACCACGCTACGCCGGAGGACGACGCCTCGGCGATGCAGTATCTTTCGAAAGACTGCGCGGCGATCGTCAAGCTCAACGCCGACACTTCGGTCAACGCCGCACAGCTCATCCGTCGCTGCAAGGCGAACCCCCGTATGATCTACAACGAACTGCAATTTGCGCAATGAGAAAGCGAAAATACATAAGCGTCAAGGAGCTTACCTCTCGAACGTTCCGCACATTCAACCTCAGCCGGCAGTGGACGGATCATCTGGGCGAGGTCGAGGTCGGCGCGACGATTCTCATCTGGGGAGAATCACGGCAAGGCAAAACCTCCTATGCCGTACAAATGGCCAAGGCATTTGCAATGGGTGACGCACGCACGCTTTACATGCCGTTGGAGGAAGGGCCGAGTCTGTCGTTCCTGCGAGCACTGAAAAACGCCCATGCCGAAGATGCACGGCGTCTGATGATCGCGCCGACCGAAATGCGCTTCGAGGATCTCGACGCCGTGATGGCCGAACGCTCGGCCCCCGATGTCGTGGTGATCGATTCGATCCAGTATTCGGGAATCAACTACGACGACTATCGTTCCTTCCGAAACGCACACCCCAAGAAAACGCTGATCTTCACCAGCCACGCCGACGGGCGCGATCCACGAGGCACGACAGCGTCGTCGATCAAGTACGACGCCGGCGTCAAGGTTTTCGTCAAGGACTACGTCGCCAATGCCGGCAGCCGCTACGGCGGCGGAAAGCCCTTCGAGATCTGGCCGGAGAAGGTCGCGGAAATGGAGCTCGAATAATCTTTCAATCACATTTAAAACTTACGGATATGGCACGACAAAAGAAACAGATCATCGCGGGCGTCACCCGTGAACGGATGGAAGATGCGTTCGGCGAGTACGCTGTGGCCGACGCACGCATTGCGAAGATTCAAGCGGACATGGATGTCCAGTTCACGAAGATCCGCGAGAAATACGCCGACGAGCTGGCCGAATTACAGCAGACCAAAACCGATTCGTTCGAGGTGATGCAGGTCTTCGCAACGGAGCATCGTGAGGAGCTCTTCTCCAAACGTCGCAGCATGGAGACGACGCACGGCATCATCGGATTCCGCACGGGAAATCCCAAACTGAAAAATCGCAAGGGCTTCACTTGGGCATCCGTACTCGAACTGGCGAAAACATTCATGCCCGCTTATGTGCGAACGGAGTTTGCACTGGCGAAGGACTTGATTCTGGCCGACCGCGACGAAGAGGGTATGGCGGAACAATTGACCAAGTGCGGCGTCTACGTGGATCAGGATGAGACCTTCTATGTCGAACCCAAGAAGGAGCAGGAAACGGCATAATCATGGATCGGTCGGCAATATACAGGGAGATCTACGGCTATCTTGCGCGGCTGGGTGCCACGGATCGTAAGGAGGACATTCTGGAACCGTTCGGGAAATCGCGTCTGCGTGATCTGACGGATGCCCAACTCCTTCGCGTGCGGAACGACCTTTGGCTCGAAGCCGACAGGGCGATCAAGGCCAGCCGCAGCGAAGTGCTCTGCCTGCTCAGAGATCTCGGACTCTACCAGAAACCCTATTCGGAGACGTCGCGCGAGTTCTTCGCTCGCGTCGACGCCTTCGTCTCGCAGCCGCGCATCGCAGGGAAACCGTTCCGGTTCCTGACGATTGCCGAGCTGCGCGAGCTTTACGTCAAACTTCGGGCCTTGCAGCGCAAGGGGGTGAAGGTCGCCGAACGGCCTCGTATATTATCCAACTTAAAACCATCGTAACTATGCCGAAGCCGAATTTAGTCTACTTGGAACGCGTTGCCGAGGTGCAGCGTATCACCAAAGAAGAACAGACCAGAACGGGAGCGCCGCTGTCCAAGATATTCCACAGGACGATCGAACCGCGCTTCCGCATATCGATTCACACATTCAGAAAATACATCGCCGAACCGCGGATTCTCGGACGGATCGAGGCGTTGAAAAAAGAGAAAAGCCATGAGTAAAATCTTCATACCCGACAAAGATCGCCGTCTCTTTACGCTCGAAGATGCTATTGCTGCCGCAAATCAATACATGAATCCGGATAAACAAATTTACCACAATGGAATCAACGAAACAGATTAAAATCGAAATCCGCAACCGTTGGACGGGTTCGGTCGTATTTGAATACACGAAAGAGGGAAACACAATCACCGAAACGGTTTTGGACGCTATTAGGCGCGGTGCTGATCTGCGCGATGCCGACCTGTGCGGTGCCGACCTGCGCGGCTCCAACCTGCGCTGTGCCGACCTGTGCGGTGCCGACCTGCGCGGCTCCAACCTGCGCTGTGCCAACCTGTGCGATGCTGACCTGTACGGTGCCGACCTGCGCGGTGCTGACCTGCGCGGTGCCGACCTGCGCGGTGCTGACCTGCGCGATGCCAACCTGCGCGATGCCAACCTGCGCGATGCCGACCTGCGCGGTGCCAACCTGTACGGTGCCGACCTGTGCGATGCCAACCTGCGCGATGCCAACCTGCGCGATGCCGACCTGCGCGGTGCTGACCTACGCGATGCCAAGGGATGTTATCTATCATGCCCGACCGAGGGTAGTTTCATCGGTTGGAAAAAAGCCTCTGGGCATATCGTAAAGTTACGAATTCCGGAAGATGCACGGCGCAGTTCGGCAACGGGACACAAATGCCGTTGCGATAAAGCATACGTCATGGAGATTCAGAACATGGACGGCACCAAGGCAACTGAGGATACCGTTCGTTCCGACCATGACAAAAACTTCGTCTACACTGTCGGTGCTACTGTGGAAGTTCCGGATTTCGACGATAACAGGTGGAGCGAATGTGCACCGGGTATTCATTTCTTCATCGATCGCAGAGCAGCGGTGGAGTACCAATGACGCACAGTTCTCTATTAATTTGATTCACACATTCAGAAAATACCTCGCCAAACCGCGGATTCTCGGACGGATCGAGGCGTTGAAAAAAGAGAAAAGCCATGAGTAAAATCTTCATACCCGACAAAGATCGCCGTCTCTTCACGCTCGAAGCGTGGATGGCGACAGACGATCCTACGACGGCATTCTCCGTCGTGCTCTTTACAGGAAACAACCTGCTCGAAATCGCAAAAGACGACTTACATGGCTATTTCGATTTCGAGGCCGCGCAGTATGTCGCAGCTGAATACTACAAGGGCTTCCGCTGCCCGACCCGGCACGAGGCAATCGAAATGTACGACGCACGATTCCGAGGGTTGGACGAAGCTTTCGAGAAGATCGGCGGAAAGCCCGCAAGAACAACTGTCTGGACGAGTGAAACCGACCCCGACCCGAAGTACAGTTCCAGCAATGCGTTCATATACAACGGCGACTCGGGCGGCGTGGTCAGCAGAGACAAGCATAGCATGTTAGTCGTGCGTCCGGTACGGTTATTCAAAAAGTGAGACCATGACGCACGGTTCTCTATTAAATTGATTAAAAATGAAAGTCATCGTATCCTTTTCAGGCGGTAAAGACAGTCTTGCGGCGTTGCTTTGGACACGCGAACATATCACCAATAATTTCACGACGGTGTTCTGCGATACGGGTTGGGAATATCCGCTGACCTACGAATACATCAATCGAATAGCAGATAAACTGCACCTCGATCTGGTAACATTGAAGTCGAATAAGTACGACGGGATGGTCGATCTCACGCGGCAGAAAAAGCGTTGGCCCTCGGCGCGGGCGCGGTTCTGCACAGAAGAACTTAAAACGAAGCCGATGATCGACTATGTACTCGACGAGGTAAAAGACAATATGCTGATAATTCAAGGCATTCGAGCGGCAGAATCATCGGCGCGGGCCAAAATGCAAGCCCAATGTACGTTTTTCAAGTACTATTTCGAGCCTTACGGTTACGATAAAAACGGCCGACCGAAACGACATTCCTATCGAGGCAAGGAGGTACGAGCATTTCGGGCGCAGTTCGCTGACGATCTGTTGCGGCCCGTGTTCGACTGGTCGGCACAGCAGGTGATAGATTATATCCTCGCCGCAGGGTTGGAGCCGAACCCGCTCTACCGGATGGGATACAAGCGTGTCGGGTGCTGGCCGTGCGTGATGGCTAACCAACGGGATATTCTCAATATATCCCGTCAATCGCCGGAACGGATAGATTACATCGCACAGCTCGAACAGGAGTTGCAAAACAAGGGTCGGCGTAGTTCCTCGTTTTTCGGCCCTGACAAAATTCCTGCCCATGCGATCGCCAGCGGTAATAAGTATCCTGACATCCACGATGTCGTGCGGTATGTCGAGTGGCAGAACGCGACGGGCAGTTTGTTCGACGACGACACGGCCACGAGCTGCATGAGTTATTACGGATTATGCGAATGACCATGACGCACGCCTCCCTATTCAGCGGCATCGGCGGCTTCGACCTGGCGGCGGCGTGGGCCGGCTGGACGAACGTCTTCAACTGCGAGATCGACCCGTTCTGCCGGCGCGTATTGAAGTATCATTTTCCCGAATCGGAACAATATGAAGACATACGAACAACAGACTTTACCGTTTGGCGCGACTGCATCGACGTGCTCACCGGCGGTTTCCCGTGCCAGCCGTTCAGCCTCGCGGGCAAACGCAAGGGTACGGCCGACGACCGCTACCTCTGGCCCGCAATGCTCGGAGTTGTTCGGACTGTTCGACCGCGCTGGGTCGTGGTCTACGAGTTCGAATTGGTGAAATAGCGAGATTCTGACAAAATCTCGAAATAATTACAGATATGACATTGAATGAGTATGAGACGGATATAATATTAAAAAAGTAGAATAACAGATTATGAAAACCAAACTTTTGCGTAAACTGCGGCGACAAGCGGAGAAGAAGATCTACGTGTGTCGGCGGGCGGATGGCATCTATTTGCTACATGATGGACAGTTTATTTGGTGGTGCGGCTTGAAGTCGGGTACCATCGATTCCTGCAAAAGATTTCGTCGCAGTGAAATTCTGAAAAAGATCGATCGCCTGCGACCGCCAAAACGAATTTTTTAACTGCTCTTATGATTGCAATAACTCATAAATACCAGAACTTCATAATAAACGACAACGGAGAGATATTGAAATCTCTCCGTTGTCGTTTATATGAATTCAACCTAATTTTGCTAAATCTTTACGTGCTTGTTGTAATTTCAACCATGCTTCGGAAACGATTTGCTGTCGCTGTTCCTCGGTTATCGGATCAGAGGGAGCAGACTCCCGAAATGTTGCGATGGTTTGCGTTGCCGTCGAAATCTCAGCATACAGTTTCTGACGGCGCAGATTATTCCGGACAAACTGGCGATGCTTTATCTCATCTGTTCTTTCCGATGCGAAGAGTGCAATTACTCCACATATCGGAGATAAGAACAATGAAAGCAGCGCCACGGATGTACTCCCGCATTCCCGTTCTTGACCAGCTACGCCGATAACGATGGACGCATCAACCCACACGATAATAGTTACGATCTGCGAAACACTATCCCATGCGGCTTGTGCATACATTAAATCCAGTACCGCAGGATCCGAATAAAGTAAATTGACGAACATAATATTTGAGTTTTGATTTACACAAATATAGCAATTTCGAAAAACAAATCTGCTGTTTTGTCGATATTTTGCGAGCATCTCGCTATTTTATCGATACGTCTCCGATCTCGACGCTGACGGATACGCGTCGGGTTTGCGGTTCGGCCGATGTGTCGATAACCGTCACGGTATACTGTTCGAGGTTGACGATGGTGCTGTCGTGGTCGTGATCCGTGACGGATCGCATTCGGGTGAATGTCCCGGCATAATCGAGCCTCAGATCGCGCAGCACGATGCGCAGGGCACCGAGCAATTCGAAATCCTCTACGGCAGGATCGGCGGTTCGTCCCACGGCGGACGTCCGTCCGCGTACCTTTGTCGCGACATAGATGTTTACGAGCACCGTTCCGCGCTGTACGTGCCGTCCTACCTGCTGCCACTGTATATCCGAGAATTCGATCAACGCGCAGGGATAGCGCAGCACCTTCTCCTCTTCGAGGTGTGCGAACTGGTTGTTGTAACGGTCGACGTATGCGACGAGTTTCGAATCCAATAGTGCATGTGCGATGTCCGTGTAGAGTTTCGCGCGAACGTCTTGGGATTGTCTTTCATCCATGATTCAATGCTATTTAATCGATGTTTCAAATGTCGAATATCTCTTCCACGGCGCGCTCTACGATGCGATCGAGCTTTTGGTCGAGCATCTGGCTGTCGCCCATGAACTGCCGCTGCGGTAGCTGCATGTGGCGTGTGTGGCTGCGCACGATGTGGCTTCCGGTCTCTACGCGCTTCGTGCGTGTCCGCTCCTTTCCGGAGCTTGTGGTGTACTTTTCTTGTACACGTCCGTAGGTGCGGCGCGTGTGGGCGCGCACGGTGACGGTCTCGTCGACGCCGAAGTTATGCGCGGCGGCATAGGGTGCTTCGGCGGCGATGGTGATGCGGCGGAATGTCGCACGACGGATGCGGATCGAACGACGAAGACGTCCGGACTTCACAAGAATCGCGCGCTTGCGACCCGTATTCTTTTTCCTTGGTTTCCATTTTTTTAATATGCGGCCTTCATACCATCCCTGCCGCTTGAATGAGTCGACGAAAAAGTTACGGGCCGCATCGGCCATGGCCTGCGGGAGTCGGATGCGCACGCGGTCGAGTCGATGCCGAAGGTCGCGCCAGGAGTAGGCGTATCCGTTGACAATGATTTTCTTTGCCATTACAATAGTGTCGTTTGGATGAATTTTTCAGTGCGACGAGCCGCTGTTCGTGCATGTTTCGGATCGATCTCATACCCCACGAATCGGCGTCCCAGTTTGGCAGCCATTGCACACTCCGTTCCGCTTCCGGCGAAGGGTACCACCACAAGTGCACCGAGACGTGTCGTGACCTGAATCAGATAACTGGTGATCGCCTCGCCTTTGACTGTGTCGTGCCCGTAGCGTTTCGATGCGCCGGAATCTTGCGGAAACTGCAATACGTCGGTTGACCGTTCGGGAAGATTGAACGGCCTCCGCAACTCCTCGTAGTCCTTGCGCAGCTCCTCGTAGTCCCTGCGCAACTCCTCGTAGTCCCTGCACAGATACTCGCTGTTGGGCCGATCGCCGTTGAAGAGGTTGCGAAGACGTTCATAATTCTCTCGGGTCGGCAATTCCCATTGTGAGTCGCGCGTGAACCAATGTCCGGCCATGCAGGTATGCAGGGCATCGTTGACACGCTTCGGTGTGAAGCCTGCCCGTTCCATTTCTGAGATCATGTAATCTACCAGAGACTTCATGCACCGTGTCCGGCACATCCCATGTTCGTATCTGAATACATTCCGAATTTTCCGAGCCTCGCCCTCCCGGATCTCAGGCTTCGACTCGTAGAGCAGGAACCTGTCGAAATTCGGAAAAAATGAGCGTTGTATATCTTTATTGAAAAAGGAATTCACCCCATTCATTCTCATCCACACCCCGGCATTTACAAATGTGAACAGTTCGTCGAGAACGACCTGCGAATAGGCTATTTTCTTGTCACTGCCCCACCAGATCAGCGTACCGTTGTTTTTCAATAAGCGCCGGCACTCTTCACCCCAGCGGCGTACATCGTTCAGGTAATCGTCGA
>UMHA01012578.1_pt1 | contig 13610 bp, 8 predicted proteins | sample 1965401 | NCBI WGS metagenome assembly UMHA01 (sample SAMEA4836085, study PRJEB28245) | human gut metagenome | biome: gut microbiome; material: fecal sample | place: Denmark | collected 2008 | reverse complement strand
TTACGAACTGAGGGCAAAATATATTACAAATACTGAAATCGCCAATCCAGACTTTATTTTTTCAACAATTGATGTTATATTAGTAAACAACGAGTGAAAATTTGAGAAACATTGATACAATTTATCAGCGAGGTATGAATAATGAAAGAAATGAAACCGATCAAAGAAGGTAAAGTTCGTGAGATTTATGACAATGGTGACAGCCTGATCATGGTTGCAACTGACCGTATCAGCTGCTTTGATGTCATCTTAAAGAATGATGTCACAAAGAAAGGAACTGTTTTAACACAGATGTCCAAATTCTGGTTTGACCTTACAAAAGACATCGTTCCTAACCATATGATCTCTGTTGATGTCAAAGATATGCCTGAATTCTTCCAGCAGGAAAAATATGATGGAAACAGCATGATGTGTAAGAAACTTACTATGCTTCCAATCGAATGTATCGTTCGTGGATATATCACAGGAAGCGGTTGGGCAAGCTATCAGGAGAATGGTACAGTCTGCGGAATCAAACTTCCTGAAGGATTAAAAGAATCTGATAAACTTCCTGAACCAATCTACACACCATCTACAAAAGCAGAAATCGGTGATCATGATGAGAACATTTCTTTTGAAAGAAGTATTGAAGTTCTTGAGAAAGAATTCCCAGGTAAAGGACAGGAATACGCTGAACAGTTACGTGATAAGACGATCGCACTTTATAAGAAATGTGCTGATTATGCATTAGAACACGGAATCATCATCGCAGATACGAAATTTGAATTTGGTCTTGATGAAAACGGTAACATCGTCATCGGAGATGAAATGTTAACACCAGACAGCTCTCGTTTCTGGCCAGCAGACGAATACGAACCAGGTCATGGACAGCCATCCTTCGACAAACAGTTCGCCCGCCACTGGTTAAAGAGCAACGAACATGACTGGAAACTGCCTCAGGACATTGTTGATAAGACAATCGATAAATATTTCCAGGCATATGAGATGCTTACTGGGAAAGATTTGTAAGTAGTATTTTGTTGTATGGGATATAAATAAAAGAAAAAGAAAGATCATGAATAAGCAAAGTGGCACTCCGCATTTTTGAAAGCGTTTTTTACAAATCGCTGGTCCGCGCCTGTTCCTTCGATAACTCACTGGCTGCGAGCCAAAATGCCCGCAGCTACGTTCAAACAATCGACCACAGGACGCTGCGAATTTGTAAAAAACGCATTCAAAAAGTGCTCATGTTGACACTTTTGCTTATTCATGATCTTTCTTTTTCTTTTATTTATATCCCATACAACAGAACACTATTCAAATCTCCACACAGAGAATGTATGTTTTACTGTATTGACAATAATAATATCTGTCTGCCACTACATAAATTGAAAACTAATAACATTCAACATACACACCTACATAAATTTTTCAATCTTGTAATTGTCCTCACTTTAGACTTCTGGTATATGATAAAAACTAAATAAGCAACCGAAAGCGCAGCATTGGAATTTTGCCATATTTTGAACAAATTCGCAGCCCAATTGGACGAATGTCTGAGCGTCAAAGACTACTGGGTTCAGTAACTTTCAACGCGAGTTTTCGTAGGAAATTGGGCGGATCAGCGATTTGTTCAAAATGTGAGCAAAATTCCACCGCTGCGCTTTCGGTTGCTTATTTAGTTTTTATCATATACTCAAAATCTACAGTTGGCCAACTACAAATTTAAAATTTATCTTAAAATTTCTCGTCCAGTAAACACCACAATAGACCGAGGTTTCATCACATATTCACGATCAATGCGAATCTCTTCTCCTTCTTGATAGAAGTACTTTCCTTTCTCATCTCCATAAGTATCCACACTTAAGTACCATGCTCCATGATTTGCAAGGTTTGGAAGTGTGATCTTTACTTCTTCCCAATAAGCATTGACTGCTACATATACAAGATCGTCTTTTCCTTTTTTGCGGTCATATCCTGCAAAGCTTACTGCCAGTGTTTTTGCATTTTGTGGTACTTCCATACGTTCTGCATTAACATCGTGTGCATGCATTGCTTCCATTCCGCAAACTGCATTGTCCAGTTTCTTGCGGATAACTGGATGTTTTTTTCGGTAATCGATCATAAATTTAAAGAATTCAAATAAATCTTTATTCTTCTCTAATAAGCTCCAATCAATCCATGAGATTTCATTATCCTGACAGTAGCTGTTATTATTTCCAAACTTCGTATTTCCGAATTCATCGCCTGAGAAGAACATTGGCGTTCCACGGCTGCACATTAAGATAGCACAAGCATTTCTGATCATGCGGTAACGTAATTTGAGTACTTCCGGATCTTTTGTATCTCCTTCCATACCACAATTCCAGCTTCGATTGTCATTTGCCCCATCGGTATTGTTCCAACCATTTGCCTCATTATGTTTATTATTGTAAGAATAGAGATCATACATTGTAAATCCATCGTGACATGTGAGGAAGTTGATACAGGAATTGTATCCAGCGTAATTACTGTTTCCATCAGAGTAATATCCGCCATACAAGTCACCTGAACCACAAATTCTCCATGCAGCACTGTTAGCTTCCCAGAAATCACCTTTTAGATAGCCTCGCATCGTATCACGGTACTGTCCGTTCCATTCTGCCCATCGTTTGCTGGCTGGAAAGTTTCCTACCTGATATAATCCACCTGCATCCCATGCTTCTGCAATCAGTTTTACATTCCTTAGAAGTGGATCATAGGCCAGACTTTTTAGTAATGGTGGATTATTCATTGGCATTCCATCTTCATCTCGTCCAAGAATGCTTGCAAGATCAAATCGGAATCCATCTACACGATAATGAACCGTCCAATGTCTTAAACATTCAAGGATCATCTGCTGTACTACTGGATGGTTGCAATTTAGAGAATTCCCACATCCACTAAAATTATAATAATTACCTTCTGGAGTTAATAAATAGTAGATGTTGTTGTCAAATCCCTTAAAACTGAAGAATGGTCCATTTTCATTTCCTTCCGCAGTGTGATTAAATACAACATCCAGAATAACTTCGATTCCATTTTCATGAAGTTCACGGATCAATTCTTTTAATTCCTGTCCTTCATTATTGACTTCCTCAGCAGCTGTATAACTGGCATTTGGTGAAAAAAATCCAACCGTATTATATCCCCAATATTCAACAAGTTGTTTCCCATCCACTTCTCTTGCGTTGATCATCTCGTCAAATTCAAAGATCGGCATCAATTCTACCGCATTGATCCCTAATTCTTTTAAATATGGGATCTTTTCTTTTAATCCTGCAAAAGTTCCTGGATGTTTGACTCCTGAGGATGAATGATTTGTAAATCCTCTGACATGTAACTCATAAATGATCAGATCACTCATCTCTCTGGTTGACTGTGGCTGTACACCCCAGTCAAAACTATCTCTTACCACTCTTGCATGATACGTTCTGGTTCTTTTATGTCCCCAGACTTCCTGTCCTGCAACCGCCTGAGCATATGGATCTAACAAAACTTTTGTTTTATCAAATAGTAATCCTTTTTGTTCATCATATGGTCCATCCACACGATAAGCATATTCAAAATCTTCGGATTTCAGATCATAAACGATCATAGAATAGACATCTCCGATCTTATATGATTCTGGAAATGGAATGATTGCATATGGTTCTTCTTCTCCTGGATGAAATAATAGCAGATCACATGATGTTCCATTGCTCGTATGCACTGTAAAATTCACTCCACATGAAAATTCTGATGCTCCGTTTAGATCAAAAAATCCTGGCCTTACTTTAAAACCATTGATTTCCATCATTGGCTTTACCATTCTGACATCGTCTGTAATATAATCATTCAAAATATATTGTTTCAAAACTATCACCCGTTCTATCTTGTTTCATCATCTTTCTTATTTCTATTCTCTTAGTTTCCTAGATCGTCTGTTTACTTAAGGCCGATACAAAAGTAACTCTCTGATCGATCCAGCTGCCTGTGATCGAAACCATTTTCCCCATCGTAAATGCAGCAACGATCGTTCCAATACCTAATCCATCTAAATATCCAAGCATCAAACATGTTAAAAGCCCAGTTGTGGCAAGACATAAAACATCAAATATGATCTTAACCCTTGCATATGGTTTGTCAATGATTTCTGATAATTCTCTTGGAAATAAATCCGTTGGAATGATCGGAAGCTGGCATCTGTTTTCTAAAGCAATTCCTATACTTAACAAGAAATAACTGATCAGGAAATACGCAATCCTGCATGGGATCGTCTGTGGCAGGATCCCAATCCATAATTCATTGACATCTAATAATTCACTAAACGCAAATCCTGCAACGAAGCTGAATAAATAAGATGGTACAAACTTTCTTCTTAGGATCATCAGACTTAACACTAATGCTCCCTGAAATATATATGTCCATGTACCTAGTGATAACTCCTTAAATACTTCCGAAAATGCATAAGGTACACTTGAGATTGCCGAAATTCCAGAACCTGAATACAGCATCAGTACTACACTAAAACTATTGATCACGATTGCTGCCATCAATGCGAGTTCTCCTCTTAGTATTGGTTTTTCATTCTCCATTTTTCATCCTCCAAGTCTACACGTAGTTATGCATATAAGTTTAGTCCTTATTTACATATTTTACAAGTTACATTTTTTTCATAAATCTATAGAAAATATCTATTAATTCTCTGTCAAGATTAGATTCTGTACTTTTTTCTGTAAATATGATATGATTGCACTTGTGTCTGTTCATGTTCCATGTCACCTTAAGGTAACATGGATCTTAATGAGTAAATATCTATTATATAAGGACAGATACAAATTAATAAAAGAAATTTGAAAGAGGTTTGATTTATGTTAGAGCTTATACAATCAGTTAACAGTGCCGTGAACAACTTTATCTGGGGTGTTCCAGCCATGATCTGCATCATTGGTGTCGGATTACTGTTAACGATCAAAACAAAATTTTTACAGATCCGTAAATTTCCTTATGCAATGAAGGAAACGCTTGGTCGTGTCTTTAAGAAGCAAGATGCATCCGACGGATCTATGACTCCATTTCAGGCAGTCTGTACTGCACTCGCTTCCACAGTCGGAACTGGAAATATTGCCGGAGTTGCTGGTGCGATCGCAATCGGTGGTCCTGGTGCTGTTTTCTGGATGTGGATTTCTGCTATTCTTGGAATGTGTACGAAATTTTCCGAAGTAACACTTGCAGTTCACTTCAGAGAACGTAACCAAGAAGGGGATTATGTTGGTGGTCCTATGTACTATATCAAGAATGGTCTTAGCAAAAACTGGCATTTTCTTGCTGTACTATTCTCTGCTTTCGGAGTTTTAACAGTATTCGGAACTGGAAATGCTACTCAGGTAAATACGATCACAACAGCAATCAATTCTGCTTTGTTGAATTTCCACGTGATCAGTCAGTCTTCTGTTGGAACTACGAATCTGATCATTGGTATCATTGTTGCAATTCTTGTGGCATTGATTTTACTTGGCGGAATCAAAAGAATCGGACAGGTAGCTGAAAGATTAGTACCTTTTATGGCATTTATTTATATTTTCTTTGCCTTAGGTGTTGTTGTTTTAAATATCGATCAGCTGCCTGCTGTTTTTGGTTCTATCATTAACGGAGCTTTCCATCCTGCTTCTGTGACTGGTGGTATTGTTGGAAGTTTCTTTATGAGTATGAAAAAAGGTGTCGCACGAGGCATCTTCTCAAATGAAGCCGGACTTGGTACAGGTTCGATTGCTCATGCCTGTGCTGATACGAAAGAGCCTGTAAAGCAGGGACTTCTTGGTATCTTTGAAGTATTTACTGATACGATCTTAATCTGTACATTGACAGCCTTGGTCATCCTCTGCAGTGGAATTCCAATTGGATTTGGTGCGGATGCTGGTGCTGAACTTACGATCAGTGGATTTACTTCTACTTATGGTAACTGGATCTCCATCTTTACTGCAGTTGCGTTATGTTGCTTTGCATTTTCAACCATTATCGGATGGGGATTATATGGAGCTCGTTGTATTGAGTTTCTATTCTCTTCTAAGGTTATTAAACCTTTTATGTTAGTATATTCGTTAGTTGCGATCCTTGGTGCTACTGTAGACCTTGGAATGCTTTGGAGTATCGCAGAAACATTCAACGGTCTGATGGCGATTCCGAACTTGATCGCTTTGTTCCTTCTATCTGGAACTGTAGTAAAATTGGTAAAAGACTATTTTCATGAGAAATAGTTGCACACTCTTGCTTTTCCACTTCGTTTTGCCTGGTAAAGTGCCTGATCGGCGCGTTTATAGAGATCCATGTAGCAGTCCCCGTCTTGTGGGGCTGTGCTGATCCCGATACTGATGGAGATATTATTTCCTTTCAATTCGTCGATCTTGTATGCTTGTGTTTTAGCCAGCAATTCTTCTGCTTTCTTCATTGCTATATCCTTTGTCTGGATATTCTTCATAATGACTCCGAATTCATCCCCACCGATCCTTCCTAATATATCTCCTTCACGGAAAGTGCCTTTTAGAAGTTTCCCGAATTTCTGTAACACGATATCCCCGACTGCATGTCCATAGATATCGTTGATCTGCTTAAAACAGTCCACATCCAAAATCAAAAATGCATGGTACTTATTCTCATCTTCTGATAAAAGTTCATCCGTTAACTGCTCGGTTGTTTCTTTGTTATATAATCCTGTCAATGCGTCAGTTTGTGCATATTTCAGTAATTCTTTGTTCCTTGTATGATTCTCATAAACAATATACAGGATCAATAAGGTCACCAAAACAATAAATACGATCATAAAGCTTATTTCGTAGTCTTCAATGAAGTTATATGACTGTTGTGCTGCCTGTTCTGGTAATGCATAACAGAGCATCCAACCATTGGCCCCCATTGGCATATATGCAAAGTAATGTCTTCTTGTCCCTTCTTTCTTGCTGTCTGCCGTTACAAGATTTTCTTTTCCTTCTTTAAAATCCTGTTTGATCTTCTTCACTGTTACTTTGTCTTTGATGATCCATTTGCAACAACATTTATAGAAATTATCTCTATAATCAAGATTCCAGTAAGATGTATCTCCTTCAAATGCAATGATTTCTCCGTTTTGCGCAATAATCATACTGCATCCTTGTCCATTAAAAAGATCTTCAAACAGCATACGACTTAGAGCTGTTACGTCATAAGAACCTCCAAGAGCTCCGATCACTTTGTGTTTGCTGTTATATATAGGAACTCCTAACACAACTCTTGTTGATCCAGAAATACTACTATCTAATGGATCACTTAATGTTCTTTTTCCACTGATCACTTCTTTAAAATATCTTCGATGCGATAAATTCTTTATCAATCCATTGTCATAATGAGCATCCCCATTTGGCTCGATCAATGCAGTCCCACAAAAATCTGTATGTTTTGTGATCGACTTGATCAAATCCATATTCTTCTTTGCTAACAGATGGTCTGTCTTGCCAATCTCTTCTGTTAATCCATTTAAGTAATCATATTGAATATCTAATATTGTTCTTAAATGCTCACTCTGTCTGACCACGTTGTTCCTCATCGTGTTTTTTGATCTTTGTTCAACAGAACGTTTTATGCAAAAGAAGAAAACAAAAAGTCCTACGATGACTGCCGCTAAGAATATACTGATCACAGCCGCATATTTTTTAATCTGTGTCTGATTCTTCTTCATAACTTTGATTCTCCTTGATTCTATATCTGTATATATTTTTGTTCTATTTAACTATACCAAAATTTGTTATATCCGTCTATTTAATCCTGTGAAAATCTTTTCTATATTAGAATAAAAAAGAGAAAACTTTCGTTTTCCCTTTTTTCACAATGTTTTATTATTCTTAAGCGTTTTCAAACTGGCTATTATAAAGATCCGCATAGAATCCACCCTTGGCCAGCAATTCTTCATGATTTCCCTGTTCCACAATGTCTCCGTGATTCATAACCAAGATCACATCGGCATCTTTGATCGTTGATAAGCGGTGGGCGATCACAAAACTTGTTCTTCCTTGCATCAGATTATCCATTGCCATCTGAATTCGTTCTTCTGTTCTTGTATCGACCGAACTTGTTGCTTCATCAAGGATCAAAATCTTTGGATCTGCTAAGATTGCTCTTGCGATCGTTAATAACTGTTTCTGTCCTTGGGAGATATTATTGCTTTCTTCGTTGATCTCCATATCATATCCACCTGGCTGTGTTTCAATGAAATGATGTGCGTATGCAGCTCTTGCTGCTCCTTGGATTTCTTCTTCGCTTGCATCTAATTTACCATAGCGGATATTGTCACGGATACTTGCATTGTAAAGCCATGTATCCTGAAGCACCATACCAAACATTTCTCTTAGGTCACTTCTCTTGAATTCTCTGATATCATGGCCATCTACTTTAATGCAGCCTCCATTCACATCATAGAAACGCATCAGAAGTTTGATCAACGTTGTCTTTCCAGCTCCAGTTGGTCCTACGATCGCAACTTTTTGTCCTTCTTTGACATCGACAGAGAAGTCATTGATGATCGTTTGATCTTTGTTGTATCCGAAGTTTACATGTTCAAATGTTACATTTCCAGCAAGTGTATCAACAGGTACTGCGTCTTTTTCAACTTCGATCTCCTCCTCTTCTTCCAGAAATTCAAAGACACGTTCTGCAGATGCTGCGGTCGTCTGCATCATGTTACCTACCTGTGCTAACTGTGTGATCGGTTGGCTGAAGTTTCTTACATACTGTAAGAATGACTGGATCTGACCTACCTCGATCGTCTTCTTGATTGCTAAATATCCACCTAATATTGTTACTGCTACATAACCTAAATTTCCAACAAACTGCATCAGCGGCATCATTGCTCCTGAGAAGAATTGTGATCTCCATGCAGAATTGTAAAGTTTTCCATTTACTTCTTTAAATTCTTCGATCACGCTTTCTTCTTTGTTAAATGCTTTGACAATGTTATGTCCACTATAGATTTCTTCTACCTGTCCATTTAACTCTCCAAGATGTTTCTGCTGTGCCTTGAAATATGGCTGAGATTTTGACATGATCAATCCGATCAATCCCATAGATAATGGAAGTGTCAATAAAACTGCGATCGTCATCGGAATACTGATACGGATCATCATAATAAATACACCGACGATCTGTGTCGTTGATGTGATGATCTGTGTCATACTCTGGTTTAAGCTCTGCCCTAATGTATCAACATCATTTGTAACTCTTGACAATACTTCACCATAGGTTCTGCTTTCAAAATATTTCATTGGCATACGATGAATCTTCTCTGAAATATCTTTTCTCATCTGGTAACTGACATTATTTGATACATGTGTCATGATCAATCCCTGAATAAATGAGAAAATCGCACTTGCTACATATAAGCTTAACAACATCAATAAAATATGTGTAACTTTATCAAGATCAATTCCACTTCCACCAGATACTTTGCGAACCAATCCTTTGAAGATCTCAGTTGTTGCATCTCCTAAGATCGTTGGTCCAACAATGTTAAACACGGTACTTGCAATGGCAAAAATGATTACCATAACGATTGGAACATAGAAACGTCTCATGTATTTGATCAGTTTGACCATTGTTCCTTTTAAATCTTTGGCTTTCTCGCCTGGTGCCATTCCTCTGCCTGGTCCACCCATCGGACCTCTTCTTCGATTATTACTCATGGTCAGACACCTCCCTTGCTTTCTTAAGGTCATCTTCTGATAATTGCGATTTGGCAATCTGCTGATAAACCGGACAAGTATTTAATAACTCTTCATGAGTTCCTTTTCCTACGATATTTCCTTCATCTAAGACGATGATCTGGTCTGCATGAAGGATCGTACTGATCCTCTGCGCTACGATCAGTGTTGTACTTCCATTTGTTTCTTTCTGAAGTTCAGAACGAAGTTTCACATCTGTCTTATAATCAAGTGCTGAGAAACTGTCATCAAAAATATATATTTCAGGATCTTTTGCAATAGCTCTTGCAATTGATAATCTCTGTTTCTGTCCACCAGATACGTTGGAACCGCCCTGTGCGATCGGTGAATCATACTTTTCCTCTTTCTCCTCAATGAAATCTGTTGCCTGTGCGATTCTTGCTGCACGTTTCACTTCATCGATCGTTGCATCTTCTTTTCCATATTTTAAGTTGGATTCGATCGTTCCTGAGAACAATACTCCTTTCTGTGGTACGTATCCGATCTTTTCACATAAATCATGCTGTTTTACATCACGGATATCCACCCCATCAACCAAAATACTTCCACGGCTGACATCAAAGAATCTAGGAATCAGGTTGATCAATGTTGATTTACCACTACCTGTACTTCCAATAAATGCGGTTGTTTTACCAGCTGGTGCTGTAAAACTGATATTATGAAGCACTGCTTCATCTGCATCAGGATAGCAGAAATATACATTTTTAAATTCAACTTCACCTTTTTTCTCTGGTAAAAATTCTTTTGGTTCTTCTGGATCTTTGATCATGACTTCCATATCTAAGATCTCATTGACACGTTCTGCTGCAACCTGTGCACGAGGCATCATAATAGATACCATGGAGATAAATAAGAATGCCATAATGATCTGCATTGCATACTGGATAAATGCCATCAGATCTCCAACCTGCATCTTTCCTGCATCAATATTTGATGCTCCAGCATATACGATCAGAACAGTTAAACCATTCATGATCAGCATCATTGTTGGCATCATAAATGTCATAGCTCTGTTTACAAATAAATTTGTCTTCATCAGATCCATATTGGCTTTGTCAAAACGTTCTTCTTCATGTTTTTCTGTACTGAATGCACGGATTACGGAAAGTCCAGTAAGAATTTCCCTTGTTACTAAGTTTAATCGGTCGATCAGTTTCTGTAAGATCTTAAATTTTGGCATCGCTACCTTAAATAATACAAAAATCACTAACATGATCGCGATCACACCGATAGCGATCGTCCATGTCATCTTCGCATTGGTTGTTAATACTTTGAAAATACCTCCGATCCCCATTAATGGTGCGTATACGACGATACGGAATACCATCGTCATAAACATTTGAATCTGCTGGATATCATTCGTACTTCTTGTGATCAATGAGGCTGTTGAGAATTTATCAAACTCAGAGTTTGTAAACGACATAACTTTCTCAAATACTTTCTCTCTCAGAATACGACTTAGTTTCGCAGCTAAACGTGCTGACAATAAAGTAACACTCACTGCTGTTACCATGATCAAGAACGCAAGCCCGATCATCTTTGCTCCTGTCACTAACAGATAATGTGTCTGCATCTGGTCAATATCAAGTCCGATTGCTTTGTATTCTGAAGTCACAAAAGAAATCGCTGCCTGACTGATGATCGTATCTGGCATGTCTTTTGTATCCATGTTCTTCATCTGCGCCATCATTTTTTTCTGGCTCTTGCTTAAAGAAGCTGCTGCCTGTGGATTGGCCTGAATCTGTTTTGCCATCTGCGCTGACAACTTAAGCATTGCCTTTGACATACTCGTATCAAGATGTTCTCTGTCTTTTTTGGAGATATATCTTCTGACATATAAACGTCCGTCTTTATAATCTTTATATTTTGAATCTTTTACCTGATCTTTTGTATAAAGTTTATAAGCATCTTCCATATCATCTGCATCATCTTGTTTCATAAGAGATTTCAATGCCAGAAATGTTTCTTCTCTCATTACATCAGGAACTGCGTCTTCAATACCCTTTTGCTGAATACCTACATTGACGATATTGGATGTAAATGTTGGTAATGTCAGGTCACAACTCGCCTGTAGGATCAGCAATAACACGATCGCAATGACAGGCACATATGCTTTTTTCAAATATCGAAATAATTTAAGCATCTGATTTTTCCTTTCTTTCTTTTTTTAGTATCTCTGTCTGTTCATCCAGACAATCACAAAATTTATTTAACAGTCTCTTGAGTTCTTCCTGCTCCTCTTTTGTAAAATACTCTTGAAGTTTTTCTTGTATCATGACAAATTTTTTATGACCGTCTTCACAGATACTTCTTCCCTTCTCAGTAAAATAAATTCTGCTTTTTCTTGAATCTTTTTCGTCTTGTTTTTTCTCTATATATCCATTCTTTTCCATTCGTCCAATCATTACGTTTAGCGTAGACGGCTTGACCTGCATCTTCTCGGCTAACTCTTTTTGTGTACAGCCTTCGCATTTTTTTAAATGAATGATCAGAGGCATCTGTCTCGGATGTATATTTTCTTCTTTCAAAAGCTCAAATCCATAAATCGCACTCTTATGATTCACTTTGCCGATCAAACTGTAAATTCCTTCACACTTCTTCATGTATGCTCCTTTCTTTACTTTGAGTATTTTAATTAGATAACTAATCATTAGACGACTAATTGAAATTCTAACATCATGTATACAAAATGTCAATAATTTCTGTATTTTTATCTCATATGGGATTTTAGTAAAATTTTCTAAAATAAAAGAACCCTTCAGCTATCACATAAGCCAAAAGGTTCTTCCTTGTTTCATTTACATATTCGACTATTTCTTTTAACGAATTAAGCGTTTTTTCCGCAGCATTTTTTGTATTTTTTACCGCTTCCGCATGGGCATGGATCGTTTCTTCCGATCTTCTTTCCTTTTACAACTGTTGTTGAATTTCTGGATTCTTTGTATAACTCTTTTCTTCTTTCTTCTGTAAGAATGTCATCCCATTCCTTTAAGTTGTAAAGCCATTCTGCACGACATCCAACCATGTTGTAATATAATTTCTCGAAGTCGATGTCTAAGCTTACCTGTGTATTTTCATCCATCTCTTCGATTGGGTTTGCTTCTTTTAAGCTGTCGTTGATTCCATCTAAAAATCCTACAAACATCTGTAATTCTGTCTCGTATTTGTCTGCTAATTCTTTCACTGTTCCAGATACAACTGTATCTTTGTCAGCTAATAATTGCTCGTAGATTCCTTTTTCAATGTTGAAGTAATTTAACCAGAACTGCTGTCCTTCTGCTGTTCTATCGTCAAATTTATATGCGTAATCACGCCATTCCTGTAATAAAGCCATGTTCATTCCATCCTTTTCTTTTAAAAATGTTATTTTCCTTTGATACTATAACAAATCTCTGGCTCTTTTTCAACAATCGACAGCAATTTTACATAAAAATCCCCCATTCCACGGCTTCGCAGAGTGGGGGAATACTTAAGGGGAGGATAAGTATTTCTCTATCCAGTTCTTTTATTAACTGGATATTCTTATTATGTCCTCTCTTTTGCTTTTTATTCACTTTCTTTTATAAAATATTTTACTCTTTCAAAACACAATAATCTATGCTAGGATACCTCATAGGTATATATATATTTACGAAAGGATGTTATGATGAAAAAACAAAAGCGTATGAAGCAGATCACAGCGATCCTGCTGATCGTGATATTGCTTGCCATCATCGGAGCTACTATCTATTTTGCAGTGAGCGGAAGCCAGTTATTCTGGATGTCACTGTTTTTGATGTTTTTCTTTCCGATCTTTTTATGGGCAATGTCATTTTTGTATAAATGGAGTAAAAATAAGAACGAGCACTGATGTTTCATTTTCAGTGCTCATTTTTATTTTACTTT
>UMHA01033767.1_pt1 | contig 13654 bp, 10 predicted proteins | sample 1965401 | NCBI WGS metagenome assembly UMHA01 (sample SAMEA4836085, study PRJEB28245) | human gut metagenome | biome: gut microbiome; material: fecal sample | place: Denmark | collected 2008 | reverse complement strand
ACTTTTTTTGCAAGCATGATCCCAGAAGATTTCGGGGAATAAATGCCTGGAAGACTTGGGCATAGTTTTGCACAGATTCCTAGTTTTTCCGCCATTTGATGGTTTGTTCCACCAGGATAGGAAGCAATATCTATGATACAGGATTCTTTGGAGATCTTCCTGAGGATATCTTCTTTTAGGATCTGTTTTGGAACGGTATTAAAAATATGATCATACTGACAGATCCGCCGTTTTAGTTCCGTAAAATCCATAACCTCAAGTCCAAAAGATTTTGCAAGACTTCTTGCTGTTTTATTTCTGGCACAGACTGTTACCTGAGCATCCATTCCTTTTAATTTCGCTGCAAGAACTTTTGCACATCTTCCATAGCCAAGGACCAGACAACGACTTTTGTGAAGATTGATCGGCTGCATCTTGATCGCTTCCATGATCGCACCTTCTGCAGTTGCGATCGCATTGTAGATAGCGACATCATCCATTTTCATGAAGTCAAATGCTTTGATTTCTTTTTGTTCACATTCATGTCGAATTTCTTCATTGATACATCCCCCAAATAAAATCTGTTCTTTCGTCATTTCTTGAAGCAGTGTTTCTACTGACATTTTTTTGTTGATAGAACTTCCTGTGATTTCCCCGTTTTTTGAAAAAACGACGGGGCCAATAATGCACTTTGCTTCTCTTATGACATTTTCAAAAGATTTACCTTCCTTGCATTCTGAGCCTTCTTTTTTGGTTGCATATGTGATAACCTGATATCTTTGATTTTTTAGATAGTTGGCTAAATATACCTGTCTCATATCACCGCCGATAACGGCAAAATCATAAATCACAGTCTTTTTTCCTTTCTTTTTTCTTCTATTTAATATATGTGATTTTTATTCATTTTGTTCTTTTAAAAATACATCAATTTTACCCCTTTAAAAATTAAAAAGTAGTGATATAATAAACTCAAGTGCATAGAAACACCTACAATACAGCAAGAGCTTCCACTACACTGGGAGCTCTTTTTGTGTATTTATATATTTTATACACAAAGTACTTCCGGTGTTATACCATAACATGCATAATATCTTAATGTTTTTTCAAGGAGGAACTTTTTATGAACACATTAACTGCAGAAAAAAGAGATTTGAAAACAAAGGCTAAAAAATTAAGAAAAGAAGGTTATGTTATCGGAAATCTGTTTGGCAGAGATATCGAAAATTCCATTCCATTGAAAGTTGATTCCCGTGAAGCCGCTAAATTCTTAAAGGATAACAAAAAAGGAGCTCATATTACTTTACTTGTTGACGGAGAAAATGTAGACGCCATCGTAAAAGAAATCGACTACAATGCCATGAAAAACGAAACAATGTTTATTAACTTCCAGGCATTAGTTGCTGACGAAAAGATCCACACAACTGCTGCGATCGAATTATTAAACGAAGATGCTGTACAAAATGGTATCGTTGAACAGTCCTTATCTGAAATCGAATACAAAGCATTCCCAGCTGATATCGTTGAAAAGGTTGAGATTGATTTAACACAGTATAATGTTGGTGATATGATCCATGTCAAAGACTTGCCATTAGCTGCTAACAGCAAAATCTCTCTTGTTACACCAGAAGATACTCTGGTCGTTAACATCGCAGAACCTGAAGCTGTTCCTGAAGATGAAGACGAAGAAGCGGCTGAAGAATAAATAAATCAGTGAAAGAAAAGACTCGATTTTCATAATTAAAAATCGAGTCTTTTTATTTTGCCTTTTCTTTGATATCCTTTAAAAAATCCAGCATTTTTTCTCGGATGTTTTTCTCTGCATTCTGAGATCATCAACTGAATCTTAAATTTAAAATCTTCAGATTCCAAGATCGTAAATGGATGTTCTTCTGTTACACAAACCGATAAATGTTCGCTCTCATATTGTGGATAAGTTCCTGTAAATCCTTGTTCTTTCAGTTTTTTATCAACCTGTTCCCTGTATCGTTGAATCTTCTGATCGATTCTTTCTCCATAATTCCTTGCTGGATATGGATCAGAAGCATTGCAGACTTTCTCGCAGATCAATTCATATAAATCTTGTCTCTTTGGATCTTGCAGTTTCTTTGCAAGCGTCATCTCCATTCGTTTGGTTGGGTGCTTCTCATATTTATCGATCCATTTTAAATAATCTTTATCACCTGCCTGCATAGCAAGATTTCTCATACATTCTAATCCTTCTTCGGTTTTGTCATACCATTCTTCTGGATCTTCATTGATCGGAAAATAGTAATAAAATGGTGCAAATTCGATCAGTGACATGATCTCCATCTCTTGATCATTACACACTTCTTCCCCTAAAAAGCGATATTTCTCACGGATCGTTCCAATCATATAGACTAGCTGGCGCCACTGCTCAGCTCCATCTCTCCAGAAATGTCCAATCTCATGATACCGGTAACAGTTCGTATGTTCCATGATCTCATCAAACCACATTGTAAAAACACTTTCTTCTCCCTGATGAACGATCAACCCATAACGACCTTCTCGTTCTTCCAGTTGTGCCCACATCTCTCCTTCATAGTCTTTGTCATATTTTCCAGAGATACGAAGTCCATGAAAACTTAGATAACACTCAATTGCATCGTTCATCATATATGGAACATATCCTGTTTGATTTTCATCTTTTTCTTCAACTTGAAGTTCAAACACCTGATATTCAAATATCTGCGCAAGCAACTGTATTGATCTTGATATTTCTTCTAAATTTGTTTCAAAATAGTTCATACGGAATTCCTTTTCCTATTATCTATGTATTTTATTTATATTTCTGAATTTCATTTAAAAAACGTTCGCCATATTTCTGAAGCTTATGTTCTCCGACTCCATTGACTTCTAACATTTCCTCATCATTAGAAGGTTTCATCGTACTCATATGTACCAGTGTCTTATCGGAAAATACCATATATGGCGGGATTTTCTGTTCGGATGCGATCATTCTTCGAAGTACACGTAATGCTTCGAACAATTCTGTATCTTCCTCAGCAAGTGCTGCCACAGCCCCTGCTTTCTTACGTTTCTTCGTCTGAATCTTGCGTTCTTCTTTCTCTTTTTCGACATCTTTTGGAATCTTGATCTCAAAGTTCCAGTTATCATCAATCTTAGTAATATCTGCAACGCTTAAAACCGGATATTCATCATCTGTCATTTCCAGATATCCATAGACTAACATTTCATTGATGATCTGTCGTATCCTTGCAATGCTTTCTGATGCCAATGCTCCATATTGTGAATTCTCATCTAAATGACGGCTTAATACTTTCTGGCTCTTTGAACCTTTTAAAATATCAACGATCGTGGATAGTCCGAAATCTCGATAACAATCTCTAATACATTGGATGATAGCTTTCGCTTCCATTGTTGCATCAACCGTTTCAAACTCGGTCAGACAGTTTAAGCAGTTTCCACAGTATCCGCTTGTCTGTTCTCCAAAATAATTTAAAATATAATGACGTAAACATTCCTTCGTATAGCAGTAAAATGTCATCTGACGAAGTCTTTCCCAGTCTCTTTCCATCACGATCTGCTTTGTGATCGCATCTAATTCCTCATTCTCCTCTCCATTTTCGATCAGAAAACGATTGGTTCGGTTATCAATCGGAGCATAATATAAGATACATTCCGCAGGTTCTCCATCACGTCCTGCTCTTCCTGCTTCCTGATAATAACTTTCCATGTTCTTCGGCATATTATAATGAACAACAAAACGAACATCCGGCTTGTCGATTCCCATTCCAAAGGCATTTGTCGCTACCATGATCTGCTTTCTGTCATAGATAAAATCTTCCTGATTTTCCTTTCGTTCTTCATCCGATAATCCTGCATGGTATCTTGTCACGGAGAATCCATCTTCTCTTAACTGATAGCAGACTTCCTCAACATTTTTCCTAGATAAACAGTAAATGATCCCGCTGCTTCCTGGCATCTTTTCTTCTTTTTCTTTTAAATAACTTAGTAATTCTCTATACTTATCCCGTGGGCGTTTTACTGCATAGTAAAGATTCTCCCGGTCAAACCCTGTCGTTAATACAAATGGATCTCTCAAGTTCAAAATATCCATAATATCATCCCTGACTTCTGCTGTCGCTGTTGCTGTATATGCAGTCAGTACAGGACGATACGGAAGTTTCTTTAAAAATTCCAGAATCTTTAGATAACTTGGTCTGAAATCCTGCCCCCACTGAGACACACAATGTGCCTCATCAACTGCCAACATTGATATCTTCACTCCACTATTTAGCGCAAAATTTATAAAACCTTCTGTTTCCAAGCGTTCTGGTGCCACATAGATGATCTTGTATCTTCCCTGCATCGCATATTTTAATGCGGTATGATACTGTCCCTGTGTCAGAGAACTATTTAAAAATGCCGCATGAATTCCGGCTTGATTCAGTGTCCCAACCTGATCTTTCATCAGCGAGATCAGTGGAGAGATCACAAGTGTAATTCCATCCATCATCAATGCTGGAATCTGAAAACAAAGAGACTTTCCTGCTCCTGTCGGCATGATCCCTAAGACATCCTGCCCATTTAATGCTGCCTCGATCAATTGTTCCTGACCTTGGCGGAATTCATCGTATCCAAAGTATTGTTTTAATAGTTTCTTCGCTTCTTGTATCTTACTCAAATCTATCACTTCCTATTGTTTTATTTATACTTTTACCACTCTCATCGTTTATATTCCCATTTTTTATTTCATAGGGGATTTCATTGAAATTTCCTATGAAATGAAAAAGCTTCCAATCACATTTAGCACACCCGCAAACAGCATGACAATGATCGGATCTTTTTTCTTTCTCAATAAAAGGTACATACAAATGATAAAAATACCACCCTGTATCCAGTTGATCTGTTGAAGGTCTATATGACTTTCCTGAAAAAATGCCTGTGTAAGGATCGTAATTCCAGAAGTTAAGATCAGTGCGATCACCGCAGGGCGTAAAGTATTTAACACCATTTGTAGTCCTTCCATATGACGATATTTTACATAAAAATAAGCAATCACTGTAACGATCACACACGCCGGGAATACGCATCCCATCGTTGCACATAATGCTCCTTGCCATCCAACTACCCTTATACCAACAAAAGTCGCCGCATTAATTGCGATTGGTCCCGGTGTCATCTGTGAAATCGTCACGAGATCTCCAAATTCAGACACAGACAGCCAATGATATGCATCTACCACCTGCTGCTGTATCATTGGCATTGCTGCATATCCGCCTCCGAAACTAAATGCTCCGATCTTTAAGAAGCTTAAAAATAATTGCAAATAGATCATTCTCTGCCTCCTGTCTTCTTTCTTGAAATACCATATTGTACGATTCCAACTCCAATACATGCAAGAATAATGTAGATCACACTAATATCAAAGACATAACTTGCCATAAATGCCACAACCATAATGATCGCAAGTTCTATTCTGTTTTCCTTCTTACTTTGCCCTTTTGCCATCTCGTACACAACACTGATGATCACCGCGCCAACACCCGTCTGCATACCAGAAAGCATCGCTGCAACAATCCTGTTATCCCGAAATATTTCATAAAAAACAGAGACTACAGATATAATCAAAAATGGCGGTAGAACAGCTCCGAATACACTTACGATCACACCACTGATACCTGCTAATTTATAGCCAACAACGATTGCTCCATTCACTGCGATTGCTCCTGGGGCTGATTGTGCGATTGCCACCAGATCAAGCATCTCGTCTTCTTCGATCCAATGATATTCATTCACAAACTTCTTCTTCATCAAAGATACGATCATATAGCCGCCACCAAAGGTAAATGCACTTAAATAAAAAGTTTCTATAAACAACCTCAATAATTTTTTCTTTTTTTTCATTCCTTTTTCTTCCATATGACAACTCCAGTCAAAAATCTTACCATTTATACTGGTGCAAACTGGCTGTTATATAATCTGGCATACGCACCATTTTTCGCTAAAAGTTCTTCATGTGTTCCCTGCTCCAAAATATGTCCATTTTCCATAACAAGTATCACATCCGCATTCTGAATCGTTGAAAGTCGGTGGGCTACGATAAAACTTGTTCTTCCTTTCATCATCGTTTCAAATGCTTTCTGAATTCGGATCTCTGTCATCGTATCAATTGATGATGTCGCTTCATCTAAGATCAGCATTGGAGGAAGGCTTAACATGATCCTTGCAATACAAAGGAGCTGTTTCTGTCCTTGAGAGAGATTTCCGCCACCTTCTGTAATGATCGTATCATAACCATCTGGCATTCGCTCGATAAATCCATGTGCATTGGCTTCTTTTGCTGCCATGATCATCTCTTCCTCAGTTGCATCTGGTTTTCCATAGCAGATATTTTCACGAATCGTTCCTGCTTTTAACCATGTCTCCTGAAGTACCATTCCATAACTGGATCGTAAACTTTCTCTTGTGACATCCCGGATATCATTTCCTTCCACCTTGATCATTCCTACATTCACATCATAAAAACGCATTAACAGATTGATCAACGTTGTTTTCCCACATCCTGTCGGTCCAACGATTGCAATCCGCTGTCCTGGTTCCACTTTCAGATTAAAATCCTGGATCAAAGGTACTTCTTTCACATAAGAAAAGTCCACATGCTCTAATTCTACATTTCCTTTCACATCCTGTAACTCCTTCGCATCTTTGGCATCAGGAATCATCGGCTCCTCATCTAATAATTCAAAAACTCTTGCCGCAGACGCTAAAGAATTCTGAAATTCTGTGATAACCCCTGTGATCTCATTAAACGGCTTTGTATACTGGTTTGTATAACTTAAAAAACTTGATAACTGCCCAACACTGATACTTCCGCGAATAACACTCATACATCCTGCGATCGCAACCCCTGCATAGATTCCTGAATACATAAATCTGGTTGCCGGATTTGTGATAGATGAGAAAAATGTCGCTCTTAAGGAGTAATATGCAAGATCATCATTGATCTGATCAAACTCTTCCTGTGCTTTTTCTCCATGATCAAACACTTTGACTACTTTAATATTTCCAAGCATTTCATTGACAAATCCTGTCATATTTCCTCTAGTCTGTGATTGTTTCCGGAACATATTAAAACTTCGCTTTGAGATAAAACTTGCGATAAAAAACGAAAACGGACTTAAAATAACAACGACCAATGTGATCCATGGATTGATTCCTAACATAAAACAAATGGTTCCAATGATCGTGATCACACCAGTAAATAACTGTGTAAATCCAAGCAGCAATCCATCCGTAAACTGATCAATATCCGTTACGATACGGCTGATCAAGTCTCCTGAGGAGTGTGCATCTACATAAGATAATGGCAATTTCTGCAAATGCTCAAATGCCTGAATCCTTAAATCTTTTCCAATCTTATATGTAATCTGGTTATTGACATGATTCATCAGCCACTGCGCTGCCGCCGTCAATGCGATACAGATCACGATCGTTTTTATAATACTTATCAATCTTGCAAAATCAACATTTCCTTTTGATATAATGCAATCCACACCTTGTCCTGTCAGAATCGGAACATAAAGTGTCAGTGCCACACTGATCACCGCCAACACTAAAGACGCAAAGATCAAAAATCGATAAGGCTTCATATATTCCATGATCCTTTGTAATGTCTTTTGTTTTTTGTCTTTCTTCATGATCTTATGCCTCCTCTCCTGCCATCTGTGATGCGCAGATTTCTTTATATACCTGATTCTCTTTTAATAGCTGTAGATGAGTCCCGATTCCTGCAATCTTTCCATCATCCAACACTAAGATATGGTCAGCATTACGAATCGTTGATACTCTCTGGGATACAAGAAATACTGTCATATTATCTGTATTTTCTTTGATCGCTTTTCGAAGTCTTGCATCTGTTGCAAAGTCAAGTGCGGATGCACTATCGTCAAGAATTAAGATCTCAGGTTTACGTACTAATGCTCTTGCGATCGTTAGTCTCTGTTTTTGTCCGCCAGATAAGTTTCCTCCATTTTGTTCAATTCTAAAGTCTAATCCCTGTTCCTTCTGATCAACAAATTCTCTTGCCTGTGCGATATCCAATGCCTGATAGATTTCTTCATCTGTGGCATCTTCTTTACCCCATTTCATATTATCTCTTAGGCTTCCTTCAAACAAAGATGCTTTCTGCGGAACAAATCCGATCTTTCCTCGGATAAATTCTGGTTTTAATTCTTTCTCATCAACTCCACGGTATAGAATACTTCCCGATGTCACATCATATAATCTTGCGATCAAAGATACCAATGTACTCTTTCCTGACCCTGTACCTCCGATCACCCCGATCGTTTCACCTTCTTTCACTGCAAACTCAAATGGATGGATCGTCTCTTTTCTTGCACCATGATAGACAAACGACGTATCTTTAAACTCAAGAATTGGTGTATCTTTCTTCTCTTCCGTATCTGTTTTTCCAGTTTCCTTCATAGATGGCTCTAATGCAAAAATCTGATTCACACGGTCAAGACTTGCAAGAGCTCTAGATAAGATGATCAGAAGATTCGCAAGTTTTACAAGTTCCACAAGAATCTGTGACATATAATTGATCAAGGCAATGATCTGTCCTTGTGTTAAATAACCCAGATCAACCTGTTTTCCACCAGACCATAGGATTGCAATGATCCCCAAATTAATGATCATGTAAGTCAGAGGATTTAGTAACGCTGAAATCTTTCCAACGTGGATCTGTTTGTTATAAAGCTGTCCACTTTGTACTCTGAAATTCTCTTCTTCGCTTCTTTGTCTGTTAAATGCACGGATCACACGAATTCCAAGAAGATTTTCCCTTGTACTTTTTAATACTCCATCGACCTGTTTTTGTACTTTCTTATACATTGGCATCGTGATCCATAAGATCAGTCCGACAACTACTGCCAATGCTGTGATCGTAAATACAAAGGAAATCGCTGCCTTATGATCCACCGTAAATGCCATGAACATCGCACCAAATACAACAAATGGTGACCTTAAAAACAAACGCAGGAACATGTTAACTCCATTTTGCACCTGATTGATATCATTACTCATGCGGTTGATCAACGTTGATGTCCCAACCTGATCGATCTCCTGATAAGAAAATTGATTCATATGTGCAAACAAATCACTTCTCATCGACTTTCCTGTATACACAGCCGATCTTGCCGCAAAATACTGTGCTGTGATAGAAAATGAAAATCCAATGATTCCAAGTAAGATCAATAATCCTCCCATCTTCCACAAATATCCAATATCGTGATGTCCGATTCCTACATCGATCATGCTGGCAACGACCAATGGTACAAATAGTTCAAAACTAGCTTCCAGCATCTTAAATAATGGTGCAAGAATCGTAACACAAAGATGCTCCTTTAAATATCCTAGTAACCGTTTCATCGATTCGTACTCCTTCTTTTATCTTACTATTTTCTTTAGTATACACCATTTTATTTTTTATTTGAACATAGTACCAAATATTTTACGAAAACAAAAAAGTACCGCTTAGAGCCAGGTAACATGCTCTAAACGGTACGGGGATGATTTATGGTTCAAAAAGAGTTATTTGTCTTCCTTTTGAACAGAACAATATCCTTGTGGGTGGCTGCTGTGCCATTTCCATGCGGATGCAATGATTTCTTCAAGATCTGCATGTTCTGGCTTCCAGCCAAGGATATTCTTCGCTTTTTCACTGGAAGCGATCAAGACAGCCGGATCTCCAGCTCTTCTTCCTTCTTCCACAGCCTTGATCGGCTTTCCTGTCACTTTTCTGGCTGTTTCGATGACTTCTTTTACAGTAAATCCAACACCATTTCCAAGATTGAAGATGTTGCTTTCATTACCTTCCATTAAGTATTTCACTGCCAGAATATGTGCTTGTGCAAGATCTGTTACATGAATATAGTCTCTTACACAAGTTCCATCTTTTGTATCATAATCAGTTCCAAAGATACTGATTGCTTCTCTTTTGCCATTTGGCACCTGTAAGATCAATGGGATCAAATGTGTTTCTGGATTATGATCTTCTCCGATCTGTCCACTTACATGTGCTCCGCAGGCGTTAAAGTATCTTAAAGATACATAACGAAGTCCGTGAGCGCGTCCAACCCATTTAAACATTTTTTCCATGGAAAGCTTTGTCTCTCCATAAGTGTTGGTAGGTTCTGTACGGTCTGTCTCTACGATCGGTACCTTTTCTGGTTCTCCATAAGTTGCTGCTGTTGAGGAAAATACGATCTTATCGATACCATGTTCTACCAAAGACTGTACCATTGTTTTTGTTCCACAAAGGTTGTTATCGTAATATTTTAATGGGTCAACCATGCTTTCTCCGACTAAGGAGTTTGCCGCAAAATGAATGACTGCATCAATATCTTTTTCCTGATCTAGTACACTGTCTACAAAGTCTTTATCTCTTAAATCTCCTTTATAAAACTTCGCCTGTGGATGAACTGCCTCGATATGTCCTGTTTCCAGATTATCGATGATCACGACTTCTTCTCCAGCATCGATCAGTTCGTATACTGTATGAGAACCTATGTATCCAGCTCCGCCTAATACTAATATTTTCATTGTCTTGCTTTCCTTTCTATGACCTTGTCATTATAAAACTGCAATAAATCGGTCGAATGCTTTTCTTCCTTCTTCATTATATTTATAAACTCCGGCGTCTTCAAGAACCTTAACAAATACCTGTCCGATCTCTTCTTTTAAGATATCCATGACATTTCCTTTATTGATATCTGTATATTTTCCTTTGATTTCTTCAACCCATGCTGCATGCTTCTTTAAATCTTCCTTAGAAACAATATCTTCTCCTTTGATCAGACACTGGCTTAAATGTTCCATCTCTGCCTTTAATCTAGATGGCAGAACAGCAAGTCCCATAACCTCGATCAGCCCGATATTTTCTTTCTTGATATGATGATACTCATTGTGTGGATGGTAAAGTCCTAATGGGCACTCTTCAGTTGTGATATTATTACGAAGTGTCAGATCCAGTTCATACATATCACCTTTTTTACGTGCGATCGGTGTGATCGTATTATGTGGTTCTCCTTCTGTCTCAGCAAAAATATATGCTTCTTCATCCGTGTATCCACGCCATTTTTTCAAAATATGATCAGCAAGATCAATGAGGCGTTTTTCATCTTTACTCTGAATACGGATCACAGATAATGGCCAGTGAACGATTCCTGCTTTGACATCTTCATATCCTGGGATTGTAAATTCTTTTTCAATCTCTGCTCGTTCCATAGCAAATTCATAATGACCGCCTTGGAAATGATCGTGTGTTAAGATAGAACCTCCAACGATCGGAAGATCGGCATTCGATCCAAGGAAATAATGAGGAAACTGTTTTACAAAATCAAATAGTTTTGTAAATGCTGCCCGATCGATCTTCATTGGTACATGCTGTCCATTAAATACGATACAATGCTCATTGTAGTATACATATGGAGAATACTGGAATCCCCATTTTCTGTCATTGATCGTAAGCGGTATGATCCTGTGATTCTGTCTTGCAGGGTGATTCATTCTTCCTGCATATCCTTCATTTTCCATGCAAAGCTGACACTTTGGATAAGAACTTTGCTTTGCATTTTTCGCTGCTGCGATCGCTTTCGGATCTTTCTCTGGTTTGGAGAGATTGATCGTGATATCAATATCTCCATATGGACTATTTACTTTCCATTTCATATCTTTTTTGACGCGGTCTCTTCGGATATAGTTGGTATCCTGGCTGAATTCATAGAAAAACTCTGTTGCTTTCTTTGGACTCTCTTCATAATAGGTACGGAATTCTTTGATGACCTGGCTTGGTTTTGGTGTCAGGATTCCCATTAATTTTGTGTCAAATAAATCTCTTGTCACGATATCATCACTTTTGATGATATAGCGGTCATAAGCTGTATCTGTCAAACGATCTAAAATCTCTGGCAGGATGATTTCTTCTCCTTCAATATCAGGATCTTCATATTCATCTAATCGAAACACTTCCAGATATTGATTGATCGTATAGATTTCATCTTCTGGCATGATCAGTTTTTTATCAAGTCCATATGTTACAAGTTTTTTGATATCTTTTTGTAAATCCATCTTATTCCACCTCAAATCGATATGTTGTTACTGCTTCGTATTCTTCGCCTTTTCTTAAAATTACCTTTGGTTCTTTTTCTATATGTATGGAGTTTGGTAAGAACTGGGCTTCTAAGGCAACACCATCTCTGTTTTCATATGGTTTCCCACCTTTTCCATTACATCCGCCAGACAGGAAGTTTCCTGTGTATACCTGAATGCATGGAAGTGTTGTTGTCATCGTCATTTTTCTTCCAGTTTCTTTGTCATATAGAACTAACTGGTCATCTTCATCTTTTACCATAAAAGAATGATCATAACCTCCGGCAAGTTTTAACTGTTCATGATCATCGTTGATCCGCTCTCCGATCTCATGAAATTCTTTAAAGTCAAATGGTGTGTTTTCTATCTTTAAAAATGTTCCATTGGCAAGACAGTTTTCATCAACACATGCAATCTCATCCGCTTTTACCTTTAACTGATGATGATAAATTTTATCTTTTCCAGCAGATAAATTAAAGTAAGAATGATTTGTGATATTGATCAGTGTATCCTGATCGGATACTGCTTCATATTCCATTTTTAATGTATTATCGCATAAACGATACACAACTTTCAGATAAAGATTTCCCGGATATCCTTCTTCCATATCTGGTGAGAGATAGATAAAACGGATTCCATCTTCCAACAATTCATATTTAAATATCTTTTGATTAAATCCTTTGATTCCTCCATGGAGAGAATTCTTTCCATTGTTTGCTGCCAATTCGTATGTCTTTCCATTTAATTCAAACTTTGCATCTCCGATACGATTTGCAACACGTCCGGCGATCGCTCCCATGTAACTTCCATCTCCATGCCAACAATCTTCCACATTCTCAAATCCAAGAACAACATCCCCAAAGTTTCCTTCTCTGTCTTTTGTAAATACAGATAATACATGACATCCAAGGTTACTTGTGATCACTTTGATCTCATCATTTTTTAATTCGAATAAGCAGACTCCGTTATCTCTTTGTTCTATCATTCTTACTTTCATCATCTTATAATACCTTCATTCCTCCGTATGGACGTACTTTTAAGACATGACATGCTCCTTCACCAAATACATGTTCCATGTTCTTTTTGTACATACTAACAATATCATTTGGCACAAACGCCTGAATCGTTCCTGCAAATCCTCCGCCATGAACTCGGCTGACTCCTTTATCACCTAAGGAAATATCACTGATCGCCAATCCGATTGATACACTCTGATTTGTCAGGTCATGGCTTGAATATACATTTTGTAAATATTTAAAGGATGAATCACCAGATTCTTTGATCAATTTCTTAAATGTATCAAAATCTCCTTCTTCTAAAGCTTTTACCTGCTGATCTACACGTTTATTTTCCTCAAATAAATGCATTGCACGAAGAACTGCTCTATCTCCTAAGATTTCTCTGATCTTTGGCAGATTTAAATAAAAATCATCTTTATCAACTTCTCTTAATGCTTCCTGATTAAAATAATTGGCAACTTTCTTCATTTCGTATGGAATTGCTGCATAATCATCTGTTAAATCTGCATGAGATCCTTTTG
>UMHA01030077.1_pt1 | contig 13800 bp, 20 predicted proteins | sample 1965401 | NCBI WGS metagenome assembly UMHA01 (sample SAMEA4836085, study PRJEB28245) | human gut metagenome | biome: gut microbiome; material: fecal sample | place: Denmark | collected 2008 | reverse complement strand
ATTATTAAAGGAACGAAATAAAGTCGTTCCTTTTTGTTGCCATTTGGTAGCGGTAGTGGTATAATGTACAAACACACTTTAAAGAGAGGAGAAAACATGAATCATACAGATATTAGTAGTACAGCAGTTTTAAAGGAGTTTATCAACTGTCCAACTTTGGATAGTTGTTTCAAAGAATATTGGAGAGTGCGGAAAGAACATCCAGAATTGGAAGCAGTGATCGACGCTACTTTCGTTGGAATTATTTCGAAGTATGTTGGTCAGGATGATATAGCGCTTTCTATCAATCCGAGTATCCCGTTTGAGAGTGGAAAACAAAGACAAGCATATTATAAGATGAAAGAGTTTTATTATCGTTTGTCATTACAAGATATTATGAATCGTTTGAAACCGATTCAAGAAGAGTGCTTAAATTATCAAACTCAAGAAATGAAATTGATAGAGAAACAGAAAGAATTAAAAAAAGAGCAGCATGATATGAAAGAAGAGTATCGTTTGAAACGGTTTCCAAAATTATGGCAAGGAGTAGTCAAACAGTATTATCGTTTGATGGATTTTAATAGGGGCATTTCACTTGGTGTTAGTGCTGCTACGGTTGGTGTCGGTGCAGTTTGTTTGTCACTTTTTCCGGCAACAACTAGTTTAGCAATCGCAGCGTTGTTTGGAGTGACAGGTCTTCATGAAATGGTGACTTCGAAGGATGGTGGATTTATTACGGATCGACGTCGTCTATTGAATACTCAGATGGACAATTTAAGAATGAGATTGGAGAAGAATCGTTATCGTTTGCAAAACTGTAGAGAACGTATTTTGACAGATCGGAACCAAATCGAGTGTGCGATGTTACAGATGGAAAATATTCAAAGCAATGCCGATACTTGTCATATCCTTCAGAAGAAGGATTCTAAACCGGAAGATAGTAATACTTTTGAAGTTAACCCGACAATGCTTTCTGAAAAAGATACTCCAAAGCAGAGAACTCTTCATCTTAGTCGAAGACTATCGCATACTTCTAAATAGCGGGGAAGAACGAAAAATAATCGTTCTTTTTTATTTGATTTGCTTATTTTAGACAGTTGTGATATAATAAGGCCTGTTTTAAGGGGCTGGTATGATGAGTCGTTATCAAGAATATTATCAACAATTTGTTCAGGAATTTTTAGCTTGTCCGAATCATGAGAAAAGAAAAGAATTGCATCGTGAACTTTCTAAAAAATATCATCCCGATTCTAATCCTGGAGTGGATGAGGACATTTTCAAAGCCGCTAGCAATGCTTTTCGCGATACAGAGAAAGGAACGATAAAATCTTCTGCTTCCTCTAGACGAACAGAACATTCGAACTATGATTCGTCACAGACTACTGAAGAAGGATATCATCAGCATTTTGAAACAGAGGCAGAAGTAGATGCGGCAATTCACTATTTTGAACAAAAAAAGGTAGAGTGTCAAAATGCATTTTTATATTATCAATCTTTGGTTTTGAGATACGAAGAAGAAATTTTGCGGTTGCAACAACAACTCGACTTATTGTACCAAGAGTTACAACAATATCAAACTGCACTTTTTGACTTAAACCAAAAATTAGAACGATCATTTGTGCCATCGATTTTGTTACCTATTTACGATGTTTATCAATACGGTAAAAAACATCATCCTAAGTTAACTCAGTGGACTTCTTTTGCCGTTATGGCGTGCATCGGTTTGGGTACACTTGCTAATCCTGTGTCTATGTTGGTAGGTACTTGCTGGTATGGTATCGCTGGCCTTGCTTTAGAAGGGATGTTAGGACTTTCTCATCAATCGGTATGGCATCGATATCGAACAGCACGTGAAAATTTAACTAGAACCAAGTATCAGTTCTTATCGATTGGTGAACGTAGCAATCTTGTTTCTTCTCAAATTGCATCCTATCAAAAGCATCGTAGATTTGTAAAATTTCAAAAAGAACAAGCATCTAATTTGATGCAATCATGCGATCAAAACCTTGCGTTTTGGAAGCAGAAAAAACAAAGTTTTCATACTTCTGGCAATCAGAAAAGAGAAGAGGCGAAAGAGGAGCAAAATGCTTCCCAGCATTCTTCCTCAGAACCTAAAACTTATCAAAAGAAGAGAAATGAGAGAGGAGATAAATAAGTATGGAGTTTACTGTAATTTTATTTGATTTGATTTTAGCAGTTCCGTTATTTTTTCTATTAAATTGGTTTGAACAAAAAAAGAATGGAACGTCTTTCGAAATCAATTTAGCTCATATTGGCTGTTCTTTAATTTATTTGGTTCTCGTTACTGGTATGTTAGGACTTTTAGGACTTTCTTATTTTACCCAAAATATTTTCTTGGTTGTCTTTTTTGAAGCAATCTATCGATTCATTTATTTGCATTATGTTTGGGAGAGAGAATCTTTTGTTAATCGCAAAGCGTATCTTATGATTTTTGCCATTACAATTCTTTTGGCATATTTATTAGATGTTTCTTTCCTTTCTAAAGTAGAAACGGTATTTCCAGATGCAAATGAAATGAAAACGGTCGTTTGGTTACTGATTATTCTGTTCTTGTATCTTTTATTCAAGGACCAAGTTCGTTTGGATTTTATGAAAGAATCGACGACTACGTTTGCCAAAAAGAAAGAGTATGTCGTAACTAGTTACGCAAAATTAAAAATGAAATATCATGATGAGGTAACAAAGTTTAAAAATAAACAGTTAGTTCCTCTTTTCTATGCGATGATGGTGTATGAAAATTATCAACATCCACCCGTTGTACGTTATGTTAGGGAACGATTCTTTGGTAGAAAGCAAAGTACTTACGGAGTGATGCAAATTCCTTCTTCCGTACCACTTACAGATTTGCAAAGTATAGAGAAATCGATGGAAAAAATCGAACAGATTATGAAGAAGAGCAAGATGACAAAAAGTAACTTCGATGCTACTAAGATCTTGAAAGAATATTATCAAAATGATGAAATTGTTAGAAATATTATGACTATTTATCAGGATATCTTATCTTTTGATGAAGTGTAATGGACGGAGGAGCTATGAAAATGGAATTAGATTTCAATCAAGTCAAAAAAAATTATGAAAATTTAAATCTTACAAAGCAAGATTTTGCTGAATTTGCTTCTTCTGTCTATTTAGATTCTCCTCAAAAATCAACAGTTGTTTTATCTGATGAGGAGAAAAAAGAAAAGTTTATTTATTATCGTTCTTTGTTAGAAGAGTATAAAAAGACGATTCCTACTTTGCAAATGCAAAGAGAAAATTTGAATTGTCAATTAAAGGAACATAACAGATATGGAAAACAGTTAAAGCAAGATTATGAAAGTATGTTTCCTAAATATAAAGAAAGTTTCGATAAGGCACTTGATACATTATTTCCTCATTTTGTAAGACCATTTAGAAGATGGGCGAAAAAGTTATTCCATAGGCATCCGAAAGCAGGGCCAGCTATTTATTTTGGTTCTCTTGCTATTATAATAGCGATACCGGTTCTTAGAAGTTTAGGTTCGTTTGTGTTTTTCGCAGGAATGTTTTCTGAAGTTTTCTATGCTATGAAGGGAAAGTTCTTTTTGAAAGAGTATGCGGAAAACAAAAAGCAAGCCGATCAATTAAATAAACGTTTGAATCAAATACTTGCTGAGACAGAACAGTTGCAAAAAGTAAACTCTTTGGCATCCAAGAATGTTATGTTAAATAAAATGGTATTGAACCTTGCAAAAAGCAATGTAAAAACATGTCAAAATTTGATTCATAAATTACTAGAATCAGATTCTGCTTTGGATGATAAGACGAAAGAAAAATCAGAACAGGTGACTGATACTTCGACTAGAGACGATACAAAAGAAGTCTCACATGAATCTTCTCATCCTAAAGTGTTGCAAAAGAGTATTTCAAAACCAAAGCAAAGTGATAAGGAATCTACATAGATTCTTTTTTTTGTGCCATCCTAATACAGGTGATATTATGACTGTTTTAATTACAGGTGCTGCTTCTGGTATGGGATATGAAGTAGGAATGGCACTTTTAAAAGAAGGGTACGATGTTGTTCTTACAACACATCGGGAGGAAGAAGCAAAACGTCTTCAGGAAAAATGTAAGAGACTTCATCAAGTAAAAGTTATGAAACTCGATATTACATCTAAGAAAGATGTCAGTCAGTTGCTTTCTATGAAAATCGATATCATCATTTGTAATGCGGCTATCGGGATGGCAGGGAGTCTTCCGTTTTCTTCGATGAAAGATTTGGAACGCATTTTTGAAACGAACTTTTTTGCTACTGTGAAACTGATTAAATGTATGATATCGAAAATGCAAAAAGATGGTGGCGGTAAAATTATCGTGACGTCTTCCATGGTTGCTCATATGAGAGTTCCTTATCTATCTTTTTATGGTAGTAGCAAAGCTGCCCTTTCTTATTTATGTTGGACTCTTCGACAGGAACTTTTACTTACAGATAGTCCCGTTCAGATTACCATTGTGGAACCTGGTATTTTTAATACAGGTTTTAACGATTGGATGATCGATTATGCGGATTATCTTCCTAACGTTTCTTTTTTACAACTCGAGAAAAAGTTATTCCGTTTTTTTGGCAGAGATTCTTATCAGAGTATCGTTAAAAAGTATGTGAAGGCTTGTCGTGCTGTTAAGATGAAACGAGTTTATCGCGCTCCACTCAGTACGAGAATTCTGTTACATTTATATGCCTTGTTTTTTGAATAACTAGATAAAGTCTAGTTTTTTTGTTTGGCGTTTGCTATACTAGGATTAGTTGGTGAAGTGTATGAGAGAGTTTTTAAAGCGCCATTCTTTTGTAATTGGATTATTTTTGTTTTCTTTTTTCTTGCGACTTTTGGTTGTTCTTTGTATTCATACGGATATTGTTTCTGACTTTGGACTGATGTACAAGGCAAGTTTAGAACTCGTTTCTGGGACTAGGGATTATCTAAATAACGTGTATTTTTTAACTTGGGCATATCAGATGGGACATGTCGTTTATCAAGCGTTGTTGTTATCGATAATTGAGAGCGTTACGTTTTTAAAGATTGTGAATGCTCTGGTGACATCCTTAATCGTCGTCTTTGTCTATCTATTGGGACGAGAAGTAGGAGGAGAGAAAGGATCAAGAATTGCTAGTGTTTTGTATGCAATCTTTCCATTTCCATTGTTTTTAAACACCGTTCTTACGAATCAACATTTACCGATGCTTCTCATTTTGATTGCCATTTATTTGGGATTTCGTTTGAATGAGAAAAAGTTACAAATTCCACTTTGTATCGGGATTGGGTTATTATTATCTCTTTCTAACATTTTACGAACAGAGACGATTGTCATCATCGGCGCTATTGTGGTATTAGGAGGTTACTTAGTATTTCAAAAGGATTCGTTTCGGTTCATTGCCATTCGTCTTGGCATTTTGTTACTGACTTATTTTCTATCGTTTCAATTGGCTTCTTTTTGTCTAGTACAAACAGGAATAAACCCGAATGGTCTTCAAAACGGAAATCCGACTTGGAAATTTGTAGAGGGGTTTAATTACGATACCGATGGTATGTACAGTAAGGAGGATTCTAGTCTCTATGCAACAGATCCTGTTCTTTCTAAGCAAGTTTTAAAAGAGCGACTTCGTGAAGTAGAGAAGATGCCGTTATTGTTTCTTAAGAAAATATACATTCAGTGGTTTCGGTCTGATCTATCTTGGACTTTTAATACTGGTGAGTATCCGGTGTTATTTTCTATTTCTAATTTTATCAATCAAATGATGATTGTACTGTTTCATAGTTTAGCGCTTTCTAGTTTGCTTTTTCTAAAGAAAAAAAATTATTTGCAAATATTATTAACGATTACGATTGTATTTTATGTAGGCACTTATTTACTCATAGAAGTCATGCCACGGTATGCGTATTCTGTTCAAATACTAGAGGCCATCTTAGCCAGTGTGACGATTTCTAATTTATTCCCAAAAAAATTAAAGGACTAATCCTTTAATTTTTCATATGTATCAGTAACTGGATGTACTTGACTTTCGTCAAAAGTGCACTTAAATGCATCTTGCTTGTATCTTGGAATTAGATGGATGTGAAAGTGTTTTACTTCTTGACCGTGGAAGTTGTTTTGGCAAATGGTAAGACCATCGACATGCAACTTTTCTTTTAGGAGAGGATAGATTTCTGTTTTGATAGTATCTATCATCTTTGTAAGCATCTCATCTGGTGTATCAAATAAGTTTTCATAATGTGTTTTCGGTACTACCAAAACGTGTCCATCAGCATTTGGATTAGTATCTAAAAATGCTTTGACATCGTCATTTTCATATACTGTATAGGAAGGAATGTCTCCCTTTATAATTTTACAAAAAATACAATCGTTCATATTTAACCTTCTTTCTAGTTTTATTATACAATGTTTTGTTTTATCAGAAAAGAATTATTCAAATGAGTGAGAAATTTTTCTTGATGATGAGGTAGAAACAATAAAATTGACAAATGTGCAAAAATGCGATATAATTTGTGCGTTCAAAAAAAGTGGGATATATTATGAGAATGGATTTAGATAAAACAGTAACGAAACAAGAGATAGAAGCTGCTGTTCGACGTATTTTATCGCAATGGAATAGATGTGAAAATAATTTTCAAAGGGAAGTTTTGTATCGTTCTTTAATGAATGTACATTACAGTGAACCGTTTGATTGGAGTCTTGTTGTACAACTAAATGTACTAGAAGCTGAATTTCAAAAAAACAACCAAGAACCTTTTGAAGTTGGACTTACAGAATCTCAAGAGCAAAATGGTTTTTCTACAGAACAGGATATTACTAAGAGATTATCGTATTTAGAGTCTCGTCGGGAAAGTCATCAGAATGATTATGATGATTTTATGAAACGTTATGAGAATCTCGATGCGATGCTTAGTCGTAAAGAAGAAGTAAAGCGACTTGACCGTGCAGTATTGGAAGATTTGGAAGATTATGCAGAGAAACATTTTTCTTATAATCGTATCGGACAGGCTATTCCAGTTCATATGTTATTAGCAGATCAAATCGAAAAATACATTGCTTTTGAGGATTCTTTTGAACGTCGAACGAATGAGTCTATAAAGTTTGTAGGTGAACAATTAGATCATTGCCGTGATGCTGTTAATTCCTTAGATGGATTTATCGATGATTTACATATTCAACAATTTTGCAAAAAGCATAAATAATTATATTTTTAACTATAAATGGTATTCATTTATAGTTTTTTATTTGTAGTCTCATTGCTTTTGTGGTAGAATAAATAATTGCTAAGAGGGTGGTTTGATTGAATTTAGAGGAGTTTTTAACTTTCACTTTGGAAGAGTGTCCTGTAGAAGAAAGAAGCGCTACTGGTTTATTGCTTGCTGCCACTGCAGTTTATAGTGTAATTACCGATGAGAAAGAAGATGTATTACAGTTTTCGATGCCTAAGATGAATTATTCGAAAGATATTTTAGATGATTTAGGTATTCGAATAGAGGAACAAGACGATGGTTTTTTGATAACGGCACCAAAAAATTTATTTCAGGTATCTAAAAAAGCATCTGTAAAAGTTGCTGTTAAAAAATAAATTATGATCATGAAAAGAGGAGAAATAAATGGAAGTTGATTTAAAAGATGCTAGTCAAGTAACCAAATCCATTGAAGGAAGAATTGAAGCGATTGGTTGAGAATGAACAACGACAAATTAAAATTGATTACAATGATGAATTGGCTAAAGCTTATGTCCAACTAGTTTCTGATGTTGCTAATGAAATTCCACAGCGAAATCAAGTATTTGCATTTCAAGCTAGCAGTCAAGTAATTGGTAATTTTTATCGAAAAGAAGATTGCGCAGATAAGCGTTCCATTGCAATTTTAAATCAGCATGGGTTAGGAATTTATTTGGAGTTCGACAAGGATAGAACATTAAATCAAAGTGAATTGTATGCTGAAGAATATTTGAATCGTGTATTGGAAAAATTTCATATTTCCGTTCAAATATTAGAAGGAGAAGATATGGGAGATCGTAAGATTGCTGTGGTTACTTATTGTACTCCTTCTGAAGATATTAAGAGATTATTGAATCGGCCAACACAGATTAAATTGTAGGCGTTAGCATTTTATGAAATACTTTTAATTAGAAAAAAGCAATTATAATTGTATAAAAAATCAAAAAAGTTATTGCCAAATATTTTTAGATATGGTACTATTATATTGCTAACTTTTATGGCGAGATAGCTCAGCTGGCTAGAGCGTTCGGTTCATACCCGAAAGGTCGAGGGTTCGATCCCCCCTCTCGCTACCAATTTTGATTATTTTACTAGGTTTTTACCTAGTTTTTTGTTGGGAGTATCTAATAGGTATTCCCATCTTTTTTATTTTAAAAATGGTATAACAGTATTAATATTTGTATATTACTTTGATTCTACTTTTAGTAGGTGTTCAAACATATAAATAAAATATATACTTGTAATTATGAGAGGAGCAATTATATATGGATCAAGAAAAAATCGGAAAATTTATTGCAGAATTAAGAAAGGAAAAAAACTTAACCCAAGAACAATTAGGCGAAAAACTTGGAGTTACACATAAAGCTATTAGTAAATGGGAAAACGGAAAATGTTTACCTGATCCTTCTTTATATAAACCTTTATGTTCAATATTAGGAATTAACCTAACAGAATTTTTTAATGGCGAGAAAATTGTGCCAGAAAATACTATTCAAAAAACTGATGAAGTATTATATGAGATGGTAGAAAATAAAAAAAGAAGTGTAATTATTCAAATGGTATCAACTATTTTTCTAGTTATTGCTATTACTTTACTTTTTATACCATCAATTAAAAGATTTGATATAACTTTATCAATTATTACTATTTCTATCGCATTATTTTTATTATGTATTAGTGCATCTTTAAAATTAACCGAATGGAAAAGAATAAATAATAAAGTAGTAAAAAATACAGGTATGGGCTTTTCAACTGCACTAACCCTTATATTTATCACTTTAAAATTAACAAAACAAATTAACTGGTCTTGGATTTGGATTTTCTCTCCAATTTGGATTACCATTTTAGGAATTGTTATCTTATTACTTGTAGGGTTTATTATTTTTACAATAACAGACAAATTAAAAAAACGAAAAAATAATTATTTTTAATAATAAAATTATTGCTAGATACAGGTCTTGTGTCTAGTTTTTTTTAATATAAACACTTTAGTAGTTATTCTCAACTTTTTAATTTTATTAATAAATGGTATAATTATCTAAACAATAAATAGTAATTTGAAAGTGAGATAATATTATGGAAAACAAAAAAGTCAATAAGAAAGAAATTAAAGATGAAACTAAAACATATATGTTAGAGGGAATGTCAGTAGGAATGTGTATCGGAACATCATTAGGAGTGATTATAGGAGTGTTCGCTGATAATATCCCTATATGTATATGTTTTGGAATAAGTATAGGTTTATGTGTTGGTTTAGGAATAGGATCTTTAATTAAAAAAGATAAGCAGTAATTTGAAATTATAAAAAGGAATGATAAGATTGAAAACAGAAAAAGAAAAAATGATTTCTGGAGAAAAATACAATCCTGCTAATCCTAAACTTGTTTTTGAACGAGCACGAGCAAATAGAATATGTAATAAGTATAATAAAAGGAATTTTAATGAGATAAATATGAGATCACGATTAATGAGAAAATTAATAAACACCAGTGGAATATTTTGGATTAAACCACCATTTTTTTGTGATTATGGATATAATATTTTTATTGAAAAAAATGTTATGCTTAATTATGGTTGCGTAATATTAGATGTTTGCCCTGTAAAAATAGGAGAACATACTTTAATTGGACCAAATACCCATATTTATACTGCTTGTCATTCATTAGTTCCAGATGAAAGAATTTCAGATATTGAATTTGGCAAACCTGTAACTATTGGTAAAAATGTATGGATTGGAGGGAATTGTACCATTTTGCCTGGAGTTACTATTGGTGATAACTCGGTTATTGGTGCTGGAAGTGTAGTAACAAAAGATATTCCAAACAATTCAGTAGCAGTAGGTAATCCAGCAAAAGTGAAATCGAAAAATTAGTTATATAAATTAAAATACTATTAAGTAGGAGATGGAAATTAAAAGGAAAAGATGTATTATTTATAAATACTATAATGTATATATATTTATCATTTGTATTGTATTTTACTTTAATGCCAATAATCGCTTCTTTACCATTTATATTTAATCACTCTTATGTGCCAATGAATTTAGTGCCTTTCATTGACGTTTCAAGTGGCAAAGGAGATTTTATTAGACAAGTAGTTTTAAACATTATAATGACAATTCCATTTGGATTTCTATTGCCACTTATTAAAAACAAGAAAACAAACTTAATAAAGATAATATTATATACATTTTTATTAAGTTTAGGTATTGAGTTATTACAACCTTTAATAAATGATTTTAGATCATCAGATATAACAGATTTAATAACAAATGTACTTGGTGGAATTATTGGCTATATATTGTATATATTATTTAAACCATTAACAACTAAAATATTGCATTATATAAAAGAAGAATAAAGACCAAATTACAGTTTAGTGGTATGATATAAAAATAGTAATTTAGAGGTGTAAGATGGAATATAAAGAATATGGATCAAAGAATAATGATACTATAGTTTTATTACACGGTGGAGGTCTTTCTTGGTGGAATTATATAGATGAAATAGAATTGCTTGAAAATGAATTTCACATAGTTATTCCTATATTAGATGGACATTCGGGAAGTGATACAAATTTTACTTCTATTGAAAGCAATGCTCTAGAAATAATCAGCTTTATAAATGAAAATTATAATGGAAAAGTAAAACTAATTGGAGGATTATCATTAGGGGGACAAATTTTATTAGAAATATTATCTAAAAATCCTAATATATGTGAATATGCTATTATTGAAAGTGCTTTGGTAATTCCAATGAACTTTACCTATAAAATGATAGAACCAATATTTAATTTATCATATTGTTTAATAAGTAAAAAGTGGTTTTCAAAGTTACAATTTAAAAGTTTGAAACTTAAAAACAGTTTGTTTGATCTATATTATGAAGATACTTGTAAAATTACAAAAGATAATTTAATTGCTTTTATGAAGGCAAATTCTAATTATGAAGCAAAAGATACTTTATTGCAGACTAAAGCAAAGGCTCTCGTATTAGTTGGAAGTAAAGAAAGACCTATTATGAAAAAATCAGCAACTAAAATTGTTAATTTAATACCAAATAGTGAACTTGAAGTATTGCAAGGATATTATCACGGAGATATAAGCATAAATCATGCAGATGATTATGTTGAAAGAGTAAAGAGATTAATCCGTTAAATTACATTTGATGACTAGTTAAATAAATAGTAATTTGAAAGTGAGAGTGTAATATGAAAATAGAAATTGGAAAAGAGTTTCCTAAATATTTTAAATCGTCTTATCCTGAAGAATTTGAGTTGTTTTCTCATTTTGAAACAACATCAGCCATACCACAAGTTTTATTTGCTATTACTACTTGGAAAGAAAATGGAAAACCTAATGTGTGTTTTCACTCTTGGAGTTGTTTTCATGGCGATAAAACAGCTTTCTTTGTAGTAATGGGTTGCTTATATCAAAAGACACATACTTATTCCAATATAAAAAGAGATAAATGTTTTGCTATTAATTTCTTGCCAATAAGTTATTATGATAAACTAGTCAACACTATTAAACATAATGACTATGAAGATGACGAATTTAAAGTCGGAGATTTTACATTAGAAAAAGGTAAAACAATAAATGCCCCTATTATTAAAGAAGCCTTTATGAATATAGAATGCACACTAAAAGATATACAAGATTTAAGTGGAGCTGGTATTACTTCAATGGTTATAGGACAAGTGGAACACATTTCTATTGATGAGGAGTATGCGCAGGGATATGAAAAACGATATGGTAAAGATGGATTTATGCTACTCGTACCAGCACCACAAAACCTAAAAACTGGTGATTCTGGTCAGTCAGGTATTGCAATAGTAGATATAAAAAAATTAGATTAATAAAACAAATTACAATTTATAGAAAGGATGATTTATATATGACTTTATTTGAAATAATTATAACAGTTTTAATTTCTTTAGGAATAATAATCTGGGGAATTTGTGTATATTTTCAAAAAGGTACTTGGTTGCTTGCTGGTTGGAATACATTGTCAAAAGAAAAAAAGAATACTTATAACAAAAAAAATATATGTCAACTATATGGGAAATGTGTTGCTGTTTGTGGAATAGGTTTTTTCTTGTTACTATATGGCAGTTTTTCTTATAACAATGTTATTTTATTGAGTGGTATAGGAATTGTTGCTTTAATGATTATTTTGACAATTATAGTTCCAATGATAAATCCAAAAAAGTATCGAAATAATAATTAAATCTTTAATATGCAAATTACAATTTAGTGATTTGTTTAATAAATAGTAATTTGTAAGGAGGTATTGTATGTTAATTACAGGAATTTTAATTACAATAGTTGCATTTTTTATGATTTTAGTTCCTCAATTTTTTATGGGACTTAAAAGTCCTAGAATACCAGATAAATTATTAAAAAATCCTAAAATGAAAATTGTTCTTAGAATATGGGGCAGCATTTTTGTAATAGTAGGAATTTTATTAATTGTTTTCTCAATTATTTAATAGCAAATTACAATTTAGTGATTTGTTAAGCAAATAGTAAGTTGTGGAGGAGATTAAGCTTATGAATATAGTGATAGAAAAATTGAAAAAAGAAGATTTAAGAGAAGCCATTAATATATATGATAGTAATCACAAGATAAAAACTAATTATGAAAAACTATTAAATATTTATGATAAAATTTATAATAATCCAGCATATCATAATATAGTAGCAAAATTAAATGGAAAAATTGTCGGCTTAGCAACGATAATTATAAATTATGATATTGTTGAAGAACTGAATCCATTTCTTACTATTTGGAATTTTGGTATAAAATGTGAATATAGAAGGCAAAAAATTGGAACTAAAATGTTTGAATATATTTATAAATTTGCTAAGGAAAATAATTGTGAATTTATTTCTTTAATTGCTGAATCTAATAATGCGATTGCACAAGCTTTTTATGAAAGTTTAGGATATATGAGAGAAGTAGGATATGTAAAAATAATTAACAAGGAAATTTGATAAACAACAAATTACAATTTATGGAGTTGATAATAAATGAATAAAGAAATATTATTATCTAATATAGATAAAGTCCATACTACTGAAATGGGTATTGATAGGATTAAGAGAAATCTTAAATTAAATACTAATGATATAGTTGAATATTGTAAAAATAAGATATTAAATAAAGACTGTAATATTTATAAAAAAGGAAAGAATTGGTATTGTGAAATTGGTAATATAAAAATAACTATTAACTCATATAGTTACACAATTATAACAGCTCACATTTTTAACTAAATTACGATTTAATGATTTGTGAAATAAATGGTTATTTATCAGAATAGTATCATTCTTATTGGAATTTTCTTAACTAGGAAAATTTAAAGCTATTTACTAATGAGTTGGAGTAAAAATTATAGATAAATTGATTGATATAGAAAAGTGTTTTTTATAACATAATTATCTAAATGATAAATAGTAACTGAATAGAAAAAGTAGTATATGAATAATTGGGTGATTAAATAATGAAAATAAGTGATTTGAATCCAGAATATGACAAATTAGCTGACATGAAAAAGTAAATTCTACTTTGAAAGAGTAAAATCC
>UMHA01034743.1_pt1 | contig 13818 bp, 17 predicted proteins | sample 1965401 | NCBI WGS metagenome assembly UMHA01 (sample SAMEA4836085, study PRJEB28245) | human gut metagenome | biome: gut microbiome; material: fecal sample | place: Denmark | collected 2008 | reverse complement strand
ACCAAGCCCGCATTATCTTTGATGAAACCTTAAACATGGTGAAGCAAAGCCCCGACCTTGTTAAAGTGGTTAAAAAGCGCAAGAGTGATTTATACTTTGGGCTTACCTTTTCCAAGATGCAGCCTTTAGGCAAAAACAGCGATACTTTAGACGGCTTGAACAGCCATTTAGTAATAATGGATGAGCTGCACAGCATTAAAGACCGCAACTTATACGAGGTTATGAAGCAGAGCCAAAGCGCAAGGCGGCAACCCCTGTTAGTGATGATTACGACGGCGGGCACAATCCGGGAATGTATCTTTGATGATATGTACAAGTATGCTTGCGGCGTAGCAGACGGCACAATAAAAGACGACGGCTTTTTACCTATCCTGTATGAGCTTGACGCCAAAAAAGAATGGGTAGACCCTATGCAATGGGAAAAAGCAAACCCCGGCTTAAACCGCATAAAGAAGCTTGACGACCTTATAGCAAAGGTAGACCGGGCAAAGAACAGCCCCCGAGACTTAACCGGGCTACTGGTTAAAGACTTCAATGTAATTCAAACTGTGGGTACAACATGGCTTACTTTCGACGACATAGACAACCCGGAAACGTTCGATATTACCCGCTTTAGGGGCTCTTATGCCATAGGCGGCGCAGATTTGAGCATTACCACAGATTTAACTTGTGCAACCCTTTTGCTTATGGATAAGCAAGAAAAGCGGTATGTAACGCAAATGTATTGGCTACCGGCAGATAACTTTGAACAGCGGGTAAAAGATGAAAAAATACCCTATGACAAGTGGTTAGAAGCAGGGCAACTAAGGCTTTGCGCCGGTAATTCTATCAATTACAGCGACGTTACAGCATGGTTTTTAGAAATGGTTTATACCTACGAAATAACGCCCGCATGGATTTATTACGATTCTTACAGCGCAAAATATTGGGTACAGGAAATGCAAGACCACGGCTTTAATATGGTGCGCTGCATACAGGGCGCAAAAACACTTTCTTTGCCTATGCAGATGTTAGGCGCAGACTTGAAAGCGAAAAAGGTAAACTACAACAATAGCAGCTTGCTTAAATGGTGCATGACTAATACCGGCGTGCAAGAGGATAGGAACGGCAATATAGTACCGATAAAGGCGCAAAGCCCTAAGTACCGTATAGACGGCTTAGCAAGCCTGTTAGACGCTTATGTGGGCTTATATGAACATTACAACGAATACAAAGACACGGCGACCGTGTAAGAAAGTGAGGGCTGAACAATGGCACAGACAAATAGAGGGCTATATTTTCTAAAGGACAAAAAAGCACAGGTATATAAACACCATGACGGCGGCACAGCCCCGGATGGCTTTTCTACCGGCGATTATTACACGCCCATAGCCCCGGCTGGTTTATGGTGCTATACAAAGCAGCTATCACAAGAGCAACTTTACGCCGCACACGCCTACTGGAACGATGAAACCCGGCTTTTTGTGTTCAATTTCCGGGATGATATAAAGCAGTATGACAAGCTGCATTATATCGCTGAAAATGAATGGTACGAGGTTACGAGGGTTGACACAACAGACGATTACAACGGGGAATTATTCGTTTATGTTAAAAAACTAAAATGGGGGCTGAAAGAAGAAGAAATAAAGCCCTATGGGTATGAACCAAGCGCATAATGAACCCACAGAAATGAAAGCAGCACAGCGGGCAGCTTAACGGCTTGCCCGTTTTTTTCAAAATAATACTTGACATACTGGTAATATTGTGTTATCATGTAAACATAAAAACACAGAAAGGGGGTGCAACCATGAAAAGGGATATGTACAAGACCGTTGCTGCAACTGAAATTCCGTACCGCTACGCCCTGCATTTTACCGAATGCAGGGAACTTGCAGACAAAGCCAAAAGCGGCGAATTATTTGAAGCAATAAGAATAGCTTTTAATTATGGCTTTTCTTTAGGACAGCGCAGCGCAAAGAAAAGCCCCGGCACAAGGACCGGGGCAAGGTAACCGAATTAACCACCACGAAAACCCGGCTACAAAACATATTATACACTATAGCCGGTAGAAAGGAAAGGGCAACACATGAGAAAATACCCGATGAACAGCGGGGATAAGGGCTACATAGCCATTGACGAAGCAGAAAAGCTTGCAAACGCCGCTTTTTATGACGGCTTTATAACGGCTATGCTTGAAACCCCGGAAGAAGCCGACGAACTAACCCCGGTACAGCGTATTCAATGCATAGAGTTTGCAATACTGAAAAACGCAATACTTACACGCAGCACCCCCCCCTCCAAGTGCCGGAAGAACTAAAAGAAGATTTTCCGCTTTTGTATGCGGCAGGGAAATAGCAGCATGACAGATAGGCGGGCGGCTTTCGAGCTTCCCGCCTACTTTTATTTCTATGTAAACAAGAAAATAATCATTGACAATAGCTTATTGCATATGCTATTATTCCAATGTAAACACTAAAATAACGTGAGGCGTAAACAATGACGGAGTTTAACTTTTATCTAAGCAGCGACGACACAGAACGGCTTTTCGCCCTAAAGGACGAAGCCGGGGAAAGTAACTTAACCGGGAACGAATACGCAAGAAAGCTTTTAGAAAGAGAGCTGCACCGGCTACACCCGGAACGGGTGCGCTATGATGATGAAACCGGCGAAAGAATACCGAGAAAGTGAGGGGCGACACTATGAAAATATACGCCTTAGTAAACCAAAAAGGCGGCGTAGGAAAGACCACAACCGCCCTTAATGTGGGTGCAGGGATAGCAGCGACCGGCAAGGCTGTATTGCTCATTGATGCCGACCAAAGCGGCAACCTTAGCAAAAGTGCCGGTATAGAGCTTTCCGACGATGCCCCGACCGTGTACGAGGTACTAAAGGGCACAGCCGATATAAACGACGCTGTACAGCCCGCACAGGGCGGCAAATACGACGTACTACCCGCCGATAGTATGCTAAGCGGCGCAGATGTAGAATTAGCGACCGTGCCGGGGCGTGAAATGCTCTTGAAAGAAGCAATAGCGCAGCTTTCTAAGCCCTATGATTACGTTTTGATAGATTGCCCGCCGTCTCTTAATACTTTATCGCTTATGGCTCTTACAGCCGCCAACGGCGTTATAGTGCCGGTACAGGCGCAGTATTTAGCACTTGACGGCATGGCGCAGCTAAACCAAACAATAGAGCTTGTAAAAAAGCGAATGAACCCACAGTTAGAAATATGCGGCGTACTGGTGACGCTGTACGACCCCCGCAAGCTCTTAAACAAAGAGGTATTAGAGAGCTTAACGGCGGCTTTTCCGGGCAAGGTATATGCTACCACAATAAGCAACAATATAGCCCTTGCAGAAGCCCCGAGCTATGGCAAAGATATTTTTGAGTACAAGCCCAAGAGCAAAGGCGCAGAACAGTACAGACAGCTTGTACAGGAAATATTGAAAACAAGGTAATACAAGTAACATTATACACTTGTTTTTACCGTGTAAACATGATAATATATAAGAGAGGAGCTAATAACATGGCAAGAATGAACCGCAACCCGCTTGAAGCAATGGGCTTTGATGCTGAACAGGAAAGAGAAGCTTTAGGGATTGAGCCCGCAGAAAAAAAACGGGGCAGACCACCGAAAACCGAGCTTGTGCGCACTAACGGAGTACAGGCGGGCTTGCCCGAGGACTGGACAAGAGCAACTTTTATTGTAAAGGTTGAGCAACTGGAAAAGCTCAAAGATTACGCCTATACCGAGCGTGTAACCCTTAAAGAAGCTCTTGAAGCAGCCTTAGAGCAATTCTTAGCGGACAAAACCTACCTTTTGCCGCATAAGTAAGTAAGGGAGTGCAACATGATACAGCTTGAAACCGAAAAGGCTTACACGACAACAGAAACCGCCGAAATCTTACAGCGAAAAGCCGAAACAATCCGGGCATATATCAAAGCCGGTAAGCTGGAAGCTGAAATAATCGGCAACGCTTACCATGTAAGAGAAAGCGCAATAAAAGAGTTTTGCAAGAAAAGGAGTTAGAAGATTATGCCAAGAGTAATTGACGAATTGACCCCGGAAGAAGTAGAAACAATACACCGGGTAGATGAAGAATACAGACCGCTTATAGAAGCTGCACAAGCTAAGTTTGATGCGGCTTTTAGTGCCTACACAAAAGCAACCGCAGCCGCTAAGACTGAAAAACGCCCGCTTAGCATGGAAGAAGTAGCCTTAGGCGACGCAATGAGCGCAGCCGGTACAGAGCAAACCGCAATCAATGAAAAATGGTTAGAAGCCCGGGGCGAAATCATGGGCGCAACCGAAAAACGGGCGGTAGATGCCTACCGGGGCAACGTCAAAGCTATTCTAAGCATGATTAAAGAAGAAGTGCCCCGGCATATTGCTATTACAGCCGTATTTGCAGGGGATGAACCCACAGAGAAAGAGAGGGCGAAAGAAGCCCGCTTAGCCCGCAAGCACAAAAAAGAGCTTAAAGCCGGTATTGCACACAATGAAGCCCTTTTAGAGCAAACCCCGGACGATGCCGAGCTAAAAAAGGCAACGGACGAATTACGGGATTTACTCGAAAGCGGGGCATATAAGCTAAAGTCAACTTATGATATGCACTTTAGCGACGATGCACTAAGAGCGGCATTGTATGACACTTTCAAACAATACTTAGACGTATTGCAGAAAGCCGCCCCGGATGCCTACCAAGAAGCTTGCGCCTTTATTGAAAGCTGCATTGCCGGTAAAAAGAGTATGTATGATGCCGTTGCAACTAAGGCGCAGAAAGAAAAAGATATACCGACCGTAAATATAAAGACCCGCCGCCCCGAGAAGTTTTTAACGCCTGTAGACAAGGTAAGCAATAACGCCTTTGGCGGCAAGCCGGTATTTTACAGCCCTAAGCTTGTGTCTGTAGCCCTTGAACGTAAAGGCAGCAAAAAGCAGATTGATACAATGGTATCTATCAATTTTGACGAAATGAAAGCGCAGGGCGTAGAAATCTACGGCAGCAAAGAGCTTACAACCTTTGATAGAGAGGTACACGACGCTATTACAACGCTTGCTGTAGAGGGCGAAAACGAGTTTATAACGCTGCAAATGATATTTAGAACGATGAACCCCCGGGCAAAGCTTACCCCGAAGCAAGCGGAAGCAATCAGCCACAGCATTACAAAGATGATGTACAGCCGCCTTGTTATTGACGCTTCAAAAGAAGCCACAGCCTATGGCTTTGAAAGTTTCAAATACAACGGCTACTTAATCCCCGCCGAAAAGGTAACAGCAAGCCTAAACGGTAATATTGTAGAGTGCATACACCTTTTCAGAGTGCCGCCGCTTTACGATTATGCAGACCGCAAAAACCAAGTAGGCAGGGTAGATATAAAGTTGCTTGACAGCCCGGATATAAGCAAGACCGAGGAAACCATAATTTTACAGGGCTACTTGCTTAGGCGTATTTTGACGATGAAAAACCCGGGCAATAAGCAGAGCAACAATATTGTTTATGATACGATTTACAAGCAGCTTGAAATAGATGCCCCGAGCGACGGCGCACTACGGAAGAAAAAAGCGGACGTGCGCAAAAAGGTTAAAACCCTTTTAGACTACTGGAAGAAAGAGAAGTTTATAAAAGGCTACACCGAGAACAAAAAAGGGCAAGAAATGTACAGCGTTACTATCACCGTTTGAAATGCCACTAAAGGTGGGGGGGTAAAATCAGTAACGGTAGGGGGTAAAATCAGTAACGGTAGGGGGTAAATTTAGTAACGCAAGGGGGTAAAATCAGTAACGCTAAGCCCCCCGGAAAAGTGCCAAAAAGCCCCTATTCACAAGGCTTTTCAGACTTTGCAAAAAATCGGATAAGCTTTATAAGCATATATAAGCTTTATAGGGGCGTGGGCGGCTTGCTTGCAGCCGCCGCCCCGCCTGTGGTATAAAAACAGCATAAGGGAAATGAAAGAGCCCGCAAAGTAGCTTCAACCTACCCTGTGGGCTCATTCTATAGCCCCGCACACGACAGCAAAGGAGCTATTGAAATGAGTTTACCGCATGAATTAGAAGAAATCAAGAGCATACCGCAATGGGTATGCTATCAAAACCAATGGAACGAGCGAAAGCAGAAAAACAGCAAGATACCGAAGAACCCGGCGACCGGCTACGGCGCAAAGGCGAACGACCCGGCGACGTGGGCGACCTATGCCGAAGCTGCAGCCGCCGCCCGCCGCTTCAATTTTGACGGCGTGGGCTTTGAATTTGCAGCCGGGTATATGGGTATCGACTTAGACAACGTAATAGGCGCAGACGGCAAAATAAACGCCGTAGCAGCCGAAATTATAGCCACGATAGACAGCTACACCGAGTACAGCCCGAGCGGTAAAGGCTTGCATATCCTTTGCAAGTGCCCCGGGGCAAACCCTATAGGGAGCCGCAACGATGCCATAGGCTTAGAAATGTACAATAACGGGCGGTTTTTCACGGTAACCGGCAAGCCCTACGGCGCAGCTAAGCCGATACAGGAGCGTACAGAGCAGGTAAAAGCGGTTTATATGAAGTATCTGTATAAGCCGCCAAAAGAGCAGCCAAAGGCGCAGACGGGCACGGGCTCTATTTCTGGGGGCTTATACAGGAACACCGGCACAGATGCGGGCTTATGGCAAAAGATGTTTAACAGCGCAAAGGGGCGGGAAATTCAAGCCCTTTATAGCGGCGACATATCCGGGTACGACAACGACCACAGCAGAGCAGACCAAGCCTTAGCAAATCACTTAGCTTACTGGACGAATAACGACGCTGCACGCATTGACCGAATGTTTAGGCAATCGGGATTGATGCGCCCGAAATGGGAGCAAAAGCGGGGGGCGCAGACCTACGGCGAAAGGACTATAGCGGCGGCAATCGCAAACACGCCGACTTATACCCCGCCTGTGAGGGCGACAGCGCAAGAAGATTTTGCAGAGCATGAAAGCGAAGTTGCACCGGTGCAACCGGCAAGAGAAATTGCGACGGCGCAATCGGCGCAGGAGAAGAAGCCGCCCGAGAATATCCGGGAATACATATGCCACAGCTTAAAGGACGACTTAGAACGCTTTCAGAGCTTCAAAGACCGCAAGACCGGCTTTAGGAACATAGACGAAATAACGAGCCTTTACCCCGGCTTGTACGTCTTAGGAGCTATAAGCAGCTTAGGCAAAACGACCTTTGCACACCAATTAGGCGACCAATTAGCCGCAGCGGGCGACCATGTTTTATATTTCAGTTTAGAGCAAACCCGGCTTGAAATGGTTACAAAGGGGCTTGCCCGGATAACGGCGCATAAGAGCTTTGAAACGGCGGTAAGTGCTATTGATATACGCCGGGGCAATATAACGGACGCTGTAAAGGACGCTGTAAAGACCTATGCCGACTTTGCAGAGCATGAAACCGTTATAGAATGCTCTTTTGATACGACCATAGACACGATTACAGGCACGGTAAAGGACTATATAAAGCAGAGCGGCACAAAGCCCGTTGTTATCGTGGACTATCTGCAAATTATCCGACCTATAGATCCTAAGCAGAATACTAAAGACGCTGTAGACGGGCATGTAAGAGCCCTAAAGAAGCTGCAAACAGATAACGACTTAGTATTACTAGTTATAAGCAGCTTGAACCGGCAAAACTATCTTACACCCGTGGACTTTGAGAGCTTCAAAGAAAGCGGCGGCATTGAATATACAGCCGATGTTATTTGGGGCTTGCAGCTTCAAATTATGAACGGGGATTTATTCGACAAAAAAGACAAGCTAAAGGAAAAGCGGGAAAAGGTGAAAGCTGCAAAGCTTGAAAACCCCCGCAAAATAGAGCTTGTATGCCTAAAGAACCGCTACGGCAAAAGTTCTTATTCCTGTGGATTCAATTATTACCCGCAATTTGATTACTTTATACCGCAATCGGATTTTGACGGCTTTACAGAATTGCCGGACGATGAAGAAATACCCTTTAGAGTATAACCCCGGGGCGTGCTGCAATGGTACGCCCTTATTTTTTTGCTTTTCGTGTAAACATATTAAACAGAGTAATTGATTTTTACTTTGTAACGTGATATTATATATGTGAACGAGTTTACAGAAAGGTGCTTAGCATGGCTATTTTGGACCGGCTTTTTAGAAAACAGAGCAAAACCGCCGTTGCGACGTCGCAACAGATGATAAACGAGCCCACAGGGGTATTTACTGCCTATAACGGCGATGCTTACAGCAATGACATTTACCGGGGTGCTGTAGATGCTATTGCCCGGAATATCGGCAAATTGAAGGGCGGGCACGTTATCCGTTATGCCGACCATGACAAAATAGAGGGCGATTGCAAATTAAACAGGCTCTTACAGGTGCGCCCGAACCCGTATATGAGCGCATACGACCTTTTATATAAAATGGCAACGCATTACTACTTGTACAATAACGCCTTTGCGCTTTTAGAGCGTGACAGCAGGGGGATACTTACCGGCATTTACCCGATAACGTGTACAAGCGTGCAGATGCTTAGCGACCGCCTAAACAACCTGTATTGCCTTTTCTACTTCAAAAGCGGCAAACAGGCTCTATTGCCTTATCGGGATATTATCCACCTACGGCGCAACTTTAACAGCGACGACCTTTTAGGCGACGACAATAAAGCCCTTTATCCGGCTTTGGAGCTTGCGCACACACAGAACGAGGGCATTATAACCGGCATTAAATCCGGGGCGAATATCCGGGGCATTTTGAAGTATACGCAGATAATGAGCCCGGAAAAGCTGAAAGAGGAAAAAGAAGCCTTTATTGCCGACTATCTGCAAATCAGCAATGACGGCGGCATAGTGGCTATTGACCAAAAGGCAGAGTATACACCGATTGAAAGCAAGCCGGTAATACTTACCGCCGACCAAACGCAGGAAGTAAAAAAGAAAATCTATTCTTACTTAGGAATATCAGAAAACATTGTAAACAGTAATTACAATGAAGATGAATTTGCCGCCTTTTATGAAAGCACAATAGAACCCTTTGCCGTGGCTCTAAGCATGGAGTTTACAGCAAAGGTATTTACAGACCGTGAACAGGCTTTCGGCAACTCTATCATGTTTGAAAGCGGGCGGCTACAGTTTACAAGCAACGCAACTAAAGTAAACCTTATCAAAGAAATTATGCCTTTGGGCTTGCTTTCCATAAACCAAGCTTTAGAGATTTTGAACCTACCGGCTATAGAGGGCGGGCAAAAGAGACTGCAAACGCTTAACGTTGTGGATGCAGACACCGCCTTAGAATATCAGATGAAGAAAGCCGGGGAAAGGGGCGACCAATGACACAGCGCAGCCGGGTACTAAGGTATATGCGGGAATATGGCAGCATTACAAGCCTTGAAGCTTTCCGGGATTTAGGTATAACCCGGCTTAGCGGGGTTATTTTCGACTTGCGCAAAGACCATGCTATAGGCTCTACCACAGAGAGCAGCCGCAACCGCTACGGCGAAAAAACGAGCTATAGCCGGTATTATTTAGCGGATGAAAAGAGGGCGACGCAATGAAAGAAATCAGAGTAGCAGAAATAAGAGCAGATGCCCCGGCAGGGGCAGAAAGCCTTGTTTTAGTGGGTACGCCGATAGTATACGACACACCCACGACGATACACGACGCGGCAGGGGAATATATCGAAATCATACAGCGGGGCGCACTGGATGGCGCAGACCTTAGCGACGTGAGACTATTTTACAATCACGACCTAAGTAAAGTGCCCCTTGCCCGCACACCCCGCACAATGCAGCTTGAATTGACCCCGGCAGGGCTTGAAATGAAAGCAGCATTGCCCGACACGGCAGAAGCCCGGGCGGTTTATGAAGCGGTAAAGCGGCGTGACCTTAGCGGCATGAGCTTTGCTTTTACCGTGAGCGACGGCGGCAGCCATTACGACCCACGGACGAACACCCGGACAATTACCCGCATTGCTAAGGTGCTTGAATGTTCTGTAGTGCCTTTTCCGGCTTATCCTACGGCAAGCGTAGAAGCCCGGAACGAGCGCAGCGCAGGGCTTAAGACCTTAGAAGCACGAAAACAAGCTAAAAGGCTTGTAAATCAGATTTTAAGAGAAAGGATATAAAAACGTGAAGTTTAAGACCGTTGCGGAAGCTTTCAACTTCTACCGCACAAAAGAAGTTGCTGAAATGGAGCGCAGAGCGCAGGAAATCGGGCACATTATCGACACCGACGAAAACGCCGATATTGAAGCCCTTAACATCGAGCTTAGGGGCATTAAGGAAGCCCGGGAAAACATCGAGCTTAGAAGCTCTACCCCAGCGCAGGGGCTTAACGTTATTACCGGCATGAACACCGAGCCGCAGGGTAAAAAGACCTTTGGCGACGACGTGTTAGACACCCCGGAATACCGCAGCGCATTTTATAAAAGCCTTTTGGGGCAGGGCATGACCGAAACCGAAAAGGCGGCGTTTGATGCCGGTATGAAGCTTTCCGAAAAGAGGGCAGACGCTTTTACAAGCTCTACAGATGCCGTTGCCGTTATTCCTACGCAGACGCTTAACGAGGTTATCAAGAAAGCCCGCACTATGGGCGGCTTGCTTTCCGAGTGCCGCAGCTTTGCACTTCCTACAAAGATTGCTATTCCTGTGGGTACACCGAGCAATAAAGCTGCATGGCACACCGAGGGCGCAGCCGTTGAAGCTGAAAAGGTAACCCCGACCGCCGTTACTTTCGACGGGTACGAGATTATCAAGATTTTCTCTATCAGCGCAAAAGCCCGCCGCATGAGCATTGCCGCTTTTGAAAGCTATCTTGTAGACGAGCTTACAGCGTGCGTTATGGAGTGTATCAATGATGCCCTTATCAATGGCACAGGCAGCGAACAGGGCACGGGGCTTATTAACGGCGTGACATGGAACGGCGAAAACACGGTAACCGTTGCCAAAACCGGCACTATCGGCTATGCCGACGTTGTAAAGACCGTTGCTTTGCTGAAGCGTGGCTACTCCAACGGCGCAAAGTGGGTTATGAACAATGCGACCCTTTACAATGACTTCTACGGCATGGTAGACGCCAACAAACGCCCTATTTTCATTGCCGACCCGCAGGGGGAGAAAATCGGCAAGCTTTTGGGCTTTGAGGTTATCATTGACGACAATATGCCCGCAGATACCGCCATTTTGGGCAACTACGGCGCATATATGGGCTACAATATGCCCGAGGGTATCGCCGTAGAGGTAAGCCGGGAAAGCTCTTTCCGCAAGGGGCTTATTGATTACAGGGCTCTTGCTATCGCAGATTGCAAGCCGATTGTAACAGAAGCCTTTGTAAAACTGGAGAAAGCAACCTCCTAAGCCATTACACCCGGACAGGTAACGAGGGGGTGCAGCAATCGCCCCTGTACCCCTTTTCTTTTGAAAGTGAGGTAAAAATATTATGATATCTTTGACGCAAGCCTGTAATATTCTGCACGTTGACAAGGGAAACAACGACGCACTTATAGAAAGCCTTATTTATGCGATACCGGACTATATCGAGGTTACAACCGGCATGAAAAAAAAACAGCAGATAGTAGAACCGCTTGTAGATACGGTAAGCGGCTTCCTGCTTACCCTGTGGTATTACAGCGACCACAGCGACGATATGAAGCTACAGCGCACAATAGACAACCTGTTAAAGTGTATCACGCTGAAAGTAATGCGCGGCACGGGGGCGGAATGAAAGAGTACGCAAGGGGCTTTTATCACTCTAAGGCGTGGCGGGATGTAAGCCGCCTGTATATGACAAGTAAGCATTATGTATGCGAACGTTGCGGCGGTGTGGGCGTGATATGCCACCACAAGAAATATATAACGCCGTGGAACGTGAACGACCCGACTATAACTCTAAGCATGGATAATTTAGAGTGCCTTTGCCAAAAGTGCCACAACCAAGAACACAACGCAAAGGTAAGCCGGGCGATATTCGACGAAAGCGGCAACATGATAGGCGCACAGGACAGCGCAGAGGTAAGGGAATATAAGAAAGCCTGTGAAGCTATCGAGCGCATGAAAAACGACCGCACAGAAAGCCCGCAGAGCCACGATTAGCGACCGGGTAATATAAAAGTACCATAAGCCCCTAATATCGCTTACAGGGGCGCCCAGGGGCTTACAGGGGGTATTGTATGAATTACGTTGAACCGATAAGGGATAAAACCACGGTACAGGACTTAGCAGACTACCTAAAGGACGTACACGAAAAGTATTACATCATGTACATGATAGGAATATACAGCGGGCTTAGAATATCCGACATCTTAAAATTAAAGGTGCGTGACATCCGGGGAAAGTTTGAAATAAAGATAAGGGAAAAGAAAACCGGCAAGGAAAAGTTTTTCCCTGTAAATGCAGAGCTTGAAAAGGCTATAGCTGCATACTGTGAGGGTAAGAAAGATTATGAATACATTGTACCGAGCGCACGGTCGGTAAACAAAGCTGTAAGCAGGGAGTACGCATACAGGGTAATACACGCAGCCGGGGAAGCTTTCGGGCTTGACAACTTAGGCACGCACACAATGCGCAAGACTTTTGGTTATCACTTCTACTTGCAGACTAAGGATATTGTATTGCTTATGCGGATATTTAACCACAGCGACCAAAGCAAAACGCTTAGGTACATAGGCATAGAGCAAACCACAATAGACGCTGCAATGCGGAAATTCAGCTATAAATAGCGGTACAACTTCACATAGTTAAGCAACGTGAACGGGACAAGGTTCAAAGAGGGCAAAAACGCCGATAACTAAAGGCTTTTCGGGTTATGCGGACTACTTCACACAATGTTACATAAATGAACGAGTAACAGGGGTAAACATGGTAAGCCCGAGAACGTGAGCCCACAGGATAGAGAGCGCAGCATACCTCCCGGGGTGCGTTATTTGGCTATGCCCCCGTATACCATTTTGGTGGGGGAATTTAAACCCCTACGGGGTAAAACCGAGGGGCGGGGGCTTTACGGTATGCCTGTATTATGATATAATATGTGTAAACATGGTAATACTTATAATAGAAATGAGGTTAGATAATGGCAAGACGAAAGCACGTTGCCGAGCTTGAAGCGATATTAGAGAAAATCCCCGAGGATAAGCAATATATAGGGCGCAAGCTCATTGATGAACTTATTTTCATGGATGAGACAATAACGACGCTGAAAAGGAAAATTAAAGAGAACGGCACAGAGGAAGAATTTATACAGGGCAAGCAACAATTTACCCGGGAAAGCACAGCACTAACAAGCTACAATAAAACTATACAGCGGTACAGCACGCTTTATAAGCAGCTTACCGACCTAATGCAGAAAAGCCCGGAAGTGCAAAGCAGCAATGCGGTATATGACTTTCTGAAAGCGGGGAAAGAATGAACTGTATAGAGCTTTACTTACAGGAAATTCAAAAAGGACATTGCATTGTATCTAAGCGGGTGCGCCGGGTGTATGAACAGCTTGTAGCCGATATGCACAACCCTAACTGTGGTTACATATTCGACCAACGCAAAGCCGAACGCCCTATAGAGTTTATAGAGACGTTTTGCAAGCACTCTAAAGGCGAATGGGCGGGCAAGCCGGTAAAGCTTGAACTATTCCAAAAGGCTTTTATATCGGCTCTATTTGGCTTTGTGTGTGAGCCCACAGGGTATAGACGGTATAGGGAAACGCTTTTCTATGTAGCCCGGAAAAACGGCAAAAGCACAATGCTTAGCGGCATTGCTCTTTATTGCCTTATCGCAGACGATGAACCCGGCGCAGAGGTTTACAGCGTGGCAAGCAAGAAAGACCAAGCCCGCATTATCTTTGATGAAACCTTAAACATGGTGAA
>UMHA01035860.1_pt1 | contig 13898 bp, 6 predicted proteins | sample 1965401 | NCBI WGS metagenome assembly UMHA01 (sample SAMEA4836085, study PRJEB28245) | human gut metagenome | biome: gut microbiome; material: fecal sample | place: Denmark | collected 2008 | reverse complement strand
CGCGCCGCGCGCACGTTTTCGAGAACGCTCTGCTTGAACAGGCGGTTCGACTGGAACACGAACGCAACGCGGTCCATGAGGTCGTGCGGATCCATATCGCGCACGTCGACGCCGTCGAAGAGCACGCGTCCCCCGTCCGCGTCCCAAAACCGCGGCACGAGGCTCGCCGCCGTGGTCTTGCCGCCGCCGGAAGGTCCCACGAGCGCCACCGTGGAGCCCGCGGGCACCTCGAAGCTCACATGGCTGAGCGCGGGCGACTCGGCACCTTCGTAGGTGAAGCTCACATCCTCGAAAGCGATGGAGTTGTCTTTGGGCGCCTGCGGGCTCGCCGGCGCCGCGATCACGGGGGCCGCGAGCACCTCCTCGACGCGCGACACGGCGTCGGCAGCCGACTGGAACGCCTCGGACATGAACATCACGCGCGTCATGGCCGTGGGGATGACCGCCGAGAAGATGGCGTAGAACGCGAAGTTCGCCAGGAACGTCCCGAAATCGCCTTCGCCGGGTGCCAGCAGGATGGCGACGGGCACTAGGAACACCGCCACGCCGTTGATGACGGTGAGCGAGAGCGACTGCGGCGTCTGGCACCATTTGACGGCGTAGTCTTGCGCGAGCCGCGTGAACTCCTCGATGGCGTCATGGAACGCCTTGAAGGAATAGACCGTCTGTTGGAACACCTTCACCACGGGGATGCCGCGCACGTACTCGGTGCCCGTCTTGTTCATCTTGACGAGCGACTCCATGTACTTCGTCATGAAGTCCATACCGCGCCCGCCCATCATGTAGAACATGCAGGCAAGCGAGAGGACGACAGGAACCAGGCACGCAAGCCCGAGTCGCCAGTCGAACGCGAAGAACAGCGTGAGCATGCCGACGATCATGGCGACAGAACCCGCCGTGTCGGGCAGCTTATGCGCGAGCAGCCCTTCCGTCTCCGCCGCGCAGCCGTCAACCACGCGCCGCAACGCGCCCGAGGCGTGCGTGTCGAAGTAGCCGAGCGACGCGCGCATCAGATGCTCGGTCGCCTGTTTGCGCATGTTCGCCGCGCAGCGGAACGCCGCCAGGTGCGTGCACATGAGTCCCGCGAAGTACAGAAGGATAGACGCTGCCGAGAAGCCGAGCGCCCACCACCCGTAGGCAGCGATGCCCGCAGCCGCGCTCCAGTCGGGCGCGGCTGCGATGAGGTCGCGAGCCACCAACCAGATGCACACGTACGGGCCGAACCCCACGACCATCGAGAGCGCCGAGAGCGCGCAACCCAGATATGTGAGCGCTTTGCGCGGCCCGGCGAAGTCAAGCAGCCGCGCGACGGCACCGCGCTTGCGCGGGGACGCATCCCCAGTCTGTTCCATGGAAACCTCCGATCTTCGCAACCGCACCGCCTCGCACCTCGAGGGCGAAATCGTGCGCTTGATAGTTATATATAGTTAACTTATCATTGCGAACGAGGAGTCCGTCCCCCATGCGGAAACCGGGGACGATCTCGAAACGATCCAAGACGATCTCGAAACCCAAGACAGGGAGGAGGCCCGTGTGGACGCGCTGCGATCGCGCATGCCGCAGCATCTGCGGACGTTCGTCGAGCCGCAGGCAGAGCAGCTCTCCATCGAGATGGAGCCCATCCGATGCGGACTGTACGGGACGCTGCCGGAACCGCTCGGAGAAGGGTTCCTCTGGACCGCCCCACTCGGTGACGACTGCCTCGTGAGCATGCATTCGCTGCGCCTCAAAAAACCTCTCGTGCTCGAAGAGCGGCCGACGGACTTCTCCTGCATCTTCTCGGGATCGCGCGCGACGTTCCTCTCGCTGCCAGGAGCCGGATCGAACGCCCCCGCGGAAATGGAGAACCTCGCGGCGTTCTCGCAGACAGGGGGCACGACACGATGCCTCATGCAGGCGGGCGTTCTCTACGAGTCGACGAGCATCACCTACACGCCGGATTACTTCGACAGGCTTTCGAAGGAATTCCCGGGCGACTTCGAGGGTGCGGACGAGACGATGCGGTCGTTCGACCCTGCAAACCCTCCCGCCGAGATGCGGTTCATCCTGCGCTCGTTCTCGCCCGAACGCGCAGCGCTGCCGGGTGCCGCACCCTACTTCCATGCCAAGGCGCTCGAGGCGCTGTCCGCGCTTTTGATGCGTTCCAAGCCGGCCGAAACAAAAGCGCAGCAGGAGGACCGCGCGCTCGTCGAACGGGCCGAGGCCCTCATTTCGACGCACCTCGCCGAGCCCCTCACCGTCGCGTCCATCGCGGCCGAACTCTACGTGGGCCGCTCCAAACTCTGCGAGGCGTTCCGACGCGTGCGCGGCAAGGGCGTTGCCGAGCTTTTGCGCCAAGAGAGGATGAATGCCGCCCTCCGGCTGATCGCCAGCGGCGAGGCGAACATCGCCGATGCGGCGCGAGCGGTCGGCTACGCACGCTCGTCCTCGTTCGACGAGGCGTTCCGACGCGAGTTCGGATGCTCGCCTACCGAATGGCGCAAAAACAGAGAGCCCCGGTAGTCCGAGCCGATCTCGCTGCTGCCGATGCAAACCCACCGCCTCTCGCGGTTTTTCGCGATCTGCAAGACGACGCTCCTTTTGCCCTGGGAAAAGCGCCATCCCTAAATCAACTTCCATCGTTTTCGCCCATTCCTGTAGCATAGTTGCTTCACGAACGCTTTCCCGTCGGCTGCGACGCGGATCTGAGAGAAAAGGCGCTCCATGGGCATCTTCAAGAAAATCGTTGAGGTTTGGGGCTCGATCAGCCTCATCAAGCGCATCGTCATCGGCTTGGCCGTCGGCATCGCGCTGGCGCTCGCATGGCCCAACATCGCCGCCATCGAGCTTCTGGGCACGCTGTTCAGGACGGCGCTGGCCTCATGCGCGCCGATCCTCGTATTCTTCATCGTGATCTCCGCGCTCGCCAACGCCAAGACGACCGGCGGCATGAAGACCGTCGTCGCCCTCTACATCATCAGTATGCTGCTGGCGGCAGTCGTGTCCATCGCGGCGAGCTACCTGTTCCCCGTCGAGCTCACGCTCGCCGACGCGACGACCGACCAGGCGGCGCCCCAAGACATCGGCGAGGTGCTCAACTCCGTCATCCTGAGCGCCGTCGCCAATCCCGTCGATGCGCTCACCAGCGGAAACTATCTTGGCATCCTGGCATGGGCGGTGCTCATCGGCATCGCCTTGCGCTCTGCCAAGGAAAGTTCCAAAGATGTGTTCAACGCCATCTCCGACGCGGTGACGACCGTCGTGCGATGGATCATCACCTGCGCCCCGTTCGGCGTGGCGGGTTTGGTGTACACGGCACTTTCCGACAACGGACCCGAGATCTTTATCGAATACGGTCAACTCATCTTGGTGCTGGTCGGCTGCATGCTGGTCATCGCGCTGATCACCAACCCGCTCATCTGCCTGATCGCGTTCCGCAAGAACCCCTTCCCGCTGGTGCTGCGCTGCTTGAAGGACTCCGGCATCACGGCGTTTCTCACCCGCAGCTCCGCCGCCAACATCCCGGTCAACATGGTGCTCGCCGAAAAGCTCGGACTCGACCCGAACACCTACTCGGTCTCCATCCCGCTCGGCGCCACCGTCAACATGGCAGGCGCCACGGTGACGATCAGCGTCATGACGATGGCGGCGGCCCACACCCTGGGCATTCCCGTCGACATCCCCTCGGCGCTCATCCTGTGCGTGCTCGCCGCCGTCAGCGCGTGCGGCGCTTCGGGCGTGGCGGGCGGATCGCTGCTGCTCATCCCGCTGGCCTGCTCGCTGTTCGGCATCCCCAACGATATCGCGATGCAGGTTGTGGGCATCGGCTTCATCATCGGCGTGGTGCAAGACTCCTGCGAGACGGCGCTCAACTCGTCCTCCGACGTGCTGTTCACCGCGACGACCGACTACCGCGCCCGCATGAAGCGCGGAATCCCGTTCAACCCCGGCAAAGACGACGAGCTTGTGGTGCTGTCCGACCCGACGACCCTCGCCCGCCTCTCGACCGATCCGACGAACTCAGAAGCAGAAACAGAAACAGGGGCAGGAGCAGGAGCAGAGACGGAACCAGCGACTCGGTAAATCATCGCCTAAAAGAGAGCCGCCTCCCATCCCCGGACTTTTCGCCCGAAGGATGCGAGGCGGCCAAAAAGGACTCTGAAGTCATTCGACGGATCGTTCCGCAGAATGACGGGCGGCGGCTTACTGCCCCACGGCCTCCATGTACTCGTCCCACACGTAGCCGATGCGGCCGTCTTCCATCTCGAAGCGCAGCCAGTCGTTCTCATCGGCGGAGACCTTGACCTTGTCGCCCGTGGTCAGCGTGCCGATGACGTTGGCGTTGATGTCGGCTGCCTCGCGGATGTTCAGCGCGGAGACGTTGCATGCCATCGTCTGGGGGAACTCGGGCTTCAGGTAGTCGTCGTAGGCGTAGACGGCGCGGCCCTCGCACTCGCAGCGGTACCAGTCGGTGTTCAGGACGTTGCCGGTCACGCGGATCTCGGTGCCCGCCGGAACGCTGGGCATCACGCCGCTGTCGGTGGAGGGAGCCTCGCGCAGGTTCAGAGCGCTGCTCTCAAGCACGTCCACCGTCATCAGCATGTCGAGGCTGCGGATGTTGGCGCCGGCATGGCAGTAGCCAGAAGCGTCGCAGTCAGGACGCCGGTTGCGATTCTTGCTCGTTTCATCTGGTTTCTCCTTGCCTGATCGCCCGGCACCGTCGGCGGACCGGGCTGGCGAAAAAATGCATCGGCAATGGTAGCATGCCCTCCTTTCGCGCAAGCCCTGGCGGCTGTGAGTCCACCGGGGATTGAATGACGGGTCGCGCCGTGCAGCCCAGGCTCGACGCCGTGCCGACCCTGCCGCATGGCGCGAGACCTCCTATAATGGAACCCATCATCGCCTCGATCGGAAAGGGGACCGCCATGGCTTTCGACGTTTCCAAGATCAACATCCCTCTCGGATTCGGCTGCATGCGCTTCGACGGACGCGCCGACGACACCGTCGATATCGCGCAGGTGAGCGAGATGATCGATTGCTACATGGAGGCGGGCGGCAACTACTTCGACACCGCCTGGGCCTACCCCAACTCCGAGAAGACCCTGCGCAAGGCGCTGGTCGAGCGCCATCCGCGCGATTCGTACCTGATCGCGTCCAAGTGCGTGGCGTGGAGCAACTGCACCTGCAAGGAGGACCTGGAAGCGCAGCTGCAGGAGACGCTCGCCACGCTGGGCATCGACTATCTGGACGTGTACCTCATGCACAACCTGGGAGGCACCCGCACCGCATCGTTCGAGAAGTTCGACGCATGGGAGTTCGTGAAGAGCGTGAAGGAGCGCGGGCTCGCCAAGCACATCGGCTTTTCGGCGCACTGCACGCCCGAAGAGCTGGAAGGCTTCATCGCCGCGTACCCCGAAGCCGAGATCATCCAGCTGCAGGCCAACTACAGCGACTGGGACAGCCCCGACTTCCGCGAGCGCGAGTGCGTGGAGCTGGCGCACGCGCACGGCTTCCCCGTCATCGCCATGGAGCCGGTGAAGGGCGGCATCCTGGCCGACCCGCCGCAGGCGGTGAAGGACATCCTGGACGAGGCGATGCCCAACGACTCATATGCCACCGCCGCGCTGCGCTTCACGGCCAGCCAGCCCGGCATCGTCGTGACGCTTTCAGGCATGAGCACGCTCGAGCAAGTGCAGGACAACTGCCGCGCGTTCAGGGATTTCAAGCCGCTTGACGACGGGGAGCTTGCCGCCATCGACCGCGCCCGTGCCGCGCTGAAGGAAGGCGGCGCCGTGCAGTGCACCAGCTGCGACTACTGCGCCAAGGTGTGCCCGCTAAACATCGGCATCTCGCAGTCGCTCGCCGTGCTGAACCATTTCATCAACTACGGCGATGCCGCGTCCGCCGGCTACCAGATGGGCTTCGTGGTGCGGTTCAACGCGGGCAAGAGCATGATCACCGAGTGCATCCGCTGCGGCGCGTGCGAGGACGCCTGCCCGCAGAACCTGCCCATCCTGGAGTACTTCGACCGCATCAACGACGAGATCTTCTCGGTGGAGCCCGAGCAGCCGGCGCTCATGCGCGGCAGCACCGTCGGGAAGCGCTAGCAGGCAAACCGAACGGGCGCATCGCGCTAAATCGAACGTTCGCGTCATAACGCATCCTGAAGATGACGCGTTTAATCGATTTAGCGCGATGCGTCTTGGCATCCTTTTTCAAATGCAACAGATGCACGCTATTCACCTGGGGTTTTCCAGCTCGGCAAACGAAGACCCCATTTCACCGTCGCAAAAATCGCGCTAAATCGAGCTTCCCTGCCATCGAACGCCCCGAGAGCGGCAAGATCGCACGATTTAGCGCGACGAATCACCTTTTCGGCATCAGGCGTGCGAGTGAGCCGCTTTCGACGCGGAGGTGCCGGCGGGAGCGGCAGCAGCGGAGGCAGCCTCACCCGCGTCGCCCTTGCCGAACTCCGCGCGGCCCATCTCGGTCCACTCGGGCTCCTCGTCGGGCAGCGAGCCGGCTTCCTTGGTGAAGAGCTCCTTGAGGCAGTTGTACGCCACGATCGCGCCGAGGATCATCAGCAGGATCGCGAACACGAGCTGCAGGCCCGACGTGGCGATGACCGCCGCACCCGAGCTCGATAGCGCGTTGATGCAGCCGATCGTGCTCTGCACGAGCGACGCGAACGTGCACACGAGCAAAAACGCCACCGGCACGTACAGCATGAAGCCCTTGCGTCCCGTGCATTTGCAGAACACCGCTAGCGTGATCATCGTCATGCCGCCGAGCAGCTGGTTGGACGCGCCGAACAAAGGCCAGATGTTCAGGTAGCCGCCGAACGCAAGCGCCAAGCCCAACGCCAGAGTCAGCACCGTGGCAACCCACGTGTTCGAGAGGACCTTCGCCACGCCGGTGTTCTCGGCCGCGGCGTCTTCGGCAGCGTCGTTGCCCTTGGCGAAGAACTCCTGCACCGACAGACGGCCGATGCGCGCCACCGCGTCAACCGAGGTGAGCGCCAGCGCCGACACGCACATCGTCATGAACACCGTGGCCAGCGTGCCATCGATGCCGAACGCCATCATGCCGCGCGCCACGCCCTGCGAGAAGATCTGGAACGGCGTGCCCACTGCGGCGCCCAAGGCACCCGACGTGTTGAGCTGCGTGAACATGATTGCCGCAACCACGATGGCCAGCACACCGACGAACGACTCGAGGATCATCGCGCCGTAGCCCACCGGCACCATGTCCTGCTCCTTGGAGATCTGCTTGGACGAAGTGTTGGTGGACACCAGGCTGTGGAAGCCCGACAGCGCACCGCATGCAACCGACACGAACAGCAGCGGGAACACGTAGCTGCCGTTGGCGGCGAGCGCGGAGAAGTCGGCCACCATCGGCGCGGACATCGTGGCGTTTCCGCTCGCGCCCAGCACGAAGATGCCGATCACCGCGCAGACGATCATGACGATCATCATGATGCTGGTGAGGTAGTCGCGCGGCTGCTTGAGCGTCTGGATAGGCATGGCCGCCGCGAACAGCAGGTACACCAGGATCACCGCGAACCAGCCGAATTTGTCAAGGTAGATCGGGAACTGCATGCCCACGGCGAACATCGCCACGAACAGCACGACGGCGAGCACAAGCTCCTTCCAGCCCGACAGGCCGAAGCGACGGTTGATCCAGCCGAACAGGATCGCGACGAACGTGAACAGAATCGAGATCGTGCCCGCCGTGCCGCCCGCGTACGACTTGGCGGCGTCGACCGCGCCCTGGGCGTCGAACGTGGCCTGGAAGGTGCCGGCCACCATATCGACGAACGCCGCGATGACGATGATCGTGAACAGCCAGCTGAACAGCAAAAACAGCTTGCGGCCCGTGCGGCCGATGTACTTCTCGATCAGCTGGGCGAGCGATTTGCCGTTGTTCTTGACGCTGGCGTACAGCGCGCCGAAGTCGTGCACGGCGCCGAAGAAGATGCCGCCGACCAGCACCCACAGAAGCACCGGCAGCCAGCCGAACATGAGCGCGGTGATGGTGCCCGTCACCGGGCCCGCGCCGCAGATCGAGCTGAACTGGTGCGAGAACGCCGTGAAGCACGACGCGGGCGAGAAGTTCTTGCCGTCCTTCATGCGCTTCGCCGGCGTCAGCGCCGCGCGATCGATGCCCCACATCTTGGCGAGCCAGCGCCCGTAGAGCAGGTAGCCGGCGGCGAGCACCACCGCAGCGACCACGACGACGATCATTCCGTTCATAGAGTTCCTTTCCGGGGGTTGCCTTCCCCTCCTATCGCGCGGACGATGGCCGGCAACGCGCGTCGATGCCGGCTTGGACCAGGTGATTGACCAGGCGATTGCGTCGGAAACAAAAAGAGGGCCGCGTTGCGCGACCCTCGATCAGGCCGCCCGCAGTCTCACGGGCGGACCTCATATGCATCCGACCCGTGCTAGCTAATCACCAGAACCAGAATGTCCAGCAGACCGATAAGCATATGCGGGCAACCTCTACTTTCCCCTGCGGACGCGCTCGCGCCGCCCGCTCCTTCAGATCCGAGCCGCGGACGACGCCCGTCGCCGAACAGCTCGTACCGTAGATTAGGATTGGTTTGTTTCGGGGATGTTACGCCTTCGCTACAAGAATGTTGCAAGGGAAGGGGTGTCCGAAGAGGGAACGCGGAGCGGGAATGGAAGGCGTGCTCGAACGCCCGATCCCGGGCTGTCGGGTCGCCTCGGGCTATTCCAGCACAAGCTCGCCGAAGCACTCCGGCATATGGAAGTTGGGCGTGTCGCTGTCGGTAGGACTCCATGAGAGATAATGCTTGTTCGCCGTCAGGTTGCCGCATTTGTAGAAGTTGCCGCGCAGGACGGTTCCCGATTCCGCCGTGAAGTCAGGGTAAAGCTGGCGGATGAAGTCGAACGGGATCTTGTAGGTGATCTCCCAACCGCTCTCGGTGCGTGCGGACGACGCCTCGTACACATCGTCGGCGCGCACGAGCCGGGTGCGGTTCGCTTTCTCGGTGCCGATCTGGGCTCCCACCGCGCAATTCGGATTGAACTCGAAGTTCAGATAGCGCGCATCCTCCGGCACCGGCGAGAGGAAGAACTCCAGGCAGCTGTCCTCGTAAGTGTTGGCGAGGAGATCGTCTGCCGGGTATTCGGCGCGGATATCCGCCTCATCAGCCCACATGCGCACGTAGAAGGCCTCGTCGTCGTAGCACAACTGCGCATGTGCGGCGATGTCCACGGGATCGAGCCACTGCTGGTTGTCGATGTCGAGCACGGAGATCGCATCCCAGTCAGGTGCGCCGTCGACATGCGCAACGGAATAGCTGCGCAGGGCCTCGTCGCCCGCCGAGGCATCCGCCGTCGGAGCATCCTCTTCCTGCGGTTCCGCCTCAACCGGCACGGGCTCCCCCGCCTCGATGGTTTCAACGGTCTCGATCTTCGCCGTCTGGGCGCACCCTGCAAGGCAAACCATCAACGCGATCGCACTGATCAGGCCGAACGTCCTCTTTTTCATGATGCCCCTCCTTGCGGCGAAATCTTCCTCGCAACGTCTACTTGCATGGTATCCCGATTCCGCCATCGGATGCCCCACCCGTTTTGGCCTACAAACGGGTGAGAGTCAACGCGACCCTCAACGGTAAGATGAAGGTTGGCATATCGGTCCATCCATCGGACGCCTCGCCGCCTCCTCCGCGACAGCGGTCTTCGTCCTGCCGGTCAGGAAGCCCGCCGATGCGGAACCGGCGAAGCGCCGCGCATTCCGATCGCTAGCGTGCCATTAGATGTGTCCCTTTGGCACCCTTTGGCACCTTTGGCACGCCCCGTCGCTAGGAGGCCCTTATGAGCACGAACGACCGCACCTCCGCATCCGCTCCCGTCTTCTCCCGCAGGGGCTTCCTCTCGCTGCTCGCCGCGACTGGAACCGTAGTCGCGTTCGGCAACGGCAGCGAACTGTTCGTTCGCGTGGCCCACGCCGATGAGGCAGGCGTGGGCGACCCCTACACCCTCTACGTGGTGAAGCGCTGGGAAGTGCCCGTCTACCTGTTCGACGTGACGGATCCCGCCAACCTCAAGCCCGTGGCAGGAGCGACGGCGCACATCACCTCTCTCTACAACGGAAAAACCGCCGATGCCGTCACCGACGCCAACGGCATCGCCGTCCTGGACACGCGCGAGCTGTGCGAGCCCGACCCCGATCAGCAGCCGGGCGAGGTTCAGCAGAACTACTGCTTCTTCGGCAGCGTGGTCGTGCAGAAGGACGGCTACCGCACGTTCGAGACCGGCAAGATGCGCTTCATCGGCGCAGAGGAGCTGGCCGTGGCCACCGAGCCGACCGATGGCCATCCCTACGCGCGCATGGCGGCGTTCGACGACTGGGACATCCAGTACGCCGATTCTGCCACGTTCCCCGCGACGCCGGCAAACCGCGACTCGCACGCGCTCGTCGTCAAAACCGAGGTCTCCGACGGCCGCCCGGTGCGCGTGACCGCCTACCAAGAGGGCGGCGCCAGTTTCCAGGTGGACGCGACACCCGACGCATCCGGCCTTGCCGTCGCCATGCTGGAGGGGCGCTTCCTCTCCACCCACACCGACGACGCGAGCCAGGCGTTCGCGCCGGACAAGCCTGTCTTCATCACCGTCGCCACCGACGCGGGCAATGGCGAGAGCTTCACGTTCGAGTCCAACCTCGTCGTCAAGCGGGGACACCTCGACGAGGCGTCGTTCGAGCCGGGGCAGCGATTCTCGCTCGACGAACTTGTGCCCAACGAGGCGTCCGACGCCGACTTGTCACCGGACAACGGCGACCTTTCCGTCACGCTCCCCGAAAGCATTCCCGTCATCGGCGGCGGCAGCATCAAGCTGCCCATCCCCTTCTTGCCCGTCACGATCGAGACGGACCCGCTCAGCTACATCTTCATCGCGGCAAAGCTGTCCATGTCGCTTCACAAGGGCACCGACGGCCGGGGCGACAAGAACGTCTGGACGCGCGACACGTACGAGAACTGCTCGAGCGAGGCGTTCAGGACGGCCCAAGACGCGCTCCAAAGCTATCTCAACAAGAACGCGGGCATCGCCGACACCAAGCGCTCCGCGCTCACCAAGGTGCCGGGAGGCTTTGGGTTCAGCCCCTCGTTGGAGGTGGGATTCGGCCTTTACCAGACGTGGGACGACCAGCTGCTCGTGTGGCGCGGCGACGCAAAAGGCTACGTCGAGCTCACGCTGAACCTGTCCTACACCCTGCAGTTCTTCATCGCGTGGTTCCCTGTCTACGTGCTGTTCGAGTTCATCGTCGACGCCTACCTCGCACTCGAAGCAGGCATGGAATTCGTCGACGCCGGGGAGAAGACAAAGCCGCAATTCTCAGGCGGCAGCGGGTTCACGTTCACGCCCAAGCTGGAGATCGCCGTGGGTGCGGGCGCGGGCATGTCGGGCGCGGCATCGATCGGCGTGCGCGGATCGGGCTTTTTGTCGTTCCCCATCAACGCGCTGTTCTCGCCGCGCGGCAAGCCGAACCCGCACATGAACCTCGACGGCGGCGTCGACGTGGCCATCTGCGTCCAGTTCATCGTCTACAAGGGATCGATCCCCCTGTACGCCGGACGCTGGAACAACATCTGGACCAACTGGCCCGACGACAAGAAATCGCTTGAGGCGGGCGAAGCGTTCGCGTCCGCGCACAAGGCGTTCTTCGTCAACACCCCCGACGGCGGATACGGCTACTCGATGGCCGGCGACGACGCGCACCTGCTGCAGGGCGGCGACGGCGTCAACGCGTCGTTCGTCCCCGTCACGGACAGAGAGCTTGCCGGCACCGCCGAGCTGCGCGCCGTCGCGCAGAACGACGGCAGCTACGCCTACGATGAGGCGCGCGCCGAGTCCGCCACGACCGGGCAGGCGTACGCCATCACGCCGCTCGCCCTGGGGGCAGAGGGCCTCAAGCCCACCGAGACCCTGGTCTACAAGCACGTGTTCAGCGACCCGCGCCAGAAGGTCTTCTCCGTCGACGGCGTCATCTGGATCGCGCGCATCGTGCCCGTCACCTACTCCGTGGGCACGCGCACGCGCTTGACCGTCGCGAAGATGGAGAACAGCGTCATGGGCAAACCGCAGGTGGTGGAGTTCGACTTCGCCGACTACAAGGACGCGAACGGGAACCCCGCGCCCTGCGCGCGCATCGACGCGTTCGACTGCGACTTCGACGTGGTGGGGTGCGACGAGGGCTGCAGGGCGAACCGCTGGAAGGATGGCGGCGCATTCCGCGTGCTGCTCACCATGGTCACGCGCCCCGACGGGGACGCCTCGCCCCTCACGAGTGTCGCATCCCACTCGATCGCGGCGTTCCTGTCGGTCGGCGACGACCTTTCAATCAAGACGAAGCATTTGTTCTTCGATGACTACAACCGCACCGATCAGGCGGCGATCCTGCTGTATCCGCGCATCGTGGGAGTTGGCAACAAAATCGACACCGTCGCGGCCTTCGCCCTTCACCGCATAGCTGCACCGGGAAAGAACGTATTTGACTCTGGATACAAGGAGTACCCAGCAGACTGCCTTTTCAGCTCGGACGGCGCCATCAGATTCACGAAGAAGGGTTTCTCGGACGTTCCGGACAATTGCTTCTTCGACGCATCAGGAAAACAGATCGATGCAACCGGGGTTCTCACCGACGCCAAGCAGAGCGTCGAAATCGCACTGCTCTTTCATGGCGCCGGCTCCCTGAATTACCTTATGTGCTACACCATGGCGACTTCGGATGACGAAAAGCAAGCCCCTCTTGTCAAGGCGGTCAGAGTCGTGCATACGTTCTCCAACGACAACCCGCACAATGCCGCCGTCCTCAACGCCAACACAGCCAGGGCATACTGCCTGAACCGTTGGGCAAACTTCACGTCCACCGGGGCGGACGGCTTCATGCTTGCGGACGGAAGGAACCTCACGGCGCTCTGGTACCAGCGAACCGACACCGAAGAGCTTATCCATACCCAGACCGTCCAGCTTGACGAGAGCATCCACTTGGACAATTTCAAGCTGTCCCGCGACGGCAAGCTGCTCTACTTCGCCACCGTGCTCGACGGCAAGCAGGAGGACAAGATCGACCAGGACGGCAACCGTACGCCGGGCAAGGAGGTGCACGAGTACCGCATCCGCGCGTCGCGCATCGTCACCGACGCGTCAGGCGCCTACAAATTCATGGAACCGTTCACCATCGCGCAGCTCGACCACCCGGCCGATGCGCTGGTCGACCTGCCGCTGCCCAAGTCCTACGGCTTCCTCTCCAACAGCATCACGAGCCTGGCCGACAGCGCCTCGGATCTGTACCTATACGCCGTTCCCAAACTCGCGCACCTGTCGCTTATCGGCTTCACCCCCATCGGCAAGACGGTGTGCGCCGGCAACGAGGAGACGTTCCTGGTGACCGTCCGCAACGACGGCAACACGGCAATCGACTCGTTCACGCTGGTGGTCGCCGACGAGTCCGGCGAGGTCGGGCGCATCCCGGTGAGCATCCCCGACGTGCAGGCGGTGCTCGAGGCCAAGGACGCGCCGAACGACTCCGACGCGCTTCTGGGCTGGTACGGCGCCGCGCCCGCCGAGGACCTCGACACGGGCGCGGGCCTCCGACCCGGGCTCATGGAGGTGCAGCCGGTCGCCGACGTTCCCACCGAGGCGGGCGTGGTGCTGCCCGGCAAGCAGCGCACTTACCGGTTCAACTGGACGGTTCCCGAGCAATGGCACGGCGAGACGCTCGTCGACGTGAGCATCGACCTGGGGTCGCTGACCGTCTCGACCCAGCCCGGCTGCTGCGAGCTCGAAGAGGTGCGCACGCAGGCGGTGGGCGCCCTCGAGCTCGGCATGCCGGCGAACAGCCTGCAGAACAGCATCTCAGTGGAGCTGCCCCTCGCGACGGCGCAGTAC
>UMHA01071038.1_pt1 | contig 14105 bp, 7 predicted proteins | sample 1965401 | NCBI WGS metagenome assembly UMHA01 (sample SAMEA4836085, study PRJEB28245) | human gut metagenome | biome: gut microbiome; material: fecal sample | place: Denmark | collected 2008 | reverse complement strand
ACCAACCCCGGTGATGAGGACAAGAACCCCGGCGAGGGTGAGGGCGACGACGCCAACAAGCCCGATGAGGATAAGAAGGACGAGGCCCCCGATGGGGAGAACAAGGACGAGGAAAACAAGGACGAGCAGCCCACCGAGGAGCCGACCGATGAGATCGACACTCAGGAGGGAGAAGGCACTGACCCTGTGGCTGTCGAGCCGAATATCGAGTGGTATACGAAAGATAAAGATGTCAAGAAGTTCACCATTAGCAGTGCGGCAGACTTGCTCGGCCTGGCACAGTTGGTGAATGGTGAGGCAAAGGAAACGGCAGAGGACGGTACGACGAAGAATATCGGGGCCATAAACTTTTCGGACTGTGAAATCGTGCTGGCAAACGACATTGATCTGTCCACCGTGTGCCATCCTGCGGATGAAAGCGGTGCCGCTGAGGTAAACTGGACACCCATCGGTAACGATGCAAGCCATGCTTTTGCCGGTACATTTGACGGTGATGGTCATACCATCAGTAATTTGTATATTTCTTTAGAACAGAAATGGGAAAAAGCCGCAAAATTGTATCAGGGACTGCTCGGAAATGTGAGCAAAGATGGCATAGTGCAGAATTTAATCGTTACCGGCAGTGTAGCTGTTACAAACAGTGTGAATAAAAATGTAACGTATGTCGGTGGTATTGTCGGCGGAAATAGTGGCACAGTGCAAAACTGTGGCTTTTATGGCACAGTTCAGGTGAAAAAGAAGCTGTCAACGAACGTTACTGGCGGAAACGGCGGCGTGTCTGGCCCCACCGGAAGTGTCATTAACTGCTGGTATGTTTACAAGGGTTCTGTTCCTTCGGGGTATCAAATCGGCGTAGCTGGCAGCACTGCTACAAATTGTTACCAAAACGCATATAACAACGCAAATGCGAAGGGAACCTACAAAATTTCCGACAGATTCAAAGGTATCGAGGTCGTTATGCTGCTGAATGATAAGCGCGGCGACGGCAAGGCATGGAAGCCCGGTGCGATTCACCCGGAATTTCTGGGTGCTGATGAGAAGCTGGTGGTGCTGGAAAAGTACGATGAAGCGTGCACAGCAAATGTGGAGATCCGCGGGACGGCCGATATGTATACCGTTATATCCGATGCAGACGTTATAACGGTTACTTTGGCACGAACCGATGATGGCGTTGACAAAATCGTATGCCAGATGAAAGATGGCACTGTTAAGACGGAGGTTACAAAAGAAGGCACAGCAGTTCCCATCAGTGCCGGCATCAATTTGATCTATTACGGCACAGAAGAGAACTTCAATAAAATAAAGCCGGATACGACATGGTATAGCGCTAACAAGAATGCAACGATTACTACAAAAGAGCAGTTGGCGGGTTTAGCCAAGCTGGTCAATGATGGTACGTTCAAAGCAGAAATCGTTGCCTTGGGCGCAGATATAGACCTTTCCGGCTATGTCTGGATCCCCATCGGTAAGGAGAAGTCTCCGTTTAAGGGTACGTTCAAGGGCGGGCAAACAGATAAAACGGGAAAGTTCACGTCTTATGCAATCTCCGGTTTGAATGGCGATCTGTTCGGCGTAGTGGAAAGTGGCAACAATAAGCTGGCCGCCCAGTATGTGACAATCGACGGCGGCACAGGCCGGCTTGTGAATGAGTTGAAGTCCGGCAAGGTGGAGAACTGTATGTCCACGGCAGAGGTGACCAAAAGTGCCGACGGTGGCCTGGTGGGTACGGTCGTGGCCGGTGCAACGGTGTTCAGCAGCTATTACTATAACGGAAAGTGCAAGGACACCCCTGTTGTGGGCAGCGGCAAGGCGACCAACTGCTTCTATCTGGCGGAAACGTCTACCTTTGGCAGCACGGCCGATGAAAACGGCGAGAACGGCGACACTGGTGCCCGGACGGCGGAGGAGTTTGCCTCCGGTCAAGTCGCGTGTGAGCTAACCGCGAACGGCACTATATCTTATTGGGGGCAGACCGCGTCGGAACAGCGCCCCAAGCTCAGCACGACAGACACAGTATACAAAGTGGTTCTGAAGATGAGCTACGCAAGCGATGAGCTTAAGGACGTCACGGTGAAAGCTATGTGCGGTGATAAGAGTGGAAGTGTGCTCTATGTTAACTCCGGCGCGAAAATAGCGTTCGAGGTGAACAAGAACGGCATCGACAGCAATATTCATGTGGCATTTAATAAAACGCTCGTTGATGATACCTATACAATTGCGGGTTGGGATAATCCGGAAATAATTACCTGTACTGTGTCGAAGGATACTGCGGACTATAGTTGGTATTACGACAAGGACGAGCAGGAATACAAGTCATCCCCCTATGAGATCAAAACAGAGGAACAACTGCTGGCCTTCGCTGCGTTGGTCAATGGTACTGCTAATTTGAGCAGTATTACCGGCGAGAACACCGTTGCGACACGCAGTGATAATTTCAGTGGGAAGACCGTTCAGGTGGCCGACAACATTGAGCTGAGTGCCGCAACTGCGTGGACACCTGTCGGAGATGCATCAGGTAAAGCATTTAGCGGGACATTTGACGGAAAGGAACATACGATCAGCGGCCTGACAGATTCACTGTTTGGATATGTCCAGAATGGTACGCTGCAAAACATTGTTCTCGGTGTCAGTATCAATAAAAGCGCTATAACAGCGGGTTTGGTCCTCTATTTGAAGGGGCAGAGCATTATTCGGGACTGCACCGTAAGCGGTATAGTTGAAGTAACTGAGAGATCTGCAAGCGGCATTGTATACAGTGCTGAAGCTGGAAGCAAGATCGAGCACTGCGTAAATAATGCAAAAATTACGATTACGAACGGCAGCAACACCATGTATGCGGGTGGTATTGTCGCTGTCTTTAACGGAAGCGAACTGAAGTTCTGCCAGAACAGCGGAACGATCGCCGGCCCTGTGGCGGGCGGCATCATCGGTAATCGCATCACAAAGGGCGGCGATATTCGTAATTGCCTGAACACCGGCGGGCATACGCAGGAGGCATCATCGGCTTGATCACAGTAGCTGAGGAAGGGACGGCGGATCAACCGTTTGCTGTGGACAATTGCCGCAATGAAGCTGTCGTAACAGTTAGTGGGACTAATGCTTATGCGGGTGGTGTGATTGGCTTTTCTGATACAAACGCTTGGCAATCCGCCAAAGTAACAGCTGTGAACCTTGCGAACATCGGTGCAGTCACTGCCGAAAACGGGACTGCCGGCGGTGTTATCGGAGGGAAAACCAAGATCAGAAATAAAGAAGTTGTTTTGGTGCTACACAATTCGTACAATCGTGGCACGGTGACCGGTTCACAGGCTTACGGCTTTAGCGGTGCAGGCGATATCACGAACAGCTACTATGCTTGTAGAGTAAACGCAGAGGACAAGGTTTCCTACGTCGACAAAAATAGCATTGAGCAGTCGGTCAGCACAACAAATTACAAGGTGGGTGAGACCGATGAAACGTTGGTCGACACGCTGAACGCAAACCGAGGCACAGCGCTGGCATGGTTCGTCAATCCGGAAAAAGATGTTAAGTGGCCTATATTCGCCGTAAAATGGAATGGTGATAAGGATGAAAATTCGCCGCTTGCCGCGATCAAGGTCACATACGACGCCAATGGCGGCGAAGGTGGGTATGTAGATGTGGTTTACACACCGGCTGATACCGACGGTAAACCGACGGAGTGTACATATACCGTACTTGGAATAGCGGATACCGGTATCATTTCTGACAACGGCACATTCGTCACATGGAATGAAACCCAAAGCGGCGGCGAATCCGGCAGCCATACCCCCGGTTCAACGATGGAGTTTACCGGAGACATCACCCTCTACGCCCAGTGGGATGCTATTTGGGCTGGCACTGGCACGGAGTCAGATCCGTATCAGATCTCCGATGCCGAAAAGCTGACTGCTCTGCAAACGCAGGTCAATGACAAGGGCTTTAGCTACATGGGTAAGTATTTTGCCTTACCCGCAAATGGCACTATTACACTAACGGGTGAGTGGACGCCTATCGGTAATGATACGGCTACTTTTTCGGGCAATATCGAGGGCAACAACGCCACCATCAACGGCCTTAGTGTTACGCAAAATGGCAGTGCAGGACTGTTCAGAGACCTTAGTCCTCGTGGTACGACAACGTATATTCGAAACTTGGCTATCAGCGGCACGGCGACCTCTGCCTATGGCCATGCTGGCGGCTTGACCGCGGGCGTCGCTGACGGGAATATTACGTTGTCGAACATCACTACAAATGTGGCGGTAAGCGCTCCACGGAGATCTGCCGGTGGTTTGATCGGATATGCCGGAGCTCCCGATGGCGGAGCAAAAGCCCACTATATCAAGGTCGTTAGCTGCACAAATAAAGGAACGATAACAGGTACAACAGCGGGAGGTATCGCCGGAGCTACTGATATTTCCAACAATGAGTGTTCACAGTTTGATTTGCAGAACTGCCGCAACACCGGCTCTGTCACCGGCGCAGTCCGAGCCGGTGGTATGCTTGGCGGCAGCACTGACAGCAAGGCTGTTGGATGTGAAAACAGCGGCGTGATCGTGGCTACGGGAGAGCGTGCTCAAGCCGGAGGCATAAGCGCTACCGCTTTGCAGTTGGCCGAGCGCTGCGTGAATACAGGAACAGTCAGTGGTACGTTTGCGGGAGGCATTGCATATGATTTGCCTATAAACGGTAAGGCTACACGTTGCCGAAACGAAGGCTCTGTCACCGGCACAAATTTAGCCGCGGGAATTGTTGTGCACGGTGCTACGGCCCGAGGGGGCTATGATGCCGGGGTATCTTTTTCCTGCAATTTTGGCGTGATTACTGCGCCGAAGGCTTACGGTATTGCTTCCGGGGGCATTGTCAAAAACAGCTTTACCTATAATGAAGGTAAGCACGTTGCTATCAGTGAAAGTAAAGATAAGGTCACAAACTCCTACTACCTTGCCAGCAGCGCGACCGAGTTCCCCGCTACAATAGGCGGTGAGCCCGCCACGCTGGACGATTTCCGCAGCGGCAAGGTAGCCTGGGGCGTGGATGGCGGCACCGGTGCACACGCTAACTACTGGACGCAGGGCGCAAACAACTATCCTGTCCCCATCGGTGAGGGAACTTCCACCAGCTACTACCGTGCCAAGGCCGAGTGCGGCACAGGCGGTGCAGTGAGCATCAAGAGCAGCCGCAACTTCACTGGTGACGCGGACAATGCGGTCTATGGGCCTAAAGGTATGAGCGTGACCGTCACGGCCACGCCCAAGGACGACACCTTCGGCCTCAAGAGCCTGACGCTGGATCTGATGGGCACAGGCAGCACCACGGCGCTGGAAAGTGGCGACAGCTTCACGCTGGGTGAGGCCAACGCGCTGGTGGTGGCCGCCTTCGCCAGCACCGGCAGCGGCGGTAACGGCGGTGGTAATGGCGGCAGCGGCGGTAACGGCGACGGCAGCGGCACAGATACCGGCGACGGCGCAGGCGATGAGGACGATGAGGGCCTGCAAGACGGCCTGAATATGGATGTGGAGTACAACATCAAGGGCCTGGTGCTGGCCGCTTACGCCGAGTGGGGCGCTAACGGCGGCGGTAAGACCTTCGCCCAGTGGCTGAAGGCTTCCCCCAGCGTGCTGCGTGCGTTTATCACCAACAGCCTGGACAACATGGCCGCAGCGGCTAAGTCCAAGGATACCGACGAGGCCAAGAGCCTGGCAGCGCTGCTGCTGGCCAGCTTGAACGAACACAGTGGCCTGAACAGCAAGAACGGCGACATCATCGGCAAGGCGCTCCAGCGCTACATGGATACCGGCAGCGAGGCGACCTTCAGTACGTGGCTGACCACCGGCAGCGGTATGGCCAGCGGCACAGTGGAGGAGATCCTTGCACAGTACACCGACAGCCTGCTGAACTTGACGGAGCGTCTATATGCCAACTGGGAGAGCAGCGGCACGTCCCTGACCTTCCCCCAGTGGCTGGATGCCCAGCAGGTGACGATGGAGAGCCTGTCCGAGAACGCGGAAGAACCTGACACCGATACCGACGACACCCAGACCTCCGAAGCCCCGGAGGATGTGCCGGACGGTCAGGAGGCCGAGGGCGGTGCCAGCGGCGGCGGAAACTCCGTGTGGGAGGTCATCGGCACGGTGGTGCGGGAGAATCCCATCATCGTCTGGAGCATCGTGGCTGTCGTTGCAGCCTTGATCATTGTGGGCGCAGTGCGCCGTTACCACAAGGTCAAGCGCGATGAGCGTGACGATGTGGCCAGCAAGAAATAAGTGAAATAGACGGCTCTTAGGGGAGCAGTCTGCCGATTCGCGTGGGCGGAATTTCCGTCCACGCGAATACGGCTATATAAACGGGAACGGGAGGGATGCCTCTGTGAGAAGAAAAGTGCGGAATTGGGCGGCGTTTCTGCTGGCGCTGGCGCTGGTATTGGGCATGATACCGGCGGCCTATGCAGCGGGATACAGCATCACCGTCAACGCCCCAACGGGGAACGACCTGCCCTATTGGGTGTTCGAGAAAGCGGGCGTAGACAGCGCAGATGTGCTGAACCTGACGGCCAACGAGGGGCATACTCTGCCCACAAGCAAAGTCGCCCGTGTGTCGTTGGCCGTGGGTAAGAACAAGGAGGATGAAGTGGCCTGTGGCATATCTATCAACGGGATGTACTATGTGCAGTCCGTGACGCTGGACCACCCGGACTTCTTCACCGGCACGGTGGAGATACAGGTGGGTAAGGATGCCCAGTGGACCGAGGAAACATGGGGCAGCATCACGCCGGTGGAGAGTTCCAATATCATTGGCCGGGTGCAGTTCAAGAACGGCACATTCACTGGGGATGTGAGCATCACCGTCAGTCCTATGACGGCAGCACAGGCGGAAGCGGCGCAGAAGCTAAACCAGCGCCAAGTTGTGCCGCAGGGCAAATACACAGTGGCACAGATCTCCGAGGCTATTCAGGGCATCATGGAACAGAAGCGTTCTGCGCTGGGCTTGGAAGATGGCGACTATCTCCTCTCCGGGGACGAGCTGACCTACGCCGGCAGCTCCGCCACGGACTGGCTGCCCATCGGTCTGAGCCGCTGCGGTGTGGAGGACGACTATGATGCCTACCTTGCGGCCTTGCAGACCTACGTCGAGCAGAAGTACCGTGAGCCGGACAAGCTGGATCGGGTGAAGGCCACCGAGTGGCATAGAATTTCTCTCGCTGTGCTGGCCTGCGGCGGCGACCCCACCCATTTCGGCAAGGATGAAAACGGCAGCGACATCAACCTCATCGCGGACGGTGTATATGACCGCGGCAAGACCGTGGACATCGGCGCGCAGGGGCTCAACGGCTGGCTGTGGGGGCTTATCACGCTGGACAGCATGAAGTACAACATCCCCGCAGGCTCGTCTTACACCCGCACGGAGATGATCAAGAAAATACTGTCCTTCCAGCTCCCGGACGATGGCTTCAACCTGCGGTTTGCACAGGGCAGCACCGCAGATCCGGACATCACGGCCATGGCGATACAGGCGCTTGCACCGTACTATCGAAACGCCACCTTCAACGTGAAAGACCCCGTGGACAAGGCGCTGGACTGCCTGTCCAAATTGCAGCTGGATACCGGCGACTTCCGCAGCTGGGGCACACGGAACTCCGAGTCCGTATCGCAGATCATCGTGTCGCTGTGCTCCATCGGCGTTGATCCGCAGAACGACACCCGGTTCATCAAGAACGGCATCAACCTGCTGGACGCGCTGTTCTACTACCAGCAGGAGGACGGCGGCTTTGCCCACTCCTACGAGTCCGATCCCGGCAACCCCTCCGCCATTCCCGGCGAGAGCAACAGCATAGCCACCGACCAGGCCCTGCTGGCGCTGGTGGCCGTGTGGCGGCAGGCACAGGGTATGAGCATCCTGTACGACTTCCGCCCCGGCAGCGTGTCCGCCAAGATACTGACGCCGGAGGAGAGCGAGGTGTCCTTTGCGGGGAGCTATGAGTTCACCGAAGCAGACCAACAGCAGGCGGACGCCCTCCCCCAAAAGCTGACCACGGAGAACGATGCCGAGGTGACAGCCCTGCTGAATAAGCTGAAAATGAGCCGTGACTTCGACGGCTACGACACCTACATGACCAAGCTGACGCAGGCCAAGAGCGACATAGACGCGCTGTACGCGGAGATAGAGAGCCTCAACGCGGACATCCAGGAGCAGATCATCTCCATGACCGAGCCGGGACTGGGCGAGAAGCCCACCGTGGACAGACTGGTGAAGCGGTACAAGGCGCTGTCCGACCATGACAAGGAACTTGTCCAAAACTGGGATACCGTACTTGCGGTGAAGGCACAGACAGACGCGGCGCAGAGAAACCTGTTCCTTATCATTGGCGGCGCGGTGGTCGTCATGGTGGCCGCAACAGTGGTCATCCGCCGTAGGAGGGAGAGCAAATGAGAAAGCACATCACAAAACTACTCACGGCGTTGCTGGCAATCGTCATGCTCCTGCCCGTGACCGCGCAGGCCGCCTCCACAGACGGCTGGACGGACGAGGCGGAGCAGGCGTATCAGACGGTGACGGAGCTGGTCGTCCAGCGCGTCAGCGAAAGCAAGGACTACCTTGCCGCGGCCACGCAGGAGGAAAACGCCAAGGCGGTCTATGCCCTGTGGACCTCCGGCGCAGCTATCCCCAGCGGCTTTTATGACGAATACTTGCAAGCATTGGCCGACTGGCTGGACCTTGCCGTCAAGCGGGGCAAGACGGCCTACATCCCCGGCGCTATCCGCACGGTGGCGGCTATGAGGCTGGACGTGACCGACTTTGCCGGACACGATCTGATGGATGCCCTGCGGAAGCCGGAGCTGGTGGAGGCGGACGAGGATCGGCTGGATATGCTGATGGACTTGGACGCCGCCGGTGACGCCGGCAAGACCGACGAGTTCAACGCGCTGCGGGAGCAGCTTCTGACGGAAGCCCTTGCCCGCCAGCAGAGCAGCGGCGAGTTCCGCTACACCTCCAAGTGGCCCGCGGAGTTGAAGCAAAAGGGCGTGGACGGTGAGCCTGACCGCTTCGACTATATCCTGCTGACCGCCAAGTCCGTACAGGCCCTCGCACCTTATCAGGATCGCAAGGACGTATCCGCAGCCATTGACAAGGCGTTGGATTATCTATCTGAGCAGCAGCTCCCCAGCGGCGGTTTCGTCAAGTACGGCGATGAGGACGTGGAGGAAGACGCGGCGGTGCTGGAGATGCTGGCCGCGCTGGATATTTCCCTCACGGACGAGCGCTTTACCAAGGACGGTCACACCGTGCTGGACGGCATGATGGGGTGGTATCAGGATTTCTATTTTGAGGAAGCAGAGAATGCGCCGAATCAAGGGTTTTACCGTCATTATATAAGCTGGGATTATAACGCTCTTTGGGGCGGCTGGTATCATAGTACAGCGAAGGTGATGCCGAAACCGCCAAGTATATCGCTAGATGAAGAGACATTTGATATGGTGGTCACCACTGTATTAAGACGGAGGTATATTAATCCTGTGGCATATACAGGCTTGTGCAGTATTAGGCCGGTCGCGAAAGCGGCAAGTGTTGCTGTCAACGCGCCTACCCCATCCGCGTCCGCGTCCGAAAATGTGTCCGCTATAGATTTTTCCAAATTGCTGGATGAACAGAAGGCGCTCTTTGAGCAGGGGGTATCCGATGGAAGCCTCTGGAACGAGGATACATGGATGGTGACAGAGAGTGACATATCTTCTTTTGCGAGGGAAGTCTTGGCGTTCGAAAAGGCGAATGGTGGGCTTTCCCAAAACGAAAAAGATCAACTCTCAGAGACGATGAGAAAGCTCATTACAACCAGCAGTGAGTATTATATGGGGAACAAAGGCGCAACATTTTCGAAAGAGGCAGTTAGGGCTCTCGCCGTACTGGGAATGAATCCCGCTGATGTGGATGGGCTGGACTACCTCGCTCCATTGACGTCGCTCGATGGTAAGGAGTTTCGGGAGTTCAGTGACAGCTTGATGGATATTGATGCAGTTGATCCAAGTGTTTGGCGTGCACGAGGTGTCGATGTAAATGTACTTGTGGATGAGTACGCGGCAGCTATGATCGAATACCAAATGCCAAACGGAAAGTTTGACGATCACTATAAATATGTTCTTGAAAAGGGCGATGATTGGCAGACAAGTAAGTTTACAAACAGGGATGAGGTAAAGTTAAACGCCAATATTGTTGAAGCTTTGGCTGCACATCAAGACAAGGAGTATATTGCCAAAGCGGTAGAGAATGCTATCGAATATCTTTCTTCCGTACAGTTTGCAGATGGCAGTTTCCCGGGCAGAGATGGCCAACCTGATGGGGAAGCTACTCTCGCTGTGCTGGATATGATGAATGCGGCAGGCATCTCTTTGGACGATGAGCGCTTTGTGAAGAACGGCAACACTGTGGCAGACGGACTGAGAACGTTCTACATTGATGGGCTTGGGTTTGTCTCCAAAACAGAGGTAGAGGCTGATGCGGAAAGCCTGACCGAGTTACCTTCTTACGAAAGCAATGTTATGGACTTTTCCTCCACCGTATCTGCCCTCACCTACCTCCAAGCCGCAGAGAACGGCAAATTCGGCCCGGACGGCAAGGGCAACAGCGTGTTCGAAATCGTTGGCTCTGCCTTAACGGAAACGCCGCTGGGTGCTATCCTGCTGGCTGTCATCGTGGCGGCACTACTGGCCTTCGGCATGGTGCGCCGTTACCGCCGCATCAAAAAGGAGCAGTAAGATGAAAGCAAAAATAGAGCATATCATCACCCTGCTTCTGACAATTCTTTTGCTGCTGTTCTGCTCTGCCTGCGGACAGACGCAGACTGAGCAGCCGGAGGATACCGGCGATAAAGACCTGTATATGACCGAGCCTGTCCCGGAGGGCAAGCCCGCCCCGGTAGAGCCGCAGGATACGACGGTGGATACCACTACGACCCACACCTGTACTTTCTCCATCTCTTGCGAGACCATTCTGGATAATATGGACAAATGTGTGGAGAACAAGAAGTTTCTCGTACCGGCGGACGGCGTTATCTTTCCTGCCACGGAGGTAGAGTTCAGCGAGGGCGAGAGCGTATTCGATGTCCTTCAGCGCGTCTGTCAGGACAACGCCATCCACATGGAGTCAAACTGGACGCCCATGTACAACAGCGCGTATGTAGAGGGTATCAACAACCTCTATGAGTTTGATGTGGGCAGTTTGTCCGGCTGGATGTACAACGTCAACGGCTGGTTCCCCAACTACGGCTGTTCCCGCTATGCCCTGCAAAACGGCGATGTGGTGAACTGGGTTTACACCTGCGATCTGGGCTATGATGTAGGCGGAGGCTACTCCACCGGAAGCTGATGCCACATCGCACAGCATAGGAAAGTAAGGCTTAAACAAAAGAACTGTATAGAAACACCGCCAGCAAAGCGGCAATCACGCTGTTTTGCTGGCGGTGCTTTTTATCATAGAAGTTCAAAAAATCGACAATTCCATACAAAAACATCGCATTCACGTAGACCATTGTAGAACGAAACTATGACACAAACGGCCATAAATCGTGTAAAATTAGCATATCAAGAACAAAACAGCGTATGTCCACCGGCAAGAGGTCCGCCGAGGATCACCGAGTGCTGGCTTTCAAAATACACAAGACAGGAGGGAACATCAGTGCCTTTAGTTTGCTACGTTTCGGAACTTGAAAAGAACGTGTCTTTGGACGCTGAACGTTTGCTGCGTCTTCTGGGTGTATCCGGAAAGCTGTCTGGGTTTCACTTTGCCGTGTATATGTTGGAACAGGTGCAGGAGAAGCCGGAGTATGTCCTGCTGATCACGAAAAGGCTCTACAGTCAGATGGCACAATATTTTCATACTACCGCCAACTGCGTGGAAAGAAACATCCGAACCCTTGTGCAAGCGTGTTGGAGACAGCCTGACCACCGCTTACTTGAGCGTATTGCAGGCCACCCGTTGTCGCAGCCACCGACGAACGCGCAGTTCATTGATATGGTAGCCGCTTTCCTCCGCAAGTAAGTCCTACACGGTTTAGCCCCCTCCGCCCACAGCGGCGGCGTATCCCCCTTGCGCTGCCGCTGTGGGTTTTATATAGACTGGCAGCTGCCGTCAATCGTGTATTGACCTCGGCTGCGGGCCTATATGCCCCATGCTCCTTGAAAAGCGCACTTTGCGCGTCATACAGCAGACAGGTACGTTCGTGCCGGTGTGAGCCAGAGGACAGCGCCCGCCATGATCTTCCGCACGGGAGGGAGCGAAACAGGCGTTGTTCCGAAACAGAGCGGCACTCTGTTGGCCATGACCATCGGCACCCTTAAAGATACTCCCGCATTGGACGCCCTCAAAGCATCGTGCGGCGCACCCATCAGTATGGGCCGGGGTGAGATTCCCGTGAGGCTGGCAGCCACCAGCCGCCTGTTTTGCTTGAGCGTTTTCCTTAGATGAATTTGAAATAGATGCATCTAAAAATGTATTGGTAGAGGAAGCTCCCATCCGTTGCTAAGGATAGGAGTTTCCTCCACTGATATAATTCCATATCAATTTTTTGCGCGTATCACAGCACCATGCTACAATTCCTTTGAAGCATGGTGCTGTGGTCACAGAAGGGAGGTTGCTATGAGTATTGACCACGGAGACACCAACAAAAGCCTTGGCGGAAAGCGGACATACACCGTTGAGGAAATCGCAAAAATTCTTGGTATCGGGAGAACTGCTGCATACAACCTTGTCCACTCCGGCGTGTTCAAGATGGTGCGGATCGGTTCTTCCATCAGAGTTTCCAAAGTGTCCTTTGATGATTGGCTGGATAAACAGACGCTGTAGGAGGTTTATTATGGCATCTATCAAAAGACGTAGAGGCAAATATCATGTCGTTTATTACTATTTCAATGAATGCGGAGAAAAGAAACAGAAATGGGAGTCCTTTAATACGGAAGCGGAAGCAAAACACCGCAAGGCAGAGATTGAATATAAACAAGGTAACCGCACCTTTATATCACCCAATAAGACGACCGTTTCCGCCTTTCTCGATGACTTTGTGAGCTTGTATGGGGTGAAAAAATGGAGTCCCAGCACCTATGAAGCCAATACGGGGCTGATCCGCAACTATATTGCCCCGCTGCTTGGCGACACACTGATGCAGGACGTAACTACCATCGCAGCGGATCGGTTTATTACAATACTGCAAAGGACGAAATGCCCTGTTTTTAAGAACCGATACAGCAAAACGGAGTACATGACACCTGCCAATATTGAGCGTATCAATAAACTCCTTCGATGCGCTTTCAAACAGGCTGTACGCTGGGACATCGTCGCAAAGAACCCGTTTGATAACACAACTCTGCCAAAGGTCAAGCGCAAACCCCGTGAGATATGGGATGCGGCGACGATTCGAAAGGCGTTGGATGAATGTAAAGATGGGCGTCTTTATGTTGCTATCAACCTGTCGTTTGCCTGCTCATTGCGAATCGGAGAGATCGTTGGCCTGACCTGGGACAACATTCACATTTCCGATGCGGATATTGCCAACGACAACGCCTATCTGTGTGTGGAGAAAGAGCTGGCTCGTGTGAAGGAATCCTCCCTTGCTATTTTGGGCGAAGAAGAAATCATCAAAAAATTCCCTCGAACCATGTACTTGGAAAATGCCAGCACGGTGATCGTGCTGAAAACGCCGAAGACAGAAAGCAGCGTTCGCAAGGTGTGGATGCCAAAAACAGTGGCTTACATTTTGCGGGAGTGGAAGGACTCTCAGGATAAGCAAAAAGAGTTTCTGGGCGATGAATACCTCGACTACAATCTCGTTGTAGCACTGCCAAATGGCCGTCCCTGTGAGGAAACGGTTATTTCCAATGCTTTCCGGAGATTGAAGCGGGATGCCAAGCTCCCTAATGTGGTGTTTCATTCTCTTCGTCATTCCAGCACGACTTATAAGCTGAAACTTAATCACGGCGACATCAAGGCCACACAGGGCGACACAGGGCATTCACAGGCCGATATGGTCACAAAGGTATATGCTCACATTCTCGATGAAGACCGCAAGGTCAATGCACAGAAGTTTGAAAGTGCGTTTTACGCAAACCCAGATCTGCGCA
>UMHA01032370.1_pt1 | contig 14295 bp, 18 predicted proteins | sample 1965401 | NCBI WGS metagenome assembly UMHA01 (sample SAMEA4836085, study PRJEB28245) | human gut metagenome | biome: gut microbiome; material: fecal sample | place: Denmark | collected 2008 | reverse complement strand
TAATTAGCAGGACTTATCCTTTAAATAAGAGAAATGAGGTTTTTATGGAAGAATTAATTCAAGAAAAATTAGAAGAAATTTATAGTAAAAATAGAATAAAAATAAGGGTTGAATTTGTAAGTTTTGGATCATATCAAGTAGATATATTCTTAAATGTAGTTGATGAATATCATTATTCATTCACATTTAAAATGGATAATAAATATACATTAGATGTAAATATCAATGATATATGTATTAAAATAGATACAATAATTTTAAAATATTATAGAGGTGAATAAATAATGAAAGATAGAATAAAAGAAATAGAAGAAAAATATCATAATTCAAATTGTTATTTAGATTTAAAAAATAATACAGTAACAATTGAAATATCTTTTTTAGATGATTTTAAATTTTTATTAGATTTATGTAAAAATAGAAAATTGGGAAAAGATATTACAGATAGATATATTGGAATGATAGAATCATTTGAATGTGATATGAATTTAGCTAAAGATAGACAAATAAGATTAAGTAATTTACAACAATTAATAGATGAAAAAGATTTTGATGTATTAAAAGATATAAAATTATTGAAAGAATTATCTTTTAATTTAAGAAATAAAAAATGTTCAATTGTAATGGAGGAATAACAATGTTAAAAGGAATTGATGTAAGTGAATGGCAAGGAAAAATAAATTGGGATAAAGTAAAACAAGATGATATAAAATTTGCTATTTTAAGATGTGGTTACGGAATGAATTTTACTTGGCAAGATGATGCCAAATTTGAAAGAAATATAAAAGAATGCGAAAGATTAAATATACCTTTTGGTATTTATCTAATGAGCTATGCAAATACAGTAGAAAAAGCAAGAAGTGAAGCACAACATATATTAAGATTATCGAAAGGACATAATCCTTCATTAGGTTTATGGTATGATGTAGAAGATAATGCAACATCAGGATCAGTAGGTAAAGAAACGTTAACAAATATAATTAATACATTTTGTGGGACTATTAAAAACGCTGGATATAAAGTAGGAGTATATGCTTCACTTAATTGGTTAGATAATAAAATAGAAAAACAAATAAAAGAAAATTATCCAATTTGGGTAGCACAATATTATTCTAAATGTGAATATGATGGAAAATATGTATTATGGCAATATACTTCATCGGGGGAAGTAAATGGAATATCAGTCAATGTAGATATGAATTATTTATATGATGAAAGTTTATTAGATGATAATGAAGAAGATCCAGTCATAGAAAATGATGAAGAAAAAAGAATTAAAGAATTGCAAATAGCATTAAATAAAGATTTTAATTGTGGTTTAGCTGTTGATGGAATAATAGGATCAGCAACCACAAAAGTTGTTATGGATCATTATTTAAAATACTTTACTAAAGGAAATTTTGTAAAGTGGACACAAACACAACTAAAAAGAAAAAGTTACGATATAGGTGGCTATGGAATTGACAGTTGTTATGGTAGAGATACAGAAAAAGCAATTAAGAAACTACAAAAAAATAACAATTTAATAATAGATGGTTGTGTTGGAATAGAAACAGTAAATATATTAGTTAGATAGGAGTGATACGTAATGGCAGATTATGAAGCTCGTATAGCACCATTTATAAATGTAACCTTTTATGTTACTTCTGTTTGGTGGGAAGAACCTAGAAATCATAGAGGGTTAGATATTGCTACACCTGATCCTCGGGAATAACTTATATTCAATGTGTAATGGTACTTTAATAAGAAAAGACTATGACACTGGTGGGTATGGTAACTATATAATAATGAAAGATGACATAACTAAAATGGGTTTTTTATATGCTCATATGCGTGAGCAAAGCCCGTTAAATGTTGGGGATAAAATTACAATAGGACAATATGTAGGGCATGAAGGAACAACAGGTAATTCAACTGGAATACATTTACATATTGAAATGCAAGATTTAACAGATCATGACTGGATATTTGGAGCTCCTAAAAGTTATTATACAAACCCTGCTACCTTTATGGGATTTCCGAATAAAGAAGGAATTTCAGTTATATATAATGGTACACCAGGACCTGGACCAGGACCTGGACCTGGACCAGGACCTGGACCTGGACCAGGACCAACTACTATAATTAGAAAAAAATTTCCATGGCAAATTTTTACTAGAATAATAAGAAAAAGAAGGAATATATTTTAAAATATATTCCTTTTTATTGACAAAAAATAAATTTTGTGCTTATAATAAAATAAGAACAAAAAGAAAGGAGTATATATTATGGATATAGCTACTTTACTTGGAAGTTATGCATTTCCAGTAGTTTCCTGTATTGCAATGGCTTGGTATGTAAAAGATAGTTCAGATAAAAATAGAGAAACAACAAAACAATTAAATGAATGCCATACAACGGAAATGTTAGCTTTCAAAGATGAAATCAAAGAGGCATTGAACAATAACACATTAGCATTAAATAAACTTTGTGAAAAATTAGGAAAGGAGGATAAATAATAAATGAAATTATCTAAAAAAGAACTAATGCAAAGAGTATCTGACTTAATTGAAGATGATGAAATAAAAATTTCTGTTCTGGAAGATATGGAAGATTCTATATCAGATGAAGGAAATCTTGATCAAGTTATAGATGAAACAAGGCAAAAAGAATATGAAGAACTTAAATGGAAATATGAAGATCTAAAAACAAGATATAAAGACAGATTTTTAAAAGGTTCAGAAGAAACTGAAAAAGAAGATATTGACGAATCAGAAGAAACTGAAAAAGAAGTTGTCGATATTAAAGAAATATAATTAAAGAAAGAAGGAAATAAAATGGCAAAAAATAGAGTAAGTTCACAAGCAAACTTAAAAGTTAATGATTCAGTAGAATTGTTAAGCTATGTTATTAATGAAACACCATTATTAAAAGAAAATATTAATCTACCTGTTCAAGGTGAATCAATAAATGGAATTGGCTCAATAATTATGAAGAATGTTGCGTATAAAAACGCCTTTTTAAATACTATTAATCTAATAGGATTAACAGTAATTACAAGAAATCATTGGGAAAACCCATGGAAAAAATTTACAGATAAAGGACAATTAACATATGGACAACAAGTAAGAGAAGTTATTTGCGATATTGCAAATATATATGATTATAATGAAATGCTTAAAAATGAATATGATTTTGTTAAAACTGAAGTACCTAATGTAATGTCATATCTACATGAAATTAATTATCAAAAATTTTATAAAACAACTACATCTGATGAACAAATGGCAATGGCATTTGAAACAGGAGATTTATTTAAATTAATCGATCAAATTATAAATTCTATGATGGAAGGTTACGAGTATGACTCTTATCAAGTTAACAAATATATGTTAGCAAGACGTATTTTAAATGGTACAGTAACAACAGTACAAATAGAAGATATTGCAAATAAAACAGATAGAGAGATAGTATCTGAAATTAAAGAGCAAAGTAATGATATGTCTTTTAGATCTCCAAATTTTAACCCTGCTGGACTTAGAAAAGCAACTGATTTTGAAGATCAATTTGCAATAGTTTCTACAAAATTTGATGCTAAATTTACAACAAATGTACTAGCTACTTCTTATTTTAAAAGCGACGCCGAGATGAAAGCACAAATGGAGCTTTGCGACCGGATTTGGTAAATTTGATACAGAAAGATTAAATTTAATATTTGCAAAACGTGATGAAAATGGAAAAATTATAGAAGGCGAGTATTGTGATGGATATGTACCAATTACAGCAGATGAAATGCAAAAATTAAATACAATACCAGCTGTTATTGTTGGTAGAGATTTCTTCCAAGATTACTATTACGGTATGGATAATGCTCAAGATGGTATGACAAATTTAAAACAAACAGAATTTTATAATCCTCAAACATTAAAAAGAAATCATTTCTTACATACTTGGGGAGTTGTAAGTACATCACCATTTGAAAATGCAGTATGTTTTGTAACAGAACCTGTTGCAGTAACTGGAGTTACAGTAAATCCTCAAGAAGTTTCAGCAAGTGCTGGACTTGATGTACAATTACAAGCAGTTGTTAGTACAACTGGATTTGCTAATCAAGCAGTAACTTGGGCTATTACTCAAGATCCTGAAACAGATTCAGCAAAAAAAGCTAGTGTTGACTTAAATGGTAAAGTTCATATTCCTGCTGGACACGTAGCAACAACAGCTGAACAGATTTCAACATTAATTAAAGTAACAGCAACTAGCGTATTTGATAAAACAAAAACAGGTGAAGCTAGTATAACAGTTCTTTAATAATTTAAGACTGGATATATTATCCAGTCTTTTATTTTAATTTATGAAAGGAGAAATACATGAATCAAAAATTAATAAATGCACAATTATCAAATAAAGTTACTTGCGATATGTATATAAGACAGTTTTTAAATTTAGCTGAAAATGTTTTTAGTTTTAAAAATATAAACAATTATATTGATACTGCATATATGAATAAACATTTAATAAGTGATGGAGGAATTGCATTTTTTAAAGATGAATTAATTTCAGAAGATCCTTTATGTTTACCATATGCAGTAATTGGTCGACTTGATGTATATGGTAGACCTCAAAAAATCCGAGTAATGTCGCAAAATGGTTATTCTAGAACATTAGATAAAGATGAATTTGTTATTATGTATGATAATAACGGAAGATACCCTTTATATTTAGATATTTTGCAATATGCAATTCGCTATTCACAAGCGACTAGAGTAATAGATATCAACATAGACCAGCAGAAGACTCCCAGATTTTGGAAAACAAAAACAGATAAAGAAAGATCATTAAAAGATATTATTAATAATGTAGATGGATACTCAAATATTGTTGTAACTTATAATGACATTGATCTAGACGATACAACACTTGTATTACAACCAAGTCCATTTGTAGCTGATAAAGTTTCAATTGAAAAAGATAAAATATATAATGAATTTTTAAGGCTAATAGGGGTTGCGAATTTAGCCTACCAAAAGAAAGAAAGAAATATAACAGATGAAATTAATGCAATGCAAGGCGGAACAATAGCATCTAGATTTACAAGATTTGAACCCAGAAAAAAAGCAATTGAAGAAATAAATAAAAAATGGGGTACTAATATTGAAGTTGAATATTATGACGGAATACCTACAACATCTGAAGAACTTGAAAATAATATTGAAGAAACGGAGGTTGAAGAATAATGTTTTATCCGTATATTGATAATAATTATTTTTTAGGGTTTCCATTTTTACCTAGAAATTGTGAAAAACCTCCAACAATTTATGCTTTTTTGCAAAGTATAGTAAATTATGGAAAAGATGAAAAAACAAAAACTAAAGATTTAGCGAAAGAAGGAAGATCAAAGATATTTGATTTTGATTATCCTTTAAGTTCAAATATTAATAAAGAAGATTTTGAATGTATGATTCTTAATCACTATTTAATGCGTAGAATCGGTTTTGATACATTAACTATATTTAAAATAAAGTTAGATGTAAAATTAAATGAAATTATGCCTAAATATAATAAAATGTTCGATAGCGTTTATAATTGGAATATATTTGATGATGGAGAAAAAACTGTTAGATCTGGAACTGATAACAGAAATACAAATACATCATCAAATACATCTAATACTTTAACAAATACATCAAATTCAAATAATACATCAGATAGACGAAAATCAGATACACCACAGAATAAATTATCAAATGTAAGAGATGGTTCATATGTAACCGAATATAACTACGATACAAATACAGCAACAGACAGTTCTAATTCAGAGGGTACATCTAACAATACCACAAATACAAAAGATGATAATAATTACAACGAAACAATAACAAAAACAAATTCAAATAAAATTGAAATATTAAAACAAATACAAACTGAAATAAATTCAATATATTCATTAATCTTTAATGATTTAGATATATTATTTTATTCTGTAATTTAAGGAGGAAATTATATGGCAAATTTTAATTATAAATTTTTAACACCTTTTAAATTCTTTATGCTACAAAATTTTCCATTCATAGATGAAGATTTTGACGCAGTAACAAATTATCAAATGTTATGCAAAATGGCAGAAGAAATAAACAAAATTATAAATTCTCAAAATTCAGTAGGTAAACAAGTTGAAGATCTAACAAATGCTTTTAATAATTTATATAATTATGTACATAACTATTTTGATAATTTAGATCTACAAGATGAAGTAAATAAAAAACTTGATGAAATGGTAATTGATGGAACTTTAGAGAAATTATTAGGAGATGCTTTTAAAAATAAAATTGATAAAACATCAATTGAATTTTATGGAATTAATATAAAAGGTGATGCAAACTCTAATTGTTTTATAGTCAAATTTAATAACGGAAAAACTATGTTTATTGACTGTGGTGGCACTTATGAATGGGAACAAATTAGACTAGCAATAGCTGAAATTGGAATTACTAAATTTGATTATGCTATTTTAACTCATTATCATGGAGATCATATAGGAAATTTATCAAACTTTTTTGCTACATATGATCTAAGTAATTGTGTTTTCTATACTCAACCAAATAACTTAGACTGGACAAAAGTTCCTGATCTATATGATAATTATAATACAGTTATTAATATATTAAATTCACATAATATCACACCTATTGCTCCTCTAAATAATACAATAATTACAATTGATGACGATACTTACATTAGATTTTTGAATAATGATCCAGCTTGGTATGATGATTATTATAATGCAATTTCTGAATATAGAAAAGATTATCAAACAGGAAATGACTTTTCTTTAGTTGTTGAAATTCATAACAGAGATACTGTTATTTTATCAACTGGAGATATTGAACAAACAGCAGAATCAAAAATAGCATCTTATTCGAGAAAATGTGATTTATTAATTACACCACATCATAGTTCAAACCGTAATATAAATATTAATTACTGGAAAACTATTTTTCCAGAAATAGCTTTAATAAGTGCTAGTAAACAGATGCAAGACACATATTCACCAGTTCACAAAGAACTTAGATTTTTACTTGAAAATGGAGTTCCTACTTATTGTTTAGGTTATTCACAAGGAAATGTTACTAAATTTGTAGGTGATGGTTATAAGATTTATCTAGATACAATTTCTACAACTTCTAAATTAAGAAATAATCAATTATATGGACACGTTTATGAAGTAGTTCCAATGTTTTCAACTTCAGCTGAAGAAAATGACATATCTATTTCTAAAATTTTTAATAATATACAACCAGGTGAAATTGTAAAAACAGTTGTTTATACAACATTTCTTCCTTTATTTACAGAAATTCAAAATATATTTACTGGAATTACTTTTCAAAGAAGTGGTTTTCAAGCTGAATTTTATAAAACACAGTATGGAAACAATTGCTTTATTGAAATATTACAATTTAACCCAGCAACTAGATTAATAGCACAAAGTCATGATTCAGGAACTACCTGGCAAGTATCAGGATCAAGTACAATTGCTTATACTTCAGGTCATGATAATTTAATAACACTTCTTACTAATTTACCAGAAGGCTCTTATACAATGAACTATACTCCAGATAGTTCTGATAAACCATTAGTTATTGATGAAGATAATTATATTTTAAATATTAATATGTTACAAAAAGGATCTGGAAATATTTTGGCAACCCCCAGAGGTAAAAGTTCAAAAGCTTGTGCAATTGGTTGCCTAATAAATAATAATCTTACATGGAAATTATTAACAAACACAATAGGTCCAGGGGAATTGATAAACGGACATACAGCATTATTAAATAAGCTAAATACATTAACTTATGGTAATTATATTTATGCTTATACTCCCGATGCAAACGATAGTCCATTAGTAGTTGATGGTGATAATTATGTAATATCAATAAATATTTTATATAATAAAAACGGTGTTGCATCTGGTAACATTATAGCTACACCAAGAGGAAATAAAGCAAAAGCACCTGCTATTGGTTATATGATAAATGGTGAATTAACTTGGAAATTATTAACTGCAAATTAAAAGAGGGATTATATATCCCTCTTTTTTTATACAATTGAATTATTTAATCCATAATTTCCTAAATTTGAATGATCATGCCAAATAGTAACACCTTTACGACAAGCATTATTAATTTGTTCCATATAATTAGAAGGGACTTCCCCGTAACCAATTTCTTCAGATGATCCAATTTCTATGTAATTCCAGTATTTTCTGCCTGTTATATTAGGAGTTGTTAAGCATTTAATAGCATATCCAAAACGGGTGAAATAATCGTCAATTATTTCTAAATATTCTTTTTTAGCTCTCATATGATGAAATGCAAATATATTACTTCTGGCTGAAAAATTAACATCACCTGTATTATTACCTCCACTTATAGAAGGTAATAAACTAGCTTGATAAAATTGACCTATAATATTCGCAATATTTCCGGCAGTAGAAGCAATGTTACCTGATGCAACACTAGCCACAGTTGATACTATACTAGTCGCAATATTTACTCCGTTTTGTGTAAGCCAATTAGTAAAAGAATCTGATGACCAAGAACAACTAGGAAATTTAGAAAGGGATAAAGACTCATCATAATTACTATCTATATTCTTATATCCTTTAGGTACTAAACGAATTGAACCTCCTATTGATACAGCACATTCTATCTCAACAATTGGATTTTCATTTGTTTTTCCATCTAATATAAAATCCTCGTATTTGTATATATTATAATTTCCGACATTATTAGAAATTAGCATGTAATTATAAGGATAACAAAAACATTTGTTATTTTTAGGTGTAAAATCATTATATTTTCTTACTACTTTAAAATTGTATGGAATTATTTTACTACTATCACTATCATTTAATAAGTAAAAAGTATATGCAGCTACTCCAGATTTATTATATTCAGTTGTTCCTATTGCATCTACTAAATATTTAGGTAAAATATAAACATTTTTTAAACTCTCTATTTTATTCGCCGTATTTATATCACTTATAAAATTATGAATTTCAGGTAAACCAATACTACCTGAATAGGCTTTAAATAAGAATATCCAAGCCCCTGATAACGAACCATTTATTTTTGACATACCTATAAAATCTTTTTCTGTATATGGATTATAAGTACACTCAAAAGCATAATAGAATTGATTTTTATCACTTTCTGATGAAATAATTGGAAAACCTTCATAACTTTCTTCAATTACTTCCCCTACATCTAAATTTTCTGGAACTGTATGTAAACCAATTGTATCATCATTTACATGCTCTCTATTAACAAAACAAGTTTTTACTTTCCAATATGAAAACCATGTACTCCAACTATCAATAGTATATTTAATTTCTGTGTTTTGCTCTCCATTATATATAACATCATCAATAAAAGCAAAAAACCATTTATTTGAATAATCTTTATTTTGAAACGCTATATAATTTGATTTTAAAGCATCTGAATAACTGAAATTTGTTGATATTGAACCTTTATTTCTAATAAATGAATAATCGTTTGCAATTGCAACTAGGTGATCTTGACTTTGGCATAATTGTAGCATCTGTTCTTCACTATAACTTAGAACATTTACATAATTTTTATCCATTTTTATTCCTTTACATAATATAATCTTACTAATTAAATCACTCATATTATCCCCTCCTTATTTTTTCTAGAATTTCAATTGCTGTTTTTAAAGAAAATATTATTTTTTCTTTATTTTCTTTTAAATTTATATTTGAGTTATTTTCTAATTCAGATAATAATATTTTTAAATTTTCTACCATAATACTTTACTTCCTTATCATAAAATCAATAACTTGTTTAAAATCTGTACCACATAAATCTGATGAAAAAAATATTTTATTTTCTTTGAATTTCATAAATAAATTTCTTAATTTATCATTTTTTATAGATATGTTGTAAATATCTCTTTGCCAATAACTAGAAACTCTAATTTCATCAGAAAAAACAAATATATTTTCTCTAAATTCTTTTTGATGTGGATATACGAAAAATATTGTTTCATGCAAAACTTTATCTTCTAAATAATCACATAAAAAACGGAATCCTTTATATTGAAACCCAAATCTAAATAAAACATTATATTCATTGTAACTTTTAGGAAGTTTTGGTTGAGGAAATGTCTGCCAACTTCCTTTGTCTACCATAGATGATGCATTACCAATTGCCATTGTTTTTCCACCTGAAGATTTACAATATTCAATTGCAATTTTTACTTTGTTTTCTTCATTCTGAATCTCTTTTACCTCAATTTCACCTTGTTTTAAGTTACGGAATATATTATCAAGTCCCCATTCTTTAATATACGGGCATACTCTTGATATTGAATTTCCTACCATATAAATTTTTGTTGTTCCTCTTTTTCTGTCAATAGTAGAATAGAAAATCATCAGTCTATCTGGTTCGTGAGGTATATAAGTACCTCTTTCCATAAATTCCTCAAAAATTATTATATCAACGTCAAGAAAAGATGCTGACGACATATGTTGCTCTGTTGATAAACTCATAACATAACCTATTTTTTCTATTCTTTGAGTTTTTCCTGTATTTTCATCATATATCGAAAAGTATAATACTTTTCGATATTGACTGATACAATTATACTTATTATTAGTAAGTTTTGCAACATCAACATCAGCAAAATATTGTTCTATCCATAAATTTGATATGTCTTCTCTCCAACGTCTAAGTAAAATAAATCTTCTACCAGTCTTTAAATAATGTTCAACTGCTTTTTTATGTTTAACTTGATATGATTTTCCGTTTGATTTTTCCCCATAAATTAAATTAAAATTCGCATCTTTTTTATCAATATTATCAATATTATAATGAATTTGTGCATTACTCATTATTATCCTCCAAAGTTTTTATATATGAAAATAATTTAAAACATTCAACTTTTAATTTTTCAACAACTTTTTGTTCATTATCTGATGAAGCATAACCTTGAATTAAATTTGAATAATTTATATTTAATTCGTCACATATATTTTTTATAGATTTCATTTCTTTATATAATGTTATTAAATCAAAATTACTTATTTTAGGCACTTTTATCCCTCCTTATATATAGATCTTTTACTTGAATCATCTGAAAGTAAATGACAATATTCTTCAGATTTTCCTAGTGTATATGTGTTAGGTACTAAACAGCACCCGCATCTTTGTTTTACGATTTCTTCGTTTCCTTGATAATCAACTAGATTATAATCTTCTTGATCATCATTATATATTAACATATTTTTATTTGTATCTTGTGCTTTAAATATAAAATTATCTTTAAAATCTTCTAGACTTTTAAGTGCTTTTGCTCCTGACTTAGGTACTCCTGAAACCGTTATATGAATTTGTTTATCTTCACTATCTATATAAGCATATTTTTTTGCCCCTTGTGTTATAAATTCATCATATGAACCATCATTATCAAAAACACCTAGTAAATGACGTTTTCCTTTTTTGTCAACTGGAGCAAATTTATTTATATCAATTTTTAGATCTTCTGATACTTTTTTTATCTTTTGTTTTACTTGTTCATTATAATTATTTATTATATTAATATCATAATCTCCTGCAAGTTTTAGTGAGTCAGTATCAGCATATACAACGTATTTATCTAATTTTATTAAATTACTAAGTAAATTATATCTAGCCCAAGCTGTAACCCACACCCCATAAGAAAATGATAAAAAACCTTGTTTTTTTTCTTTTTGTAGCATCTCTAATATTACTTCATTTTCAAGTGGTACTTCACTCCAACCTGTAATATTATCAAAAATTACATTATCTTTAATATTATTTGTAACACTCATACCATATAATGAATTAAACATTGCTTTTTCTAGTGCATACTCTACTTCTTTACCCTCAACACCTTTATATTCAGTCTTTTTAATATATTTTTCTAAAATAAATTCAATAAATTGCTTAGGTAAATAATCATAAATAGAATAATATACTTCTTCAAATTCGTAACTTTCAAATTCATATGAATTATACAAAAATTTAAAATCTACATCAGTAAGTACAATTTCAAGTTCTTCTGCTGCGATAACTCTTCCATTATCATATTTACCTTTTAATATACTTTTACATTTACTTAGTGAAATAAAATTATTATAATATTTACTTTTTATATTTTTAAATTTAACTACTAAAATATAAGCAAAACAATCTAATAATTGATTATATGTTTTTATTCTACATTTTTTAAATTCTGTTGAAGGAAATTTGCAAGTTACCATTACATAAGGATAGGCACTAGTTTCGTCCCAAGAATCAACATTTTTAATTATTTCATCAGTATGAATCCAGTTAGAATGAGTGTATCCTCCTGCAAAAGCATCTAATAATAAATTATAAATATGTCCATCTGTATTTACAGATTTTCGAACTTTGTTTCGATAACTATAATCAGTATCAATTAATTCATGTAATTCACGTCTTACGTGTCCTGTTGAAGTTAATGGAATATTTTTTAATGTTTCATATTTTTCAAGTTCTTTTTGTATATAATAGTATATTACTAAACAGTCATTTTCACAATAATTTAATTCTTCATCAGATAATATTGTTTTACTATTTCTAATTTTTTTATAATCCAAATTTCCAACAAGTTTTTTAACTGGTAATTGATAAATTTTAGGAAGTTGTTCTAACTTTACATTTGTCATCATATATGTACAACGGAATTCAAAATTAAAATCTTCAATTTCAAACTTCATAACTTTTCTTGACTTTCTAGCAAATACATTTTTCATTTTAAATGGTTCTCTTAAATATTGAAACTCATATGCTAAATTATGTACATATACATATTTTTTATAATCTGTTGCCCAATTTTCAATTCTAAGCATAAAAGCTTTTAATTCATTCCAAGTTCTACCATAATATACTTGATCATTAATTCCAAACATCCAGATATACATATTAGACATAAAAATTGCATCTTCTTGATCTTTTTTACTTAGTTCATCATACTTATACGCTGGAATTGTTTTACCATTTAATATTAAATAAGATGAAGTTTCAATATCAAATGTATAAATTGTATTATCATATTTTTTTCTTTTTCCTTTAATATCAACTTGATGCCCTGTATATTCTTTCCAATTTAACATATATGTTACCCCATGACATAAATATATAAACTTTCTAAATCTGCTTTTAATTCTTTATCAATTTCTCTGTATATATAAGCTTGTATTTGTTCAATAAATGTTTCTTTATTCCAATTATTTTCTTTTGCAACTTTAACAAAAGCCCAAAACTCTGATGGTGTCATATACTCATAAATCCAAGTATAATTTTTACCTGATTTGTATAAAACATCAGCTTGTTTATATGAAATTGGTTTACCTGCTTTTTCTGAATATTCTTTTGTTTTTGCTTTTACTCCTGATATTTTAGACAATGAATCATTCAAAAATTGATTTGTTGCTTTAATTATAGCTTTCATTTGAAGAAATGAAAAATATTTTGAAGTTCTTATTCTTCCAGTTTCACTTAAAGCTTGTACTTCGTTAGAACTTAAATAATCATATAATTGCTTAGATGCAAATGTTCCTTTTTCTCCTGTTAATCTTTCAATTCTTAATAATCTTTGATTTGCTCTTTTTGCTAATTTCTGTAAATCATTATATAGCTTTTGTTCTTCTTTTGTCATTTCTTTTCTTGTTGCCATTTGTTATCCCTCCTTATAGAATAATAAAGGCTTATAAAAGCCTTTATTTATATAAGTTCAAAACCTAAAGCTTTATTTGAAGAATTTGACACAGATTTTTTTATTATTTTAATTTCAACACCTTTTTGTATTTCTTCTATTCCATAAACTCTTATTAAGTTTAATATTGACATTGCAAAAATCTTACTAGCTGTTACGTATCTATCTCCTTCTTTATCAACTAATATAGTAACAACACTAACCTTTTTATCTTTGATTACTTCTCCAGTTTCTTCATTTAATTCAATTTCATCTTCTGGAAGATTTGATATAATTCTTTTCATAAATATATCACAAATTGTAATATTTTCACCTACTATATCATTTAATTTTATATCGCATTCTCCATTTTCAATATTAAATACTTGCTTTTTGTCTTGTATTGTTGTTTGTGTTAATATTTGTGTTCCTGCTTCTGTTGTTCCCTCAGCTTTTACTAAAGCTAATTCCTTTGATTCATTTTCAATTTTGTTTTCTTCGTTTTCCATAATAAAACCTCATTTCTCTTATTTAAAGGATAAGTCCTGCTAATTA
>UMHA01029427.1_pt1 | contig 14501 bp, 12 predicted proteins | sample 1965401 | NCBI WGS metagenome assembly UMHA01 (sample SAMEA4836085, study PRJEB28245) | human gut metagenome | biome: gut microbiome; material: fecal sample | place: Denmark | collected 2008 | reverse complement strand
AGGTCAAGGCTCGTCGTGTCGGTGGTGCGACCTATCAGGTCCCCATCGAGGTCAGACCTGCCCGCCGCCAGACCCTGGCTCTGCGCTGGCTGGTTGACTACTCCCGCAAGCGCAGCGAAAAGACCATGAAAGAGCGCCTTGCAGGCGAGATCATGGATGCTTGCAATAACCTTGGCGCCGCAGTTAAGAAGCGCGAGGATATGCACAAGAACGCTGAGGCTAACAAGGCCTTTGCACACTTCCGTTGGTAATCCTGTCAGGAGTATCAGATGCCTAGAAAATATTCACTTGAGAGAACCAGAAATATTGGTATCATGGCTCACATTGATGCCGGTAAGACCACTACTACCGAGCGTATTCTGTTCTATACCGGTGTCAATTACAAGATAGGTGAGACCCACGAGGGTACCGCTACCATGGACTGGATGGAGCAGGAGCAGGAGAGAGGTATTACCATCACCTCCGCCGCTACCACCTGTTTCTGGCGGGATACCCGTATAAACATCATAGATACACCGGGCCACGTGGACTTCACCGTTGAGGTGGAGCGCTCCCTGCGTGTGCTGGACGGCAGTGTGACCGTCCTGTGCGCCAAGGGCGGCGTTGAGCCCCAGTCCGAAACCGTCTGGAGACAGGCCGACCACTATCATGTTCCCCGTATGATATACGTCAATAAGATGGATATTATGGGCGCAGATTTTTACAATGTGCTGAACATGATTCATGAGCGCCTTAAGTGCAACGCCGTCCCCATTCAGCTGCCTATCGGCAAGGAAGACAGCTTCCGCGGTATAGTGGACCTGGTGGAGATGAACGCCCGCATATTTTATGATGATCTTGGCAAGGACATGCGTACCGAGGAGATACCCGAGGATATGCGTGACCTGGCTGCAGAGTACCGCGATAAACTCCTGGAGGCCGTTTCCGACTTCGATGAAGAGATCATGGAGCTGTATCTTGAGGGCGAGGATGTCCCCGTCGACAAGATAAAAGCCGCTATCAGAAGGGCAACTGTGGCCGTGAAGATGGTGCCCGTGGTCTGCGGTACCTCCTACAAGAACAAGGGCGTACAGAAGCTGCTGGATGCCATTGTGGACTATATGCCTTCTCCCTTGGATGTCCCCGCTGTGGAGGGCACCAATCCCAAGACCGACGAGGTGGAGACCAGAGAAGCTGACGATGATGCACCTTTCTCTGCCTTGGCGTTCAAGATCATGACCGATCCTTATGTGGGTAAGCTGGCTTTCTTCCGGGTCTATTCCGGCACTCTTGAGACCGGCAAAACGGTTATGAACTCCACCAAGGGTGTGAGAGAGCGTGTAGGACGCATCCTGCAAATGCACGCAAACCACAGAGAGGATCTGACCCAGGTCTGGTCCGGCGATATTGCCGCTGCCGTGGGACTTAAAAATACCACCACCGGCGACACCCTCTGTGACGAAAAGAATCAGATTATTCTGGAGTCCATGGAATTCCCCGACCCGGTCATTCGCGTGGCCATTGAGCCAAAGACAAAGGCCGGCCAGGAAAAGATGGCCATTGCCTTGGCCAAGCTTGCTGAGGAAGACCCCACCTTCAAGACATATACGGACGAGGAGACGGGTCAGACCATAATAGCCGGTATGGGCGAGCTCCATTTGGAAATCATTGTGGATCGTCTGCTGCGCGAGTTCAAGGTTGAAGCCAATGTGGGCAAGCCCCAGGTATCCTACAAGGAGACCGTGCGGCGGGCCGCCACCGTGGATACCAGGTACTCCCGTCAGACCGGCGGTAAGGGACAGTTTGCCCATGTCAAACTCACCATTGAGCCCAATGAGCCCGGCAAGGGCTATGAGTTCATTAACAAGGTGACCGGCGGAGCTATCCCCAAGGAGTTTATACCCTGCGTGGATCAGGGCATTCAGGGAGCCATGCTCTCCGGTGTCCTGGCAGGCTATCAGGTTGTGGACATTAAGGCCACTCTGCTGGACGGCTCCTTCCACGAGGTGGACTCCTCCGAAATGGCCTTTAAGATCTGCGGTTCCATGGCCTTCAAGGAAGCCTGCCAGAAGGCCGACCCCGTGCTGCTTGAGCCTATAATGAAGGTGGTCGTCACCGCTCCCGATGATTACATGGGCGATGTTATGGGCGATATAAATGCACGACGCGGCCAGATAGTAGGTACCGACATCAGAAACGGCACTGCCATTATCGAGAGCAATGTGCCCCTTTCAACCATGTTTGGTTACGCAACAGATCTGCGCAGCAAGACTCAGGGCAGAGCTACCTATTCCATGGAGCCCAGCCACTTTGTTGAGCTGCCCAAGAGTTTGCAGGATGCCCTGGTGAACAGTCGCTCGGGTTCCAATAAATAAGCTTAAATTATTCACACTAATTATTAGGAGGATATTCTAATGGCAAAACAGATGTACAACAGAACTAAGCCCCATGTAAACATCGGCACTATCGGCCACATTGACCACGGCAAGACCACTCTGACCGCTGCCATCACCAAGTACCTGGCTCTCCAGGGCAAGGCTGAGTACACCGACTACTCTTCCATCGACAAGGCTCCTGAAGAGAGAGAGCGCGGTATCACCATCAACACCGCTCATGTTGAGTACGAGACCGACAAGCGTCACTACGCCCACGTGGACTGCCCGGGTCATGCTGACTACATCAAGAACATGATCACCGGTGCTGCTCAGATGGACGGCGCCATCCTTGTTATCGCTGCCTCCGACGGCCCCATGGCTCAGACTCGTGAGCACCTGCTGCTGGCCCGTCAGGTTAACGTTCCTTCCGTTCTGGTCTTCCTGAACAAGTGCGACCAGGTTGACGACGAAGAGCTGCTGGAGCTGGTTGAGATGGAAGTCCGCGAGCTGCTTGACTTCTACGGCTTCCCTGGCGATGAGACCCCCATTATCCGCGGCAGCGCTCTGAACGCTCTGGTCTGCGAGTCCACCGATCCCAATGCCCCCGAGTATGCCTGCATCAAGGAACTCATGGATGCCGTTGACACCTGGATCCCCACTCCCGACCGTAAGGCCGACCAGCCCTTCCTTATGCCCATCGAGGACGTGTTCACCATTTCCGGCCGTGGCACTGTTGTTACCGGTCGTGTTGAGCGTGGCCGCGTCAAGGTCGGCGACAAGGTTGAGATCGTTGGTCTGAAGGATGAGCCCACTGAGACCACCGTTACCGGCACCGAGATGTTCCACAAGACCCTGGAGTATGCAGAGGCCGGCGACAACGTGGGCTGCCTGCTCCGTGGTATCGACAAGAAGGCTGTTGAGCGTGGCCAGGTTTTGGCTGCCCCCAAGACCATTCACCCCCACACCAAGTTCAAGGGCCAGGTTTACGTCCTGTCCAAGGACGAGGGTGGCCGTCACACCCCCTTCTTTAACAACTACCGTCCTCAGTTCTACTTCCGTACCACCGACGTTACCGGCGTCATCACCCTTCCCGAAGGTGTTGAGATGTGCATGCCCGGCGATAACGTGGACATGGATGTTGAGCTGATCACCCCCATCGCAATCGAAGTCGGTCTGCGTTTTGCTATCCGTGAGGGTGGCCGTACCGTCGGTTCCGGTGTTGTTATTGCCATCAACGAGTAATTAACCCGTAAATAGCAAAGTTTTTAAGGCGCTGCGAAGTTTCGCAGCGCCTTTTCTATTTGTATACTCTTAGTATGAAACAATTTACTATGGAATTCGTCTATATCTTGAAAGTTCCGGCGTGCGCTGCCATATATATTGAGCCTGTCATAATTAACAAGTCAGGATATAAAAATTTATTACATTTTTCTAAACAAATCGAAATCTTGCTTGTGTTTGAAATACAATTATGATAAAATAACTCAGTATTTTGGAGCATTGTGTCCAGGGTATTTTTCTAAAAATCTTGCTTTGAAGGTGCTAATGTGAGTAACACTGTCATTGAATATGAAATGAGTCCAGAAGAAAAGGAAGCGGCAGCCGAGAAAAAGGCAAAGCGTGCCAGACACAGGAAGACTGCGAGAGTTCTTGACCGTATTGCCGGTTTTATAATCGCCACGGTTGTAGTTGTGGGCTGCGCGCTTTTGGGCCTTCTTTATGTTATTGAGAAGGGTCCGTCTCCTTCCTTGCGTGACACCTTTGTGAACACCATGGATGAGACCCGCAGATTTAAGTTTGTTCCTTCCATCTTTCTTACTGACAGCGAATTGGAGAATATTCGTGTTGCGGCCAAGATGGATCAGGATATTACCACCGATACTTCACTTATAAATATTGCTGCTGATGATTCCGAGGAGGCAGCCGAGTCTGCATCATCTCTGGAGGAAATGGGCTTGGTTGATGATGATGGCGACGGCGTAATTTTCAAGGAAATCCAGCATGGCAACTCTGAGGGTTATATGCTGATCGTTCTTGACCCGACCAGAGTTTTTGTTGCTATGCCTGATGTCTACGGCGGCAGCGGTATGACTTTGGATCAGTTTGCAGAAAAGTATGATGCCATTGGCGGTATCAATGCCGGTGGGTTTAAGGATGACCAGGGCGGCGGCAGCGGCGGCTTCCCTCAGGGATTGACCATAGTTGACGGATATTGCTATAACGATGAGTTTGGTGTGACTGAGGGATCTGCCGGTTTTGACAGCAACGGTATTCTCCATGTGGGTTATTATACATATGAAGACTGCCAGAAGAACGACATTGTGAATGTTGTGTCCTTTGGCCCGATTCTTATATCCAACGGTGTACCCACTCCTGAGGAATACCTTACCAGCGGCACCAACCCCAGAACTGCAATCGGCCAGAGGGCCGACGGTGCAGTCATAATGCTGGTCATGGACGGTCGTCAGATACACAGTATGGGCGTTACTTATCAGGATCTGGTGGATATAATGATGGACTACGGTGCAGTAAACGCCTGCAATATGGACGGCGGTTCCTCCACTGCAATGTACTATAACGGCGAGTATGTAAACAGCATTTCCTCCTCCAACGGTCAGTGCCGTGCGTTGCCCAACGCATTCATGTTTAAATAAGCAGGGGGTCAAGAAATGGCCAGAAAGAAAAAAAACAGCGGCAGAAAAACCTATTTTATCTGCCTGAGTATATACATAATTTTGCTGATAGTTGCCTCCGGCTTTGGACTTAATCTGGTTTGGCAGTATGCTGAGGAATATGAAAATTCCCGCGTGCAGAACGTCGTGGAGGAATATGTGGCCAATCTCAGCGAAAACCTCTGGGATGACAGCATAGCCGAGACCATTGCAAATATGCCTCACGAAGTGCAGACCGATGAGGAGTGTGCTGAGTACGTAAAGGAAATGCTCAGCAGCGGTATCACTTTTAACCGCAGTACCAGCAGCGAAGGTGGCAAGGTGGTAAACTACGAGCTGCGCTGTAACGGAAATGTATTTGGAAAGCTGGGTCTCATAGAGGACGAAAGTTATGCGGACAAAGTGCGCTTTGGTATGCTGCCTTGGAAAGTCTTCAGTGAAGAGTTTGACTTTAACGCTCTATACACATCCGTCACAGTTACTGTTCCTGAGAGCTATGAAGTATATCTCAACAATGTGAAGCTTGGGCCTGAGTATATAGTCGAAGAAGGCATTAAATATGACGTGCTGGAAGACTACTACGATGAGTTTGAGGGCTTGCCAACAAAGGTAAAATATGAGTTTGACAATGTTATTGGTACGGTAGATACCAAGATCCTGGATGATAACGGGGACGTGTTTGTCATAGACGAGACCAAGGACGATTCCCAGTTTATTAAGGATTGCTCTCAGGAGGAGCTAAATAAGCTCAGCGACTTTATGGCAAAGTTCTTGGATCGTTACTTCCGCTTTATAACCGGTGTGGGTGACCCAATGTATTCCTACGAACAACTGGCTCAGTATCTGGAGCTTGGCAGCGAGCTGGATGAGCGTTGCAAGGTCAATATGGATGGCTTGAGCTGGTCCCATACTACCTCCGTGCGTGTGGATTCCACCACCCTTAACGGTGCGGTACAGTTGGGAGACGGCTTCTACCTGGTGGATGTATCTGCTACGACTACAGTGACATACCCCGGTAAGAGTGATACCGGAGAAGTAAGTAATGATCAGAGCATGAAGATTATTGTCAAGGAGACTGCTGACGAAATTAGGGCTATCTCTCTGGATAAGTATGCCTGAGTAAAAAATAAAAAAGTAGCCGGAAGGTGTCTTTATGAACGGTGACAATCTATATCAGAGAGATCTTGCAATTGTTCTTCCATCGCTGAATCCGGACAGAAAGTTTGCAGCGGTAGTGGAGGGACTTCTGGATGCAGGTTTTGAGGAAATTGTTATCGTTGATGATGGCAGCGATGAGGAAAACAAGTCATTTTTTCAGCAAGCGGCAGTGCATCCTCAATGTCATGTATTGACACATGAGATAAACCGAGGGAAAGGTGCCGCGCTGAAAACGGCTTTTACATACGTTCTCAGAGAACTTCCAACGGTGAAAGGCGTTGTCACCATAGATGGAGATGGCCAGCACCTGCTGCCGGACATTATTGCCTGCGGTGAGAAGATGCTTCAGCTGAAGGATAAAGTAGTGCTGGGATGCAGGGACTTTAACAAGCCCGGCATACCGCCGAGGAGTGTGGCAGGCAATAAAACCACTTCCAGGCTTTTCCGTATTTGTTATGGTATAAAGTTGTCCGATACCCAGACAGGGTTGAGGGCTATACCAAGAGAGTACCTTGAGCGTTTCTGCAATATTGAAGGCGAGCGTTTTGAGTACGAGACAAATATGCTCCTGCAAATGAAACGCATGGGAATAGGTTTTGCCGAACAGCCCATAGAGACGGTCTACGACCCGGAGGATTACGGCTCTCACTATAATGCCCTGAAGGATTCATGGCGCATATTTAAGATAATGTTCAAGTTTCTTATCAGCTCAATTAGCTCCCTGCTTGTGGATATGGGACTTTTTTATCTGGTTATGCGTTTCTTTTCTTTTAGTTTAGGTGCCTATGCGGAGCTGGTAGCTACGGTAGTAGCAAGGATTTGTTCTTCTTTTATGAATTTTAATGCCAACAACAGTGTGGTATTTCGTAACGGAGGAAGCTATAGACGATCACTGATCAGATACTACTGCCTGTGTATTCCCCAGATGCTGGTTTCAGCTGGATTGGTGACATTGATTAATGGCCTTCTGGGTAATACTGCTCCCTTTATTGCAACGCTGATAAAGCTCGTTGTGGACACTGTGTTGTTTTTTGTCAGCTATACCATCCAGCGGGAATGGGTTTTTGCCGAAAAAAACAGGCGTATATAAACGTATATAAAATAAACAGGCTGTGGTTTAGTCCACAACCTGTTTATTTTATCTGATTAAATTTACCTTAAAACTTGAAAATTATGCTTTTTTTCTTTCAACTACTGCAGAACATATAGCGGCTCCTGATAGAGCGATAAGGGCTCCGATAATAAGTGTAGTTCTTACAGTGAGTGTATCATAGAGTGAACCGCCTATCAGGCTTGCAAAAACTGCACCCAGCGTCATCATGCCGTTGGCCAGGGCCTGCCCTTTAGCTGAATCCTTTGGATCTACCACAAGATTGACATACTGTACCAGCGCTGGGATCATAAGTGCGAAGGATAAAGCCTGGAATAAATTGGCAGCGTAGAGCCCATAAACATTCCAGGCAAGAGCCAGAGCTGCTCCCTTTATCACAAATGCAAAGGCAGAAAAACAGATAACACTTGAGCAGCGGAAACGACAGGTGAGTCTGGAATACATAAGCATGACAGGAATCTCCATCATAGCCTTAAAGGCGCTGATTCCGCCAAGGTCTCCAGTGTCACCTCCTACGGAACGGGCAATATTTATCATAAAATAGTCAGCAATATTATAAGAAAAGAAAATCAGGGCAATGCCAAGCATTAAAACACTGAAACGGCGGTTGTCCATTATAAAGGAAGTCAGACTCAAACCCTGGGTGTGCTTGCGCTGTGCAGTGCCAGAGGGGAGCAGAGAAATACTCCTTCTGGCGGAACATATATACAGCAGGGGGAAAACCTGGCCAAGGAGACAAAACAACCCGGCAAAAGGCAGCATGTCTGCTCCCAGGCGTAAGGTAAGCTGCCCCAAGATCAGAGCCATGAGTGCATAGCACATGGAGCCGATGCCACGGGCGGGACTATAGCTTACCGGGGCTGCCCAATGGGCCAGCTCAAAGCAGAGCTCCGTATTCAGAGGATTTATGGCCACAACTACGGCTATGTAGATACAGTAGAGCAGAGAGAGAAAAATTGACTTGCCTGGAATAATAGTAAAGAGTATTAACAACAAGCCCTGTATCGCAAGCAATACCCAGAGGCAGTGATATATGCCGATACGTTTTGAACGGTCAATCACCGCAGCCAGGTTTGGTGAGAGAACAAAGCCAGCAATGTTTCCAAGAGCCAGGATAACTCCCAACTGGGAATTAGAGTAGCCGCGGCTTTGCAGGTAAAAGGCGGCATAACTGCTGGAGACACATATGCTCATCCAGTAGCTGCCTTGGATTATATAGTATGCAAGACTAGTCTTATAGAGTTTCTTTTCCATATATGGCATCCCTCTCCAGCAAGGGAATTATATCATTAACAGGAATCTTTGTAAATCCAAAAAGAAACAGTTAAGTATAAATAGAACATAAATGACCAAAAGAGTGAGCCGAAATAATAAACCCTTTCCAATAATTTTAAGCAAAAGGGGAGGAAAAACCAGCCGGCACTTTGCTATTATAATTATATAAGGAAGTGGAATACAGCCTGCTCCCCATATGAATATGGGGAGCAGGCTGTCATATTTTTAATGAATGTGTAATTTTACAGACTTAGCCTTGCAGCTCCAAAAATTTCGGCATTATTGAAAATTCAAATTTGTCCGCGGGGACTATGCACTCACCGTCCAAAGACCATTCCAATCCCGGCTCATTAGAGATGGTGAGCTTGCTTGCTTGAAAGAATTCTATCATGGGACTGCTGTAATCCTGGTTCTTGAGACCCCGTATGGCCATGTCCAGGTCGCTGATAGATCTAGGCATTTTGATAAGCATTACCTCAAATATGCTGTCACATGGATCAACAATCTTTTTAGGCAGCTCTATGGTTCCAGCGATGCTGGTGGAGTTGCAGACGGCGCCAAAGATATAGTCGTTTTCGTATACCTTGCCGCTGGCGTTGATACTCAGGTGTATAGGTCTCACCTTATAGGCGTCCTTTATGCCGTCTAAAATGTAGGCGGTGTGCCCCAACATATTTTTCAGATTCTGATCAGTGGTATAAGACAACCAGGAAAAAGCCCCAAATGCTGCAACGTAGCTGAAAAAAGCGTTGTCAAAACGTCCGATATCAAAACGGCGCCGTCTTCCCAGGGCTACATTGTCAGCCGCTTTGGTAATGTCTGTGGACAGACCATGGAACACTGCAAAATCGTTGGTGCTGCCGCAAGGTATATAGCCTATGGGGACATGAATGCCTTCACGGGCAATACCGGTGAGGGTCTCATTGAGAGTGCCGTCACCGCCGGTGCAGCAGACCAAATCATAATTCAGGCCCAATGCGGATGACAGCTCAATGGCTTCTCCGCGGCGAGAGGTAACGCAGCTTGTCACTAAATATCCGCTGTCCATAAGGCGGCGGATAATGTATGGTATATGTCTGAGAACCTGTTTCTTTCCGGAAACGGGGTTGATAATCAGTAATGCCTTCTTGTCGAAAGGGGAAACGGGGACAGATTCCATTATATTTACACCTTGCTTGTTTTTTCAATTAAATTCCGGCCAGATGCAGGCAAATATATGCGGAGGGAATGGAGAAAAGAAGACTGTCTGCCCGGTCGAACATCCCACCGTGTCCAGGGATAAGATTAGAGAAGTCCTTAATTCCTATCATCCGTTTCATAAGAGACTCGGCCAAATCTCCTATCTGCCCCATAGTGGAGGAAACCAGAGCTGTAACAACACAAAGCCAGAGAGGCAGGGGTGTGGTGAGATAACTGGCAAAGAAGAAATAGATCAAGACTCCCGTGGCTATGGAGGAGAGAGCTCCGCAAATGCAGCCCTCGACAGTTTTGTTTGGACTGACGGAGGGAGCTACCTTGTGTTTACCAAAGAGCATACCGCCAAAAAGGGCAAAACTGTCGCAGATCCAGGTGGACAGGCAAGCCAGAACCAGTGTCTGAAGCCAGATGTCACACACACTTATACTCATTATTACTGCAAACAAAAGGCAGGGATAGCAGAGCCCGGCCAGGGTAAAGAGGGCACCCTTGCCTCCAACTTTTTTATGGATTACCCCGGAGAATAGTGCCAGGTACAGACAGAAAATAAATACCGCTATATATACCAGAATGTCTACCTTCAGGAAAATGCACAGGGCGTGAAGCACAAAATAGGTGATCATCACCCAGAGAGTGCAGGCCGCATCCAACTTTTCCACATTTTTGCTGTACTCATAGGCGCACAAGCCACCGGCACAGGCAAAAAAAATGATTCGGCTTATCGGGGACAGCAGCACACAGGCAAAGGATATTGCCAGCATCACCACTGCCGAGATAACTCTTTTCTTCAATTACTATCCTTCTTTCTCTCTGGGAAATTAATAAGCTTTTAATATTTCTTAAGATACCATAATTACGCCCTAAACTCAATAGATGAAAAAAGCTCTTTTCATATTCTTAACATATGATCAGCGGTACACTAACACGACCGCATAAGTTATACGTCCGGATACGATTGAGTATCCGGACGTATAACTTATGCCGGTTCAAAGGATTTGCTTACCTCAACTCCGTCAGCGTTATATTCTATATCTTCCATGAGGCTGATGTCCACACGACTGCGTTTTTTAACTACCATGCCCTGCCCCTGCAAATTAAAAACCCATATCTTGTTTTGAGGAAAGTCCGGGTCAGGCTTCCTGAACACACCTGTCTCATTCAAGCGACAGAACTTGGCTCGTCCTTCCGGAGTGTCCAGCAGATCACCGGGGCCACTGTAATACAGCTCATCCTTTGCTGCATCTTTTTTAAATTGCTCCCAGTCTTTGTCATCGACTTTCATTACATCGTTGGGCTCTATCATATTTCTCTCCCGTCCGCCCTGTGGGCTATAATATTATGTAAACTTTATACTGCAAATAAGTTCAGGTTTATTTTATCTTCTGCCTGCACCGGATCTTTATCACAAAGCTTGTGGGTAAATTTGCCAAATAGACCAAAGCCTGGAGCATTTAGCAACACGGAAATATCAAGCCTTTCCGCTTCCATCAGACTTTTATATACCTCGAAACTTGCCCGGTTCAGAACAATTGGCCGTATCCTGGCAAGGCAGCGCTGCTGCATTTACAGCAGTATTTCCTCTATGCGGGCGATGACCCACAGTTCGTCAAACTTTTTCTCTCTGTCAAGAGCGTATACAAGCTTACGGCCAATTCAGGAGAACGCACCGGTAAACTGCTACCCTTATTTTATACTCCGTTTTCTGTGCACAAATAAGATATGATTAGAATACCACATTTACCGGCCTTTTACAAGCAAAAAGGAAAAATTAAGTTTACATAACACTGTGTAAAGAGCAAAGTAAACGGGCCAGGGAACTGGCCCGTCAAGTTTATTCATTGATAAAGAGAACACCCATGGTTTTGGGCCCACAATGGGAGGAGATAGTGCAGCCGGCAGTGGAGTGATGAATTTCACAAGCGGGAATAAGTTCTTTCACCAGCTCGTCCAGCTGCTGGATAATCTCCGGGGCGATTTCTCCGGAGTTTGTAATAAACACATGACCCGGGCGAACCTTCTTGCCGGCCAGGCGTTCCTTTATGTACTGCTTGTACACGGATTCGATTGAACCCCTGTACTTCTTATAGACGCCCAGCTTACCGTCTTTCATTTCCAGGGCGGGTTTGAGCTTCAGAAGATTTGCGCCCAGGGAAGTCACGGCAGAGCAACGGCCGCCTTTCCACATGAACTCCAGGGTATCCAGAACGAAGCTTGTATCCACCTTATCTGTAAGGTTACGCAGATGTTCGGCAATTTCCTGGGCTCCCATACCTCTATCCCGGCACTCAGCCCCTTCTATGGCAAGCAGAGCTATTCCGGAGGAGAGCATACGGGAATCAACGGCAAAAACATCGCCTAAATCCTCCGCTGCCAGGCAGGCGTTGGAAAAAGAACATGACAGCTCAGAGCTGATATCCAGATGGACTACCTGGTAACCGGCCTTGGTAAACTGTGAAAAGAAGTCGATAAACTGTTGATAGCCGGCAGCTGCAGTTTTGGGCAAGGTACCGTCCTTGCGATAGCGCTCATACATGGCCTCGGGAGTGAAACCTTCCCCGTCTAAGAAGCTCTCGTCACCGAGCTGAATTGTAAGAGGGATGGTCCTGATATTGAAACGCTGCAGCATCTCCGGGGACAAATCGCAGGTACTGTCGGCAGTAATCATTACAGGTTTAGTCAAATAATTCATCTCCATTATAAATGATACATCATTCTATCATGAAATCGGTTTCTTTGCAACGGTCAATAGCCGGAAAGAAGGAAGTAAAAATCCTCCCCGTATATCGGGGAGGACAAATTTCACTGTTTTTTCAATCTTGAAAATTTGGGGAGGATGTCATGGGAGCAACCCAGCACCATGCCTGCAATAATAAAGAAGCTCAGTTCTCTCATATCCGTGGGGGCTCTGGTGTCGCTGCACGAGGTGAATATTACTATTTCAAACATACCATATAGCAGAATACCTGCAAGCGGTATGGTGAGAGTTTTTTCAGCCAGACTGACCCGCTGATCTCTGGTAAAAAACAGGTGAATCATGCGGAGGACCAACAGAATACAGAAGCAGACAACCAGCAAAAATCCAGGCAGTCCGGTGAGCATAAATACCTGCAAAAGAAAATTGTGCATATGGGTAAAGGGAACCGGGAAATCGATAAAGGAGTTTGGTATATTCATCAGCTTGTCGGAAAAGCTCCCTATTAAAATACGCTTGGGGTCGGTCTTGAGCGTGGGGATAAAGGAAGCAAATATCTGAGTGCGCTCTGAGAGATTTGAAATATCTTCTTTCAGATCCCGGTCATCGGAAAAATCCACACCGGAAACGGCTTCCCCGCCGCTGTCGGCTTGCTCGGTCTCGGATATGAGAATCCCGGAGATATCGCTCATAATGTTGGCTACCACATCAAAGCTTTTGAAACTTATTGGTATGAGCAGAACGGCGCACAGCAGGACAGTAAGAAATTTTTGCCACAGCCTGTTGAAAGGCAGATACCTGAAAGCCAGAAGTATTGCCAGCATAGCAACACTGCCGGAGGTGATAATCTTCACCGTGCGGGAAAAACACAGGGCAATTGCAACGTAGAACAGCACAATTGCAAAAGCAATGGGTATACGCCACAGTTTGTGTCTGCAGGCAAAGAACTGATACACCATCATACACAGGGCAATGTAAAACCACAGAGAGGAGATGGTGCGGTTGGTATTAAAGGGATTTATGTAGTGTATATGCCAGGGACCGTCAAGACCAAATAGCACATTCTCCGGGGGCAGGAAAAATTGAGTATCCAGCAGATCGGCCAGTATGGCAAGAGCTCCGGAACAGAAGTAGAAGAGACCTACTGCAAAACAAAACCAGTTCATGAACCGGCGGCGCTGCTCCCTGTTTATCACCAGACCGGGGACCAGTACAGCGGCGCAGAGAAATTTTGTAAGCACAAGATCGCTCTCCCGCACCATATACATGTCGGAATTTAGCATACGGGTAATCAGCAGCCACACGGCATAAATTCCAGCCAGCTTAACTTCAATAGTAAAACCAAAACGCTTTACAAAAAATGCAAGGGATATAACGGCTACAACCAGAGTCTTTCCGTAAAAGCTATAAAGATCAGCCCAGCGCTCGGGAGCGGCAGGGCAGACCATGAAAAAACAGAACACCAAAAATACAAGAACCGAATGCCACCTCGGCCAGCGTTCCTCAACAGAGAGAGTGGATTTTCTTTCCATAGGCTGCCTCCTATTTGTGATATCTGGAGCCCTCATTTATTTTAAAAGAGCGGTAGAGCTGCTCGGCCAGCATGACTCTGGCCAGGTGGTGAGGAAAGGTCATGGGAGACATACTGAGCCTGAGATCAGCTCTGGCTTTTACCTTGGGAGAAAGTCCAAAGGAACCGCCAATTATAAAGCATAGCCTGGGTCTGCCGGAACCCTCTATCCTGCTCACCAAGTCTGCCAAAGCTTCGCTGGATATCTCACGCCCTTCAATGCAAAGAGCAACCACATAGCAGTCGTCAGGAATGGCGGAGAGTATTTCTGCCGCCTCTTTGTCCAATGCCTTTTCCAGCTCCTTTGTAGAAGGGGAATCCCCCAGCTTGACCTCCGCCGGTTCCGCCAATTGAAACTTGCAGTATGGCTGAAGACGTTTTGTATATTCGTTAAAAGCCTCAATGTAAAACTTTTCCCTCATGCGCCCTACGCAGATCATCTTTACCGAAAGCATGGCACAGCCTCCCTGAC